>Ga0255776_10001725_pt1 | contig 24890 bp, 18 predicted proteins | sample 071ome_19_FD_179974 | JGI IMG/M metagenome (GOLD analysis project Ga0255776, IMG submission 179974) | Coastal salt marsh microbial communities from the Groves Creek Marsh, Skidaway Island, Georgia - 071413AT metaG (version 2) | ecosystem: Environmental > Aquatic > Marine > Intertidal zone >... | reverse complement strand
GTTTTGCGACATCCACCGTCGCGGCGATTTGATCGAGCACAACCTGGTGCGCTTCCTTGTCCTTGGATGCAAAATTCAGTTCCTTGATTCCCGTTTTTGCCGAAACCACGCCCATCGTGATTCCCAGCTTTTCCATCTCTGCACCGATTGCCTCCTGCTCCCCAACTGGCCGAGCCGACATGCCATTGTCCTCCCAGGCACGAAATCCATGATCGTGAGCAAAGCGCAATTCATCGAGCAAACCTCCCGGCGCCGAATTCTTGAACATGCCAAAATGCGGAGCGTATTTCAGCGTAAAGGGCTTATGCTTTTCCTGAGCGGAAAGATCAGACAGGAAGCTGCCTGACAATCCGGCCACGGCTCCTGCGGCAAAGAATTTTCGTCGATTCATGAAAGTGAGTGAATCACTTACGAGTCGCGAAGGTCAAGGGCGTCTCCGGCGTTTCTGCGGGGAAGCGTCCCTGATCGATATTCAGCTTCGTCGTGTCGAGACGAGGCAGGACATACCTGGCAAAAAGCTCGCACTCATCGATGTGAGGATAGCCCGAGAAAATAAAAGCCCGCATTCCCATGTCAATGTATCGCTGCAGCTTCTGGTAAACCTGGTCGGGATTTCCCACAATTGCACTTCCACAACCGGAACGCGCTCGCCCAACGCCAGACCAGACATGGTCCTCAATGTAGTCATCTTCCGCCTGGGCGCGAAGTTCATCCTGACGCTGCACACCTGCAGACTTGGAGTCCTGGGAGCGATTTTTAATCTCCTCTCCTTTGTCAGCATCCAGTTTGGAAATGAGACGATTAGCGGCCGCTCGCGCCTCTTCCTCTGTCTCGCGAACGATCATGTGGATGCGGAGACCAAAATCAATCTTGCGTCCGAAACCAGACGCCAGCGTCGACATTTCACACATCGTCGCGGCAAGCCGATCTTCTGTCTCGGGCCACATCAAAAAGACATCACAGTGCTCAGCGCAGAGAGCTTTGGCACCCGGGGAAATGCCTCCAAAATAGAGTAACGGACCACCGTTCTGCTGATACGGCTTAACCGCATCGATGTTCGGAATCTGCAGATTGTAAAACTCGCCTTTGAAGTCAATCTCGTCCTGCGTCCAGCATTGCTTGAGAATTTCAATCACCTCTCGGCCGCGAGCGTAGCGCTTTTCACTATCAATGCGCTCTCCCGGTAAATCCGAAGAAATGATATTCACCGTGAGCCGTCCCTGGGCGATGTGATCGATCGTCGCAAGATGCCTCGCCAGCATCGGTGGATGAATTTCTCCCATGCGAACCGCTATAAGTTGGTTGATCTGCTCCGTTTGCGCCGCCATCGCCGCTGCGAACGGAAGAGGCTCCTGACCAACCACGAAGCCTGACGGAAGCAGAATATTCTGATAGCCGAGTCGGTCTGAAGTTTTCACAATATTTCCGCAATGCTCGTAGCTGCTGCGAAGCTTCCCGTCGGGGACGCCAAGAAATTCATAGTCGTCTGCACAGAGCGCGGAAAACCAGGCGACTTCGACTTTCGGATTGGGAGTTCGGATTTCGATGGGAGGTGCTGAATTGGCCATGTCAGTAGTAAAGAAATGGAGGCAAATCCGAAGAGATTCCCGCCTCCGTTAATACGGAAGTAACAAAAAATAATTTCATTTGCAACAAATTATTTTTCTGGTAGAGGAAGCTCAGTCTGCAAGCATTTGCACTATGAGCCACTCGAACGAAGATCAGTTTTTGACCCGTCGCAATTTCGTCGAAAAAACCTCTGCCGCTTCGGCGACGACACTTGCTCTCGCCGCTGGTCTGCCGGTCCACGCTGCCAATGGGAGCGAAACATTGAAGCTGGGCCTTGTCGGGTGCGGAGGTCGTGGCGCAGGCGCCGCGAATCAGGCCCTGACAGCAGACGACAAAGTTACGCTGCATGCCATGTGCGATGTTGATCGTGAAGTCATGGACAAGGCCTGGGATATTCTCGAGAAGAACAAGCCGGGTCGAATTGATGTTCCCGAGGACCGGAAACACTCCGATTTCGAAGGCTACAAGCGCGTCATTGCCGAATGCGATGTCGTCATTCTCGCAACCTCTCCCGGTTTTCGTCCCCAGCATTTTGAAGAAGCCGTCGCTCAGGGAAAACACGTCTTCATGGAAAAGCCCGTCGCCAGTGATGTGAACGGAATCAAGCGAGTCATCGAAGCTGGCGAAGCCGCCAAGGCGAAAAACCTCAAGGTTGCCGTCGGTCTGCAACGCCGCCACCAACCAGGCTACCAGGAATGGATCAAGCGCATCCAGGATGGAGCCATCGGAGAAATCCGCACGATCCGCGCGCTGTGGAACGGCTCTTCCCGCCCCGGGAAACCTCGCATGGAAGGTGAGAGCGAACTCGAATACCAGATTCGGAATTGGTACTACTTCACCTGGCTATCCGGTGATCACAATGTCGAGCAACACGTTCACAATCTGGACGTCGCCAACTGGATCATGGGAGAGCAACACCCCGTCAAAGCACGGGGAATGGGCGGACGAGAAGTTCGCAACGCGCCCGAGAACGGACAAATTTACGACCACCATTTTGTCGAATACGAATACGCCGACGGCACGCTCCTCTACAGTCAGGCCAGGCAGATTCCTGAATGCACGCGCGACATCAGCGAGTCCGCCATTGGAACACTCGGACGTGCCAACCTGATGCAACGTGAGTTCACCATCTCCGGCCCTAATAAAGCCAGTAAACAATTTCGAAAAAACGAGGACGGACACCAGCTCGAACACTACCCCTTCTTCGAAGCGATCCGGAAAGACCTTCCGCACAACGAGGCCAAGCGTGGTGCCCTCGCCACCATGACCGCCATTCTCGGGCGCATGTCGAACTATTCCGGACAGGATGTCACATGGGAAGACGCACTGGCATCCAACCAGACCCTCGTTCCAGAAGACCTCGTGGACTTTTCCTCCCCCGCCCCGGTTCAGCCGGATGAAGAGGGACGTTACCCCGTCGCAGTCCCCGGGGTTACGGATCCTTTCAAAGTCTGGTATTGACCCCGACAACTCCAACTGACACAACAACGTGATATCGAACAGGGTTTACTCAACGAACTAAGCCTGTTAGGTCTACCACCCAATCCTGTTAGATTTTCTTGTTCATCTGCCCCCAAAATCATTGATTCAATTTTATGACAGCTAATTCAGACTCCAACCTTCGCTGGCACCAGGGAATTTCCCGATACCAATGGCTCGTGCTTCTTATCGCCAGCTTAGGGTGGGTTTTCGATATTTTTGAAGGACAGATTTTTGTCGCCTCGATGCGCGATGCGATGCCAGACCTGCTCGGTGTCGGCCCTGAGCACGAAATGGTCAGAAAATGGAACGACTGGGCGTTCGGAGCTTTTCTATTGGGAGGCGCCTTCGGCGGTATCCTTTTCGGCATGCTGAGTGACCGAATCGGACGATCAAAGACAATGATCATCACGATTCTCTTTTACTCTGTCTTCACCTGCCTGAGTGCCTTCTCTCAAGAAGGCTGGCACATGGTTGTCTTTCGATTCCTCGTCGCAATGGGAGTCGGTGGAGAGTGGGCTGTAGCCTCCGCCATGGTTGCGGAAGTGATGCCAACTCGCTCACGTCCTGTTATGAGTTCAATATTTCACGCATCCAGCGTATTTGGAACTCTGCTAGCTGTTGCTGCGATTGCTCTGCTCATCGGAAACCCCGAGGTGAACGCCTGGTTTGCTGGCCACGGAATTGATGGTTGGCGCGCGGGATTTTTCATTGGAGTTTTTCCCGCCTTGCTAACCGTTTGGATTCGCTGGAAACTCAAGGAGCCCGACTCCTGGACGAAGGCCAAGGAAAGAGAAAAAGAGGATGCCAGCCAGGCGACCGGCCGACTCAGCGATCTTTTCAAGGGCGAGCACGCACGAAATACCTTTGTCGGAGTCAGTCTTGCGACCATCGGCCTCGTCACTTTCTGGGGAGGACACATCTACGGCAAAAATGCCCTGATGCGGACAACGGAAGCGCAAATCTTACAGGTTGCAAATATCGCACCCGACGCACCGAAAGAAGCAAAGGCGGAAGTTCTCGGAACCACAGAAAACAAAGCCAAAGTCAAACGAGCAGAGATGCTCAGCATGACGATCAATACAATCGGCGGCGGACTCGGTCTCGTGCTCTTTGGTTGGATCTCTGACAAGCTAGGGAGGAAGGGAGCCTTCATTCTCTATCACGCGATGGGATTCATCACGATGGTGCTGCTCTTCAAAGTTTTACTACCGGGAGGTGCATCTGCACTGACTCTTGCGCTCTTCCTGCCGATATTCGGATTTTTCACACTGGGAATGCATGCCGGTTATGCGGTCTATTTCCCGGAACTCTATCCGACTCGCCTTCGCGGCACAGGTGCCGGCTTCTGCTTCAACGCAGGCCGTCTCGGAACTGCGGCAGCGTTCTTCGGATTCGGAATGATGGCGAATCCACCAAGCCCGGAAGACAAAGCCCTTTGGCTGTCACCACTTTATCTGCTCGGTATTGCGGTCATCTTCCTCGCAAAAGAAACGAGAAGACAAGACCTCATCGACTAGAAGTCGCTCCGACCTCAACAGCATGGACCCGGCGACGCTGGAGAGCCTCCTCTTGCGGGAGATTCGAAAATCCAGTGAGATTTCGCGCCGCGACCTGGCTTACCGGCTGGGTGTGGCGCGTTCTACAGCAGGTCGTCGAGTCGACAACCTGATCGAGCGTGGCCTGCTGCGAGAAAAAGGCCTCGAGGAACGCTCCGGCGCGGGCCGTCCCAAGCGATTTCTCGATCTCGTCGGAGAGCATGGCTGCTTTCTCGGAGTCGACTTTGACGCGCGTTTTCTCTATGTAGCACTGGTGGATTTCGCTCAAAAGACACTTTCAGAGAAGCGCATCTCCCTGGGCAGAAACCCAACTCGGAAAAAGGTCCTCGGCATACTTCGCGACACTCTCGAGGTTCATCACCAACAAGCTCCTGCTCCCATCATTGGGCACGGGATCGGCGTGCCGGGACGAGTGCAGCAGAGCGAACGCATCGCGCTGGGATACCCTTACATCAGCGACTGGGAGAGTGTCGATCTCTGCGCGGAACTTCAACTGACTGCGGAACAACTCTGCATCGAGAACAACACCCGGACCATTGCCCTCGGGGAATACTGGCTTGGCAAACCCAACTCGATTGAAAATCTCGTCTGTCTAAGCATACGAACAGGAATTTCCGCTGCCGTGATTTCCGACGGAAAACTCTTTCGAGGTCATCACGAAACCGCCGGAGAAATCCGGGGATGGAATGTCCTCGGGGCCACCAGCGGCAAACGTGCGTGGCTCGAAGACGAAGCCACTGTCCGCAGCATTGGTAAAAAATCGAAAACCGCGCCCGGCGAATGGGAAGCTTTTATCGAAGGCTGTCTCGCAAGCGATGCAAAATCGCTCGGTGCTCTTGATCGGTTCATCTCCCTGCACGCCGATACGGTGACGCGGCTCGTTCAACTGTCCGACCCCGAGCTTGTCGTAATTGCCGGTGCCTTTAACGAACTTGGCGATCTCTACCTCGAAAAACTACAGAGCAAGTGTCGCAGATTCCTGACAGATCATTATTTTCCACCGCCGGAAATTCGATATGTGAAACGCGCTGAATTCGCCGGCGCTCATGGAGCCGCTGCTCTGGCCGCCCAGAACTTCGTCCCCGGCGAAGAGTGATCTCCCCTATCGAGTCGATACAGACATTCGCCAGATGGAAGCAAGAATCATGGATCGTGACGCCTTCCAGATCGGAGATTTCTGCAAGCATCGCAGCATTAGCGCGAGATCGATCGAGGCCAAGATGTGCGAGTAAGACTATTGTCGATTTCATATTTTCATAAAAGATCGGTAACAGAGGAGACGGCAATGCGACCGCAAAACTTCTTTACCGCATTATGAGGCATCCGCAAAACTGTGTTATGAAAATCCCTTATCTAAAATGGCTATGTCTCTTCGCTTTCTCTTTTGTAGTGGGAACTATGTCGGCCACAGCCCAGCTTGAGGCGGGTTTCTCCATGATGGATATCACGCCTCCGAAATGGCCAGTCACTCTGCGTGGATCTTTCAATCCGAAGCCAACAGACGCAGCCCATGATCCTCTACATGCGAGGTCGTTTGCATTTCGAAATGGCGAAGGGCGAGTCGTGATGACCGTCGTCGATATCCTCTATATTTCACAGGACAAGATCGATGAGATTAAGGCAGAAGCAGCCAGGCGCAGCGGCTGGAGAACGACGGAAATGTTGATCTCCGGAACCCACACCCACTCGGCTCCCTCTGCCGATGGCTCCAGCGAAGAGCCTGCAGAAGTTGCGTTTCGCCAGCACGCCTTCGATGGGATCGTCAAAGCGATCACCTCCGCAATTGATCGACTTGAGCCGGCCAAAATGGCTTTCGGCTCTGCCGAAGAGGCTTCGGAGGTCTTCAATCGACGCTGGTATCTGAAGGAAGGAACCATGCCACCCAACCCATTCGGAGGAATTGACAAGGTAAAGATGAATCCGCCCCGCGACCTCATCGTAAAACCTGCCGGTCCAATCGATCCCGAGGTCGCCGTGATCGCAGTGAAAAACGGTCGAAACAAACCGATGGGACTATTTGCCAATTATGCTCTGCACTATGTCGGCGCCGTTCCGAACCGCAATGTATCAGCTGACTATTTCGGGCAGTTTGCGGAACTCGCCAAGTACAAGGTTGGCGGCCGAAATGCACCGGACGACTACGTCGCGATACTCTCAAACGGCACCAGCGGCGACATCAACAATATCGATTTTCGCGGAAAGCGCCCACCCCGGGCTCCTTTCGAGCAGATTCAGCAGGTTGCCACGAAAGTTTCGGATGCTGCTCACATGGCCGTGAAGGACGTCGAATTCCAATCGAATCTCCCAGTCAGCATCGTGGAGCGGCGGGTCACCTTGAAAAATCGAAAGCCAGACCCCGCCCTCATCGAGAAATCGAAAAAGATTCTCGAAATGACGGGAGAGGAACTGAAGAAAGAGCCGCGTCTCGCGATCCACTATGCGATGCGTGCCCTGCGTCTCAACGAGGGACCTGATGAAACCGACGTGGCGATACAAGCAATACGCCTCGGAGACCAGGCAATCGTTTCCCTGCCGTTTGAAGTGCTCGTCGAAATCGGAATGGAGCTGAAAGAGAAAAGCCCGTTTGAGCGAACCATGATCGTTGAACTCGCTAACGGAGGCTTTGGCTATCTACCACCACCCCACCAGCACGAGCTTGGCGGATACGAGACATGGCTCGGAACAAGCAAAATGGAGAAGCAGGCTTCTGTCATTCTGACAAAGCACCTCCTGGAAATGCTGGAGGAGTTGAAGAAGCAGTAGCTTCGACGGTTATGAATGAAGGGAAGGAGCTTGCTCCTTCCCACGAAATCACCGCCTCTACTGCTTGTCCCCTGCTGAGGGAGACCACTCTTCCTCTTCTGGAGTGGAGCCTTCCGAGGCTTGATCATCGGAAGGGACCTCTTCCACCCTGATCTCGGCTTCCGCAGCTTCTTCCACCGGAGCCGGCTCTTCAGAGGGAGCCTCCTCGGCGCTGGTTTCAGCTTCAACAGCTTCAACGGCTTCAACGGCTTCAACGGCTTCAACGGCTTCAACGGCTTCAACGGCTTCAACGGCTTCAACGGCTTCAACGGCTTCAGTTTCAGCTTCGGAAGTCTCGGGAGCTCCCCCTACCTGCGGTTCAGCCTCGGCTGCCCCGCCCTTGTCGGCGGCTTCTCCGTTAAACGCGGTAACTTTCAACTGGTGGCCCATGAAGGACTTCCCTTGCAAAAGTTCGACGGCAGTTTGCGCACCTTCAACTTCGGAAAATTCCACTTTGAGATCCTGGGTCAGCTTATCAGCACCTTCTCCAACAGCCTCTTTGCTGGCGACAGCCCCAATTCCGTCGAAAAGATCCTGAATATCCTGATCCGATGCATCAGCATTCACATTGCCGACAAGCAGAATCGGAGACTCCACTTTTTCGATTTCGATCTGGCGAACCTGGCGGCTTTGTTTCTTTTCCTCATCAGCACCACGTCGGTCACGAGGCTTGCGATCCCGCCGACTTCTATCACCGCGATCTGAAGAGGATAATTCTCTGCGACCGCCCTCGCGGCGACCGCCATCACGATCGCTCCGCGATCTTGAATCACCACGCCGATCATCGCCTGATCGTGGCTTCTGCGCCTTTGCTCCTGTGACAAAAATACTGCGCCCCTGGATTTCCTTGTCATTCAACTTGGAGGCCGCAGCCTTAGCTTCCTCCAGCGAACTCATTTCCACGAACGCAAATCCCTTGGAACGACCGGAACCTCCGTGACGAACAACAGAAGCTTCCTTCACAGTTCCGCTTCCCGAGAAAACTTCATTCAATTCCTCATCTGTTACATCGTAACTGAGGTTTCCCACATAAAGACGAGGAGTCGTTGGCTCGACGATCTCTGGCTTTCGTCTTGCTCCGCCCTTTTTGGAAGGAGCGGACTTTCTCGACGACGGTTTCCGCGAGCCAGATTTGGGCTTCTTTCTCGGATCGATCAGACCAAAACTGATTGCTTTGAGAAATTTTTGAAAACCAGTCAATTGCGGCTGACGAGGTCTCCGGCGACCGCCTCGATTGCCGCCACCCTGACGACTACCCTGGTTTCGATTTTGAGAGCCGTCACCTTGGGAACTGCGATTTCCCGAACTTCTTCTTCGGGGGCCGCCGCTCCGCGAGCCTCCACGATTACGATTATTTCCTGACGATGATTCAGACATACTTGTTCTTTCTTTGCGATCCGACCCTCGGTCGTGATTCTTCCAAATTTTTAAAACGGGATATCATCGTCAGCTTCCTGACCATGACCACCTGGAGGCTCGTTCAAATGCGAAGGAGGAGCCTCTGGATCACTGAATCCTCCGTCTGCGGGAGCAGCACTACCTCCGCCAACTTTTTCCAGCTTCCAGGCATTGAGGTTCACGTAGTAACGACCGTTGTATTCATTTCCACGGATATCAAAAGTCACTTTGACCTGCTCGTCCGTATTGAGTCCATCTGTGAGAGCAGTCTTTTCTTTGACGCACTCAAATTTGATCATCTGCGGGTAGTTTCCATCCGCTACTTCCACGACGAATTCTCGCTTCGAGAATCCGCTCGCGAACGTCTGAATTTCGTTAATTATCTTAAGGGTTCCTTCCAATTCGAAATTTTTAGCCATAGGTCTTATTGGGGTGGCGCATTCGATCACCCCGTTTCGACCGAAACGAAAGCGGAAATTTCCCTTTCTTCGCGCAGTCGCGAAGGACGGGAATTCTCAAAAAGAGCCCCTAATCACTCTTCGATCAGGTTCGAATCCGCTGGTCTGAACACCGGAGTCCTCGCGGCATTTCGCTCGCTGATCTGGGTATTCAGAGTGCAGTAGTCGTAGGCCCAGCCAATTCCTGCCAGTCCTGCGGTGCACAGATAGAGAATTCCCGTGATCCATTTCTCCATATACATTCGATGGATTCCGAGAGGCCCCAGAAAGGTCTGGAGAACCCAGGCTACCGTGTAATTGATCGGTCCCTCTTTGTAGCGAAGCTCGGCTTTTTTCTCCATCCCCGGAATCAGGAAAAGGTCGACAATCCAGCCGACGAGAAAAAGCCCGCCTGTGCAAAGCCAAAGAATTCCCGTGAGAGGCTTTCCGAAATAGAATCGATGCGATCCCGTAAATCCGAAAATCCAAAGGATGTATCCGACAGTTTTGCTGTGAGTGGGTTCTCTCATGAGGAATACTTGCCGCGAATTGAATGGAATACCAATTACAATCCGGGCACAAATTTCGAACGGGTCACCAAATTACAACAGCACATCCTTGACAACATGCCCATGCACATCGGTAAGTCGGAAATCGCGCCCCTGGAAGCGGTGAGTCAGTCTTTCGTGATCAAAGCCTAGCTGATGCAGTATTGTCGCATGCAGATCGTGAACGTGAACTTTCTCATCGACCACTTCGTAGCCAAAATCGTCCGTTTTTCCGTAGACTGCGCCCGGTCGAAACCCGCCTCCGGCAGCCCACATCGTAAACGCATCAATATGGTGATCACGCCCGCCAACCTTATTATTTCGCGTTTCCCCCATCGGCGTGCGGCCGAATTCGCCCCCCCAGACAACGATGGTATCTTCCAGCAACCCTCGTTGCTTGAGGTCGAGAACCAATGCTGCTGACGCCTGGTCGACTTGCTTTGTCACTTTCTCCAGATCCTTGCCCAACGTCTGCCCTGGCCCACCGTGGTGGTCCCAATCGGTATGATACAATTGCACAAAACGCACTCCTCGCTCCACGAGACGACGGGCTAGAAGACAGTTGTTCGCGTAAGAATTTCCTCCCGGAGTTGCTCCATAAAGATCGAGCGTCGCCTGTGATTCCCCTTTTAAATCCATCAACTCCGGCGCACTTGTCTGCATGCGATATGCCATTTCGTAGGCATTGATCCGCGTCGCAATTTCCGGATCGCTTGTCACACCGAGACGCTCCCGGTTCAGCGCGCTGACTGCGTCGACAAAATCTCTCTGCCGCTCTTTTGAAATCCCCTCGGGATTCGCCAGATTGAGAATTGGATCCCCGCTTCCACGAAACGGAACTCCCTGGTAGCTCGATGGCAAAAATCCAGCCGACCAGAGCGCATTGCCGGCACGAGGTCCGCGCGGCCCCGACTGAAGCACGACAAAGCCGGGAAGATCTCGCGACTCGCTGCCAATTCCGTAAGTTACCCACGATCCCATACTCGGACGCCCCGGCACCTGGAAACCTGTATTCATAAAAAGCTTGGCCGGACCATGATTGAAGACCTCTGTCTTCATCCCGCGAAGCCATGTCACTTCATCAACAATCTTTCGATGATGTGGGAAGAGCTCGCTCAAAGTCATGCGCGACTCGCCGTAGTGCTCGAACTTGCGTTCCGAGCCGAGGATTTTGGCATCCTGTCCCAGGAAGGCAAAACGCTTGCCTTTGACCAGAGATTCCGGCGGTTTCTGGCCGTGATACTCACGCAAAGTCGGCTTGTCCTCGAAAAGCTCGAGATGACTTGGCCCACCCGCCATGAACATGAAGATCACGTTTTTGGCTTTGGCCGGGTGATGAGATTTCCGCACCGCCATGGGATCGGAAACCGTCGCAGCCCCTGCCTCCTGATGAAGCATGTCGCTGAGTGCAATGGCACCCAACCCAACCCCGCACTTCTCGAAGAAATGGCGGCGGGTTTCGTATTGAGAAAAATCAGTCATCGTATTGATATTCGAATCTCTACTCCCTCGTAATAAATTCATCCGTGTTCATCAATGCCCGCGCCAAAGCAGACCACGACGCGGCCGTTGCGACCGAGAACGTCTTTGGGTATTCCATTGGAGCCACTTCCCCTGCCCCTTTGTCATCCTTCGCAAAAGCAGCTTCCTGCTTCTTCTGGAATCCGGCAAGCAATTCGAGTTCGTTCTCCGAAGGCTTCCTGGAATAACACAGTTCAAACGCGCGGCTGATCCGGTCGCGATTGGCGGAGCTATCCGCGCCCTCGACCTCTCGCAACAATCGTCCACCGAGCCCGCGAGCGAGCTCGAACATCCCTTCATCGTTTGCCATGGTCAGTGACTGCAAAGGGGTATTCGATCGCACCCGTGCTGTGCAGACACTCTGAAAATCAGGAGAATCGAATGTCGTCAAAAGCGGATAGGGAGCACTCCGATAAAACTTCGTGTAGAGAGTGCGCCGATAGCGGTTTTCGTCTTTGGCCGCGACCCAATTAACTTTTCTCTGGGTAAACGCGTAAACCCCTTCCGGCTGGGGCGGCATTACACCCGGGCCTCCAAGTTTCGGATGAAGCAAGCCACTCGCCGACAGCGCGGCGTCGCGCACGATCTCGGCGTCAAAACGGATTCGTGCCTGTCGGGCGAGCAAGTGATTGAGCGGGTCCTGCTTCACACCGTTTTCACGATAGGAGGACTGCCGGTAGGTCGCCGAATTGACGATCAAGCGATGAAGTTTCTTCATCGACCAGCCTTCGTTTACGAACCGTTGCGCCAGCCAATCGAGTAACTCAGGGTGCGTGGGAAATGTCCCCTGCGTTCCGAAATCGTTTTCTGTCTCGACAATACCGCGACCGAAGTAGCGCATCCATACCCGATTCACTGTCACTCGCGGAGTCAGCGGATGGTCGGGCCGAACCAACCACCGAGCGAGGTCGAGACGGTTGCGAGGTTTCGCGGCACCCTTTTGCTCCAGCAAGTCCGGAAGAACTGCTGGCACCCCGGGAGCAAGTGCGCCGACCTCCTTATCGTGGCGGAGAAAATCCCCTCGGGTGTGAATGAAAGTCTCCCTCTTGTCATCGAGATCACTCATCACCATTGTTCTCACCTGAGGCCCGATCCCGAGATCGTTGCGCGCTTTCTCCAGATCTGCGACTGCCATTCGACGCTCGACATCTTCTTTCGCAAATTCGGCGACAAGAAATTTTTTATCTTCGTCGCTCCGCTTTGCTGGATCGATGCGCAGCCTTGTCAGGATCTTTTCATCCTTCATCGGGGCAGGTGCAGTAGCTGAAATATCCAAGGCAAAACGACCGATGTTGTAATTCGAATTCTTTTCGTGCCGCAGAATTACCTCGACGGGTTCTCCGGAACCAATTGGCTCGGCAAAAGTGAATTGGATCTCGTGCTCGGCATTCATTTTCACTCCGGGTTCCGTACCCTTGCCAACATTAATCGCCCAACCGGTGTCCGGATTTCCATCGATCGTAAACGCTCCGGAAAAACCAGGCTGCGCGTGATCGTGCTCGGCATGTTTAACCACTAGCGGATTGCCCCCCTGTAGAAATTCGACACGAGTTAGAACAATATTCCCGTTCGCGGCGAGGCCCGGACCATTTTTGGGCAAGGATTCGTGAGGAAGTAGCTTGAGTCGCAATGCCCCTACCGGCTTCCCTTTCGTTGGCACCTTCACTCGATAGACTTCATTCGGTCCAGCATCGGAAACAATGAGAGAATGATCCTCAAGCATTTTCATTCGTCCTCCCCCTTCCGCGAGAAAGGTAGCGGGCTTGACCCGTTTCCAATCCGCAATCACTTCGGAAATCGTCAACTCAAGCAACGCTTTCTCCCACTTGCTCTGCCGCTCCACCTTCGTCGCGTCGAGCGTCGCCAGCCTTGCTTTGGCAGCGTCCACCTTGGCAATCAACTTCGGGTCCGGATCCTTGAGGAACAACTCCCCTTCCCCGACCTCCACCGTTGCTCCGGTGTTGTTGATGTCCGTCCCCTGATTGAAGAAAGCGAACATCTCGAAGTATTCCTTGTGCGTGATCGGGTCAAACTTGTGGGTGTGACACTGCGCACATCCCAAAGTCAGCCCAAGCCAGACAGCACCGGTCGTATTGATCCGATCGACCATTCCCTCGTTTCGAAACTGTTCATCGTCGGTGCCACCTTCCTGGTTGATGAGCGTATTTCGATGAAATCCGGTTGCGACGAGAGTTGCTTTGTCAGGGTCCGGCAACAGGTCACCCGCGATTTGTTTGATCGTAAACTGGTCAAAAGGAAGGTCCTCATTGAGCGAACGAATCACCCAATCCCGATACGGCCACATGACACGCTCTCCATCGATGGTGTATCCGTTAGAGTCCGCGTAGCGCGCTTGATCCAGCCAATGCCGCCCCCAACGCTCTCCGTAGTGCGGCGAAGCCAGCATCTCGTCAACAAACGAAGTTACCGCCGCGTCGGCATCAACTTGATACTGTTGAATGAAGGACCCAACCCCATCAGGTGCCGGGAGCAACCCTGTTAGGTCGAGAGATATGCGGCGCGCAAGAGTGGCGGGAGCCGCCTCCGGTGAAAGGGAAAGACCTTCCTGCTCCAATCGAGCTAGAATAAAACGATCGATCTCATTTTTGGCACCCGCTTGATCTTTCACCTTCGGAATTTCTCTCGGCGTAACAGGTTCAAAAGCCCAATGACCGGAATACTCGGCGCCCTCATCGATCCATTTTTGCAGCAGCTCCGCCTCCTCTTTCGTGACTGGCTTTTTCACCTTTGGTGGGGGCATGACTTCGTCCGGATCTGAAGCGAAAATGCGGGCGATCACTTCGCTCTCGGCCGACTTCCCAGGAACAATCGCCCCGTCGCCTGTCGCCGACTCTCTCTGATCGAGACGCAGCTTTGCCTTCAGCGTTTCTTCATCTGGTCCATGGCACTGGAAACACTTGTCAGCCAGAATCGGACGAATCTGACGATTGAAATCAACAGTATCCTCAGCCGTCGCAATGACGACGGGAAGGACCATCACGATCAGCGCTGTCGATAATTTCTCCATGAGGCCTCTACAGTAACTATAATAGAGCGAACTCTATCTACGTAAAGGCGTGTCCGCGTCAGTTCGACCTCTTGACGCAACACGACCAATCCTGTCGAGTTGAGTTGATCATGCCAACAGAACCCCAAACACTTCGCTGCGATGTCCTCGTAGCCGGAGGCGGTCCCGCTGGCGTTCCATGCGCCCTCGCCGCAGCTCGAAACGGAGCACGCGTGATCCTCTGTCAGGACCGGCCCGTTCTCGGCGGCAATGCATCGAGCGAGGTTCGAATGCATATTGTCGGCGCGAACGGAACGGGAAAATTTGACCGGGGCGAGGAGCTAGTCACCGAAGCAAGGGAAGGCGGAATCATCGAAGAAATTCGACTCGAAAATACTGTGAAAAACCCGCAACGCTCCGCCTCGGTTTTTGACCTCATTCTCTACGACCTCTGCCGTTCAGAGCCGAATCTGGATTTGATGCTGAACACTTCCGTCGTCCGTGCCGAAACGGAAGATTCAAAGATCACCGCAGCAATCGCAGTGCGGCAGTCGACAGAAGATCGATTTCGAATCGAAGCCGCAAGCTTTGTCGATTGCACGGGAGATGGACGACTCGGTGCTGAGGCCGGTGCTGCCTTCATGGAGGGGCGCGAGGCGGTCGGGACATTCGGAGAGAAACTCGCCCAGCCCGAAGCAGACAATCAGCGACTCGGCTCGACGATCCTTTTGCAGGCGCGAAAGCACGACCGGGAAATGCCATTCGAGGCCCCGTCATGGGCTCGCGAATTCTCCCGCGAGGAACTCCGCTTGCGTCTCTACGCGACACCAGGCGAAGAAGAACCCACTCACGAATACGGCTATTGGTGGGCCGAGTGGGGCGGAACGCTCGACACCATCAAAGACAATGAAATTATTCGCGACGAGCTTCTCGCCGTCACTCTCGGTATCTGGAATCATATCAAGAACGGCCCAGCTGCCGACGACTTTCAGGCCCAGAACTGGGCACTCGACTGGATTGGTTTTCTTCCCGGGAAACGGGAAAGTCGACGTTTCATCGGGCAACACATCCTGACAGAACAGGATGTCCTGACGAGCCAGCCATTCCCTGATGCCATTGCCTACGGAGGCTGGTCGCTCGATTTGCACCCACCTGAGGGGATAGATGCTCCTGATATCGAACCCTGCGTGCAAACTCCCGTTCCCAAACTCTACGACATTCCCCTGCGATGCTGTATAGCCCGCGACGTCAGCAATCTCCTTTTTGCAGGACGCAATATCTCGGCAAGCCATGTCGCATTTTCTACAACCAGAGTCATGGCCACCTGTGCAACGGTGGGCCAGGGAGTCGGAACGGCTGCGGCGATTGCCGCAAAACGTGAGATTCTTCCCGCCGAGCTTCCCGAGAGCGCATCCGCTTTAGCCGATATTCAGCGAAGCTTGCTGCGAGACGACGCCTATTTGATCGGTCGGAATGTCATGGCAGAAAATGATGCCGTTCCGCATGCCGAAATTACGGCATCGAGCGAACAAGAGAATGGCTCTGCCGTCCTTGTTTGTTCTTCGCAATCTCGATCCATCCATGGCCAATCGGGGGCACCAGGCGACCGCTGCGAGGCAGGTCTACATCGATGGATTTCCGATCCTGAAGAAGGCTTTCCCGCATCGATTTCCCTCCAATGGCCCAACAACATTACGATCACGGAAATCAATCTAGTTTTTGATACTGGAATGCATCGACATCTTACCTTGAGCCATCACGATGGATACACTTCCAAAATGATCTGGGGCCAACCCCAGCCAGAAACCGTTAGCGACTACTCGATCGAAGTGAGAGAAAAAGAGGAATGGGAAACCCTCGTCGAAGTGACCGACAACTACCAACGACAGAGGCGGCATCACCTTTCCGCCCCGAAAGCTGTCCGCGGGCTCCGAATCATCGTGCGAGCTACCAACGGAATCGACCACGCCCGTATCATGTCGTTGCAGGTGAATGCGTTGGAATTTGGCTAGACTTCCGAAAAGCCAATTCCCAAGATCGCCAAATATGACCGCAATCGATTGGATCATACTCGCCGTCTACGCTCTCTCCACAATCGGACTGGGATGGTACTTCGGCCGAAAACAGGAAGACACCTCGGAGTATTTCGTCGGTTCAGGGGCGATGAACCCCCTGCTGATTGGCGTTTCACTTTTTGCCACCCTATTGAGCACGATCAGCTACCTCGCGATCCCCGGGGAAATTGCCGGAAAGGGTCCGGCCATCATGTGGAACTACCTGATGTATCCCCTCGTGTTTGTCGTGATGGGATTCGTCATTCTACCCGTATACATGAGGCAGCGAGTCACCAGTGCCTACGAGTTACTGGAAGAAAAACTCGGCCTCAGCATTCGCCTCCTCGGTGGCGCCATGTTCCTTGCGCTTCGCCTCGTCTGGATGTCTCTGCTAATCTACATGACCTCCAAGGCCATCGCGACAATGATCGGAGTCGACGACAAATATATCCCCTGGATCGTCCTCGTCACCGGAGCCTTTGCGATCACCTACACGTCCCTTGGCGGACTTCGCGCTGTTGTAATCACAGATACCCTACAAACCCTGCTGCTTTATGGTGGTGCTTTGTTAGTCATCGGAACAGTCACCTGGAAAATGGGTGGTTTCGGATGGTTTCCTACGGAGTGGAAAAGCGATGTCTGGGACGAACAACCCTTCTTCAGTTTCGACCCCTCCACTCGAATTACGATCATGGGTTCGATGCTTTCGATGCTTCTCTGGATGATTTGCACCTCGATGGGAGATCAGGTCTCAATCCAGCGATTCATGTCTACCAAAGACGCCAAGACCGCGCGCAAGGCCATCGGAATGCAACTGACGGTAGGCCTCGTCGTAGGTGTCACTCTGGGGTTTGTTGGCTTTGCTCTGCTGGGATATTTCGACGCCAACCAGGATCTGCTTCCCAAGGAGGGATCGCTCAAAGATCAGGCCGACCAACTCTTCCCCCATTTCATTGCATTCCACCTCCCTCCCGTCGTGACCGGCCTCGTTGTGTCAGGGCTTTTTGCTGCGGCGATGTCCAGTGTCGACTCGGGGGTAAATTCGATCACAGCTGTTGTTGTAACCGACTACCTCGACCGTTTTGGCAAAAAGCCGGAAACAGAGGAAAAACATCTCCGCTTTGCCCGCTGGCTCGCAGTCGCGATTGGTGCCATCGTCATCGGACTGAGCACAGTTGTGGGCAAAGTGCAGGGCAACTTTTTCGAAGTCACGAACAAGATCGTAAACCTGCTGACCGTTCCAATCTCGTTGCTCTTCTTCTTTGCCTTGTTTGTTCCCTTCGCGAATGCCAAAGGAGTCTGGATCGGGACGATTTGCAGCGTCACCGTCGCTGTTCTCGTCGCCTTTTCCGGTGACTTGTTCGGCGTAGATCCAGAGACCGGTTTTGCACCCGTCAGCTTTCAATTGATCTCACCATCGGCTCTCATCGTTGGACTTGTTGCCGGATTGATCGCCTGCAAAGTCTTTGCTCCAAAACCAAATTTGGAATCATGAAACTATTTCCTCTTCTCACTTTGCCACCTCTCATTGCGGCCTGCTCGCCAGTCACAGATGACGGCCTATCATTCGATGAATCATCGCATGAGACATGTCTAACGGTTTTGCGAGACGGGCTGAATGCTAAGGGAAAAGATGACTTCTGGGCTTCCATCCACGCTGCTGAAGCGCTAACCCTTGCGGGAAAGGGAGACGAGGTGCGAGCCTTTCTCGAACCCAAACTGGAAACAGAGAAGGACGACCAAAAGCGAGTTGGTCTTTCCCGCGAACTGGTCCGGGCAGGTGATCGAGAGAAAGCGGAGATCATGCTTAACATTCTGAAAGGCGACGATCGACACGGCTTTGTCCACGCCGCCGAGAGCCTATACAAAGTGGGATTTGATGGCGACGAAGCTCCGCTTGTGAAGCATTTTCGATCCAACGACGATCCACGCCTCCTTCTCATGACTGCTGCTGCTCTCGCGAAGCACGGCAGCCCCGAAATGAAGAAAGAGGGATTCGCTACCCTTCGATCTGTTTTAGAAAAGGAAAGCGACCCTGCGACCTATCGTCTTCCGGCCTGGGTTCTCGGTCGCATTGGAGACAGCTCCGATATTCCTCGGATCAGGGCACGAATTCCCGACACAGACGATCCACTCGTTGAGGCATTTCTTTATCACTCCATCGGCCTTCTCGGAGATGAAGAGGGTCGCAAAAAAATCCTGACCAACCTGCAATCAGACGATGCTGCGATTCGCACCTATGCGGCTGTGTTCGCTGGAGAATCAGGCATTACAGAAGCAGCACCTTTCCTGACAAAACAACTCGAAGACGAAAATCTCGATGCCCGTATCCGCGCCGCACAGGCACTCATCGTTCTCTCCCAATAATTTTACCTCTATGAGAAAATCCAAAACTCTCGCTCGCATACGTGCTGGCGAACACGTGCGAACCTGCGTTCTCGGCCACTACATTCCCGCCTTCATCTGTCATGCTGCACGGGCAGGATATGATTGCATATGGCTAGACCTTGAGCATCGCGCCCTGACAATTCACCAGAATCAGGCCCTCTTCGCTTTTTCCCACCTCTACGATATCGACATCATGGTCCGGGCCCCGACCCTGGAGAAGACCGGACTCTACCGGTATCTGGAAGATGGCGCTGCCGGACTGATGATTCCTCACGTCTCCACCGCAGAAAAAGCAAGAATGCTGGTCGATTCCGTAAAGTTCCCTCCCCTCGGAGATCGCGGGATCGATAACGCCGGTCTCGACGCCGATTTTCACATTCACGATCCCGACGAATACGTCGAATGGGTGAATCGGGAGACCTTCCTCTGCGTGCAAATCGAAACGCCGGAAGCGGTTCACAACATCGATGAGATCGCTGCTGTGGAAGGCGTCTCTATTGTCTTCGTCGGCCCCGGCGACCTAGGCCTGCGTCTTCGCCAGAGCGGTGAGATGACGCTCGACGAAGCGTGGGACAAAGTTGCCGCTGCCTGCAAGAAACACGGCAAGGCTTTCGGCGGCCCTGCCATGCCTCAATCGGAGATGCAAAAGCGTCACGAGATGGGTGCGCAGTTCCTCGTCAATGCCAGCGAATTCGGAGCCTTCTCGCAGGCCCTTGCTGAAAACATCAAGCAGTTCGATGAGCTCACCTGATGATTTCCGGCTCGATGGGAAACGCGCCCTCGTAACCGGGGCCGGACGTGGCATTGGGAAAGGCTGCGCAATCGAACTCGCAGAAGCTGGGGCGGAGCTGATTCTCAACGACCACCCCGGCAGCGAGGAGCTTGCTGAAACCGCCGCCCAAATTCGAGATCTCGGCTCCTCCTGCCATGCGATCGAGGCCGATGTGTTTTCCCGCGACGGCATCGACAATCTCGTCGCGCAGGCAGTCGAATTGGCCGGCGGTATCGACATCCTAGTCAGCAATCCGGCCTACGGACAACGCGGGGGCTTTCTCGATTTTCCAGCAGAGGAGTTTGACCGCATCATCGATGGAACCTTCAAATCAGGATTTTACCTCAGCCAGGCCGTCGCCCGTCACATGGCTGATAACGGCGGCGGAGGGAAAATCATTTTTATCAGCAGCGTTCAGGCCGAAATGCCATTCGAACGCAGCGCCCCCTATGGTGCAGCCAAAGCGGCGCTGAATCACCTCACCCAAACCATTGCCGTCGAACTCTTTTCCCATCGCATCAACGTCAACGCAATTGAACCTGGTTGGATCGACACACCGAATGAGCGAGCCACGTTTACGGAAAAGGCATTCGAGGAAGTCGGCAAAACGCTGCCTTGGGGACGCCTCGGAGAACCGGAAGATATCGGGCACGCTGCGGTTTTTCTTTCCTCTGCTGCAGCAGACTACATTACCGGTACGATCCTTCCCGTCGACGGGGGCTTTCGTTTCAAGGACCTCCGTGCAGAAAAATTGGCAGAGGAGTCGAACCCCGAATAATTCATGAGCGACTCGTCACTCTTTCCTATCTTCCGATTCGGCGGAAAGAAGGATGGTCCTGCACTGTTGATCTCCGCAGGTGTGCATGGCGACGAATACCTTCCGATGCTCGCAGTTCAGAATCTAATTCGACATTTTGAGAACAACCCGGATGAGGCTGACTCAATAAACGGCACCCTTACTCTCATCCCGGTCGTCAACAGATCTGCCTTCGCTCTCGGAAACCGTTGTGGTGAAGATGACAAAGATCTAGCCCGAACCTGCCCGGGAGTTGATGACGGAACGATCACCGAACAAGTGGCCGCCGCTCTAAGCCGGGAAATCGAGGCCGTGGATTTTTACGTCGACGTCCACACCGGCGGCACCGAACTGTGCGTTTTTCCTCTAGCCGGATATGTCCTCCACTCCGATGAGAGAATTCTGGAACAGCAGCGCAATCTCGCCCGCGCCTTTCAGCTGCCTTTTTGCTGGGGAACTTCCAGCAAATTGGAAGGGCGCTCTCTATCTGTCGCTCGCGATGCGAACGTTCCCGCCATCTACATCGAATACTACGGATCACATCGAGAGGCCTCCGAGGCGACAGTTGGAATCGGAATGGACCACCCACTCGTGCATGGCTGCCTCAATGTGATGCGACATCTCAACCTGCTCCCAGAAGAAGAATCGACTCGTATTTCGCCCGAGTTCGTCGAAGACACGCGACCCGATTCCGGGCACATGCAGATTTGCCATCCCGCCCCTGCAACCGGTTTTTACCGCGCCCGAGTTAAACTTGGGCAGAGGGTCGGAATGGGGGCACCCCTTGCACGAATCACCTCTCCCGGCTCGCTCGAATCCATAGAAGTCCACGCAAACCGTGCCGGAAAAGTCATTGTTCTCAGAGACTACCCCCGCATCAACAAGGATGACGCCATCGCTGTAATTGCTGAACAGTATTCTGGACCATGAGCATTTGGAAATACGCTGACTATTACACTGCTGCTGTTTCAGAGGATAACCGCATCAGCCTCGGAGAGGGCCAGACCGCTCTCGTTCGTTCGCGCTCCATTGGGCCATCAGCAGGATTGGATAATCTCTATTTCAAACTCGAATCAGGAAATCCAACTGGCTCTTACAAGGACCGCTTCGCTGCTGTCGCAATCAGCGACATGCTGGAACGCGGGACACACACTTGCCTCGCCACTTCCAGCGGAAACACTGGTGCTGCCCTTGCCGCCTACTGCGCTGCTGCGAAAATTCGCTGCCGCATCGCCGTCGTCGAAACGGCACCCCTCGCAAAGCTCCAACAGATGCTCGCTTATGGTGCGGAGATCGAACGCGTGCGTGGATTTGGATTGGACGCCGCGATTACACAAAAAGTCATCGAAGCCCTTCATGAAAAAGCGGAGCAGCCTGGGCACGCGCTCCAGGTCAGCGCCTTTCATTGGAGCCCGGTCGGCATGCAGGGCGTTCAGAGCATTGCCTACGAGTTGGATTCAGAAACCGGTCACGTTTTCTGTCCTGCCGGTGGAGGTGGCCTGACGTTGGCAGTCGCCCGCGGCTTCGCCGGAAAAAACTCGGCCGCCGTCCATTGCGTTCAACCGGAGGGAAATGACACCATTGCCGGGCCACTTCGGTCTGGATCTGATCAAGCGCGCGACGTGGAATGCTCCACAAAAATCAGTGGCCTTCAAGTCGCCAACGTCATCGACGGGCACGAAGTCATCGCAACCTGTCGCGCATCAGGCGGAAACGGCCACCTCGTCAGCGACGCAGAAATCTACCACGCACAAGAGCGGCTCGCACGTGAAGAGGGAATATTCAGTGAACCAGCAGGTGCTGTTGCTCTTGCTGGAATTCTCCGCGCTGCGGATGCCGGAGAGATTTCCCCCGAGAAAAAAACCGTGGCTCTGATCACCGGCAGCGGATTCAAAGATGCCGCTTCCGTCGAATCGATGACCGCCAACGCCGACTGTCGGCTCGTCGATTTGGAAGAGCTTTTTCGCTGAGCGGAATTTTCAGCCCAATATCGAAGAAGGAGCCACGAATGCGCTTCGCTATCACGAATGGGAGCGAATTTTCAAGAAGCCGCTGAATCGATTCGTGCCGATTCGTATTCCATTCTTTTTCATTCGTGTTTCAAAAGAAACCTACTCAATATCGGCCATCCGCTTTTCAGCCACGGCCTCGGCTTTCTTCATCACGCTCTTGAGAGTCACTTCAGCTCCATTCTGACGCTTGCTTTCGTCAGCGGCTTCCATGAAAGCGTAGATTTCAAGCGTCTCTTTGGGCTGCACAGGGATCTTACCCGTTTCGAAATACTTTCCAATCTCAACGACGAGAGGCCCATATCCTGGATAGGTCCCAATGTCTTTCTCTCCTTTTTCGCCTTTGGCAATTCCACCGTAGCCTTTGCGTTCCTCAAAAATTCCGACACGACCACCTCCCCATTTTCCTTCCACCCGGATCATTCCCTCTTCTGACTTCGATCTCGCCACCGACTCACAACCAGTGCCCATAGCAGTGAAAAGTGACTCAACCCCGTGAATCCCATACCAGAAGAGATCCGGGTGCGTCTTCTCCAGCGAAGCAGGGCTTCCCGTCTGGCAGTGTTTCACCGTTCCAATCGCTCCGGCGCGAACCTCCTGTGTTCCCGGCCCATACCGAAGTGACGAGGACGAAAACAGCGGCACGCCGTATTTTTCCGATGCTTTGAAGATCAAAATCGAATCCGTCAGCGACCCGGCAATTGGCTTGTCGATGAAGACACGCTTGCCCGCTTTCAAAACGGGAATGACTTGTTCCAGGTGCGGGCGACCATCATTGGTCTCCAACATCACGGCATCAACTTTTTCCAGAAGAGCGGGAATGGAATCCACGATCTCGACTCCGAATTTCTGAATCTCTTCCGTGTATTTGGGAACGCGGCTCACACTGGACTCAATATCAGGACTCCCCTTCGGATAAGCGGCAACGACACGGCATTTTTTGAGAACACCTTCGGCATTCTCATCATTCATCGTCTTCGTAAACGCAATCACATGTCCGGTATCCAGACCGATAATTCCGACACGTATTTCATCAGCCCGAAGCGGAGCTGACACAGCAATAGAAAAGAAGAGACAAAAGAGGGCGGTGCCCAACAGGGGTAAGCGCATGATTCAACAGGGTTAGATGAGTGACTTAACAGGGTTTCGTCTTCGCGATGATTTGTCACTCCTTTACGGGGGCGCAATCCTGTCAGGACGAAGGGATACGGAACTTGACCGTCGCCCCGCGTCTTGTTCCCATGGGATAGAATGAATCGCTTTCTGCTATTGTCTTTTCTCTTTCTGACCTCTGCCGCCTGGTCCGCCGAACCCGTTCATCGACTCACACTCGAGGAATTCGAAGCGACGCTTGCCTACTGGGAGAAGAATCATCCTGACATTTTCGCCACCGAAAAGATCGGAGAAAGCCGGGAGGGCATGGGCATCCACCTCTTGAAGATCACCGATCCCAAATCGGCTCCGGAAGAGAAACAGCATTCTCTCATCACCGCTCTCCATGGTGGGCCCGAGCGATCAGGAACGACTGGTTGCCTCCGGGTAATCGAGTGGTTGCTGAGCGACGATCCTCAAGCCGAACTCACCCGGAAACGGCAGGAAGTCTGGCTGATTCCCATCATCAACCCCTACGCCTATTTCACGACGGATCGGTTTGGCAATTCTTTGAAGATAGATCCCTACACCGGAGGCGGGCTGACGAACTGGGATCTGGAGAATCTCGAATTTCGCGCTCTCGACCGTGCTCCTGAAATGCGCGCCTTCCTCGAAACCGTCGACCGATTTCAACCAGAAGCTCATCTTGATCTGCATGGCACGGGCTTGCAGGAATACCCGGATGACAAACTGGGCGAGCGACAACGCTACCAGGGTCAGATCATGACTGAGATTACCGGCTCGGCCTATTCCAACTATGCGCTTCGCCCGTGGGACTGGCGTATCACCGAGGCGATGATTGCAGCCGGCGCTGAGGCAGGGTTTCCATCCGATCGATTCGAAGCAGATGCGCAGCGCCTTCTCATGGGAAACTCCACGGCACCCCTCGCTTCCCGACATTGGCGAGGAAGAGCGCAATTCTATTCGGCCCAATACGCTTACGCCAAGTATCACACCTTGATCGCCGCGCTCGAAGTCGCGTGGGAGGAAAGCGCTCTCGCGCGAACCAAGGCCTGGTTGCAATTTGGAAACGAAGTCCCTGATGGAGAATGCGAAAGCGGTTACCCCGTAGATCGAATGAAAGCCTTCGTCGGACACTTTGTAACTGCATCAGGCAAAACCTCTTCGATGCGCCGAAAAAGTCGCGTTCGTTTGTGGCAGCGTCAGGGTGAATTTTCCCAGGGCTTTCTCTACCCGCAAACTGACGGGCGCATCCTCTATGCCGTCACCACTGGCCCATCCCTTCAGAACCTCCTCGACTCGGACAACGAAACCTTTCTTGCGAATCTGGAATCCCACGGGATGAAAGATGTCGAAACCATTCGCGAACTCATCGAGTCCGGACCGGAAATCAAAATGGCCGTCGAGAAAGGGCGCGCTCCGAAAGAACCCGCCTCGA
>Ga0255776_10001716_pt1 | contig 24933 bp, 28 predicted proteins | sample 071ome_19_FD_179974 | JGI IMG/M metagenome (GOLD analysis project Ga0255776, IMG submission 179974) | Coastal salt marsh microbial communities from the Groves Creek Marsh, Skidaway Island, Georgia - 071413AT metaG (version 2) | ecosystem: Environmental > Aquatic > Marine > Intertidal zone >... | reverse complement strand
TGAAATGACACAGCGCCTCGCAGGCGCGACTGGTCTGCCCTATTTGTTCCTTTTGCCCAATATGTTGGTCTTTGGCCTATTCACCTTTGCCCCGATGTTTATCAATTTGGGTTTCGCGGTGACCGAAGGCCAATCCATTCTCTTTGATGAGCGCGCCTTCGCAGGTCTTGATAACCTGCGCCGTCTTGTGGCCGAAACACAGATTGACACGGGCGCCGCCAATCTTGAGGACGACAAATTTTTCTCGGCCGTCTACGACACGGCGATCTTCGTGATTTTCCAAGTGCCCGTTATGATCCTTGTTGCGCTGTTTTCTGCGCTTGCGCTGAACCGCCAAATCATCGCGCGCGGCTTTTGGCGGGCGGTGTTTTTCTACCCTGTGATGTTGTCGCCCGTGGTGGTTGGCTTTTTGTGGAGTTTGATCCTCAAGCGTCAAGGCGTGTTGAGCCAAAGCCTGATCATGTGGGGCTGGATTGAGGAGCCGATCCAATGGCTGACTGATCCGTCATGGACGATGTTTTGGTCTGTCTTTGTCTACACTTGGGCGCATCTTGGCTTCTATATGCTGATCCTGCTTGCAGGGCTGCAGGCAATTCCGCGCGATGTGTATGAGGCCGCTGAAATGGATGGCACATCCGCCTTTCGGCAATTGACCCGCATCACCATCCCGCTGCTTGCGCCGACCCTGTTGGTGGTCACGGTTCTGTCGCTGATCAAAGCCTTTCAAGCATTTGAGGAACTCTATGCGATGTCGGTGCGGTGGTCTTCGCTTGTGGCCTATATTTTTGAAACATCAGGTCTGCGGGGGCAGGCCACAGCCAATGGTCTGGGGGTTGCGGCGATGGCATCGTTGATTGTGGCTGCGGTTTTGATTGTGCTGTCGTTGTTGCAGGTTTGGCTCTCATCGCGGGGGGCGCGGCAATGAGTGGGGCATGGGCATTTCTGACCCGCAAGGCAGGCGGGCCACGCGCGAATTGGTTGGATTACCTCACCTATGCCTATCTTTTGCTTGGCGTGATTGTGATCCTCGTGCCTGTGCTGTGGCTGGGGCTGAATTCGTTGAAATCTTCGGCGCAGTTGGAACGCCAAGACCTATCGCTTTTGCCTGCCCGCTATGAACAGGTGGCGCGCGCCACAGTCACAGGGCTAGAGGGTAAGCGCATTTTCTACATCAGTGATCTGCCCTATTGGGTTTTGGATTGGTCGGATCTGCCCGATGCGCAAAAGGCACGACACGATTTATCCGCCTTCTTGGCAGGGTATGAGGGGGATGCGCTTTATGCCTTGCGGGCGCATTTGGGCCTTTTGCCTGAGATGACGCGTGACTTGGTTGCACGGGAAAACCTGCCTGATTGGATTTTGCGCTATGTGTCGATGTCGGCGCAGGCACGCAGTGAATATGATGTTGCGGCCATCATCGCGGGGCTTGGCCCCGAAGATCAGCGACTTTTGTCGGAATTTCTATCGCTTGATCCTTATGAGCCATCGGCCATTTCTGTTCAGATTTTGGCCCGCGCCCCTGATCCAGTTACAGGCATTGAGACACTGTTTGGGGTGTCGCGCATCAACCCCACGCGCGACACAACGCCCGCGCGCTATGTTGATAACCGCAGCGCGGAGGTGGTGCAGCTTGCCACGGCCACCATTCGCACAGAGCGCAGCTTTGCCCCCAGTTGGGAAAACTACACCGATCCCCTTTTGGGGCGTGCCTTTGGCGTAAACGTGAATTTTGCGACCTGCTTTACCAATTCGGTATTGGTCACGGCCATAGCCACGGCCCTGACCTTGCTTATCAATTCGATGGCGGCCTTTGCGTTGGCGAAATATAAATTCCGCGGCCAAGTTTTGTTCTTTGTGATCATCTTGGCCACGCTGATGGTGCCCCCCACCATCACGCTTGTGGGCTTGTTCAAGGCAATCAACGCCACGGGCCTGTCAGGGTCGATCTGGGGCGTTATCATTCCAGGGGCGGCCACCCCAACGGGGGTGTTTTTGCTTCGCCAATATATGCTGTCGATCCCCGATGAGTTGATCGAGGCAGCGCGCATGGATGCGGCGAGCGAATGGAAGGTCTATTGGCGCATCATTTTGCCTTTGGCCTTGCCCGCGATTGCGGCCTTGGCGATCCTATCGGTGATCTGGCGTTGGAATGATCTGATCTTGCCGATGGTGGCCATCGCGACCACCAAAGAGGCCTATACAATTCAACTTTGCCTGCTTGAATTCCGTGGCGAGCATCTCAGCCAAGAGCATTTCCGCCTCGCTATGACCATGGTCAGCCTCGTGCCTGCGACCTTGGTCTTTGTGTTCTTGCAGAAATACATCACCACGGGCATTGCCAATACGGGATTGAAATAGTGAGTGACCTACAGCTGAAATCAGTGATCAAGCGCTACGGCTCGGTCGAAGTGATCCATGGCATTGATCTTGAGATCAAGTCAGGCGAGTTTTGCGTCTTTGTTGGCCCATCTGGCTGCGGAAAATCCACGCTGCTGCGGATGATTTCGGGGCTTGAGGGGATCACGGGCGGGGATGTCGTGATCGATGGAGCCGTGGTCAACCATGTGCCCGCGGCACAGCGTGAATTGGCGATGGTGTTTCAATCCTATGCGCTTTACCCGCATATGTCGGTGCGCGGAAACCTGTCTTTCGGGCTTGAGAACCTCAAAATGCCGAAAGCCGAAATTTCCCGCCGCGTGGAGGAAGCCGCGCGTATGCTCCGCATTGAGGCGTATCTGAACCGCCGTCCTGGTCAATTGTCAGGCGGGCAGCGTCAGCGGGTTGCCATTGGCCGCGCGGTTGTGCGCGAGCCAAAGATTTTCCTTTTTGACGAGCCGCTGTCCAATCTTGACGCTGAGCTGCGCGTGACGATGCGCCGCGAGATTGGCAACCTCCATCGCCGCCTTGGGAACACGATGATCTATGTGACCCATGATCAGGTCGAGGCGATGACAATGGCCGATAAAATCGCGGTTTTGCGCGATGGCAGGCTGGAACAATTCGGAACCCCATTAGAGCTGTTCAACAATCCAGATAACCGCTTTGTTGCGGGCTTTATAGGGTCGCCCGCGATGAATTTCCTGAAGGGCGAAATCGCCGAAGGTGGGGTGGCCTTGGCCGCTGGTGGGCACATTCCCCTTGGGCCGCGCAGCGGTGTTGGACAGGGCGATGCAATCGAATTGGGCATCCGCCCACGCAACATTAGCATTGCCAAAACAGGTGGCGTGAAGGGCGAAGTGACCGAAGTCGAACAATTGGGCAGCGAAAGCTATATCTTTGTTACCCTGCCGTCAGGGGAGCCGCTGGTGATCCACCAAGCGGGTCAGACTGATATCGCCATTGGCCAAACAGTTGCCGTCAAACTTGCCCCTGAGGCCGTTCACATCTTCCGTGCCGATACAGGACGTGTGTGTCGGTGACCCTGCGCAACGCTGACATCCTCTCTGGCCTTCAGCGCATTGGGCCAGGGTTGCTGATGGCGCTTTTGGTGGCGATGGCTGCGCAATTCCTGTCGGATCATTACGGCGCGCCTGTGATGCTGATGGCGATTTTGCTCGGCATCCCATTTCATTTCCTCTCGCAAGAGCCGCGTATGGCCGCAGGCATCCAATTTGCGGGCCGCACCGTTCTGCGCATTGGGGTGGCGCTGCTTGGCCTTCGCATTAGCGCGCAATTGTTGGAAGGCATTGGCGTGGCCGAAGCAATCATGCTAGCGATGGCGGTCGTCACCACGATCGGCGTGGGAATTTGGCTGGCCCCGCGTTTTGGCAGATCGGGCTATTTTGGGTTTCTCGCGGGTGGCTCTGTTGCCATTTGTGGTGCCTCTGCGGCGCTTGCCATTTCAGCGTTGCTGCCAAAACGGCATGTGGCCGAAGATGATGTCACCTTCACTGTGGTGGGGGTAACGGTTCTCTCAAGTGTCGCGATGATCATCTATCCGATGATCGCCACCTCGCTTGGTCTGTCGACCCATATGGCAGGGATATTCTTGGGCGGAACCATTCACGATGTGGCCCAAGTTGTGGGGGCGGGCTATTCCATCTCGGATGAGACGGGGGATCTTTCTACCTTGGTCAAATTGTTTCGCGTGATGATGTTGGCCCCCGTGATTTTGGTGGCGTCTTTGATCCTGCGCAAAGCCCATCTTGAGGCGGGCGAGGGCGGGAAAGCCCCGCCGCTCATCCCTGCTTTCGTGGCGGGGTTCATCGCATTGGCCATTCTGGGCACGATGCAGCTTGTGCCGCCGATGATCATAGAGGGCGTTAACCTTGTCTCGCGAAGCTGCCTTGTGGTGGCCGTTGCTGCCGTTGGGATGAAAACTTCGTTGCAGGCATTTGCATCAGTTGGGCGCAGCGCCTTGGCGTTGTTGATCACCCTGACGCTGCTAATTGCGGCTTTGGTTGCCATTGGCCTCGCGGCCTTGGCCTAGGCCTGATCTGCTGACAGACTCCGATTCTCAGATCCCAGAGTTTCGGTGCATCTTGCGCGGTGCCACCAACAGATTGTGACGAAAATCGCGCCACTGCGCCCGATGCGCGTCAATTGTTTCCAGTGTTGGTGCTTCGCCCAAGTTTTTTATCAATATCTTTAAATAATTGACGGGAATATCCTGAGTTGTGCGCAATTTTTGAAAATTTTTTAAATGTGGCGGGTGTTTCTACAATTCTGTCCCATCTTGGCCAAATTCCCCCCCCTAAACCTGTGACCATTTCGAGCATTCCTTGCATCAGCAAGGTTAAAGCACCTTGTTCATGCCGATCTCAAAAGCGGCATGATCAGCCAATATCTTCGCGCGCGACCGATAGGGTTTTAAGGATGGCATAGACCGCCCGCCCTTCGTTCAGGCCCAATAGATGGGCCGAGCGCCGGGTCACACGGGCCAAGATCCGCCCCAATTTCGTGTCGACTGCGACCAAAACAGCGGGGCCATCGCCGCTGCGCATACTGTGAATTGTGCCTTCGATTACATTGAGCGCCGATAGGTCTTGTGGTTTTTGGGTGGCCAAAATCACCTCATGCGCGGCGATACGCAGTTGTAATTTTTGCCCCAAATCGCCGCTCAGACGCGGCACAAAAAGTGCCACATCGGCGTTGCGTAATTCGCTGACCCCATCCGCGTGATGCGCCGTCAGCGTGGCCTCAATAACGGCCCCCGCTTCGCGTGATCCTGCAGGCAGGCTATGTGGGTCAGAAAAGACCTTGCTTGGGCGCCCTTGCGCCTGTATCCGCCCCGCCTCAATCGTGATCACTTCTGTCGCTAAGCGCGTAACCTCGGTTGGGGCGTGACTTACATAAAGAATGGGAATGTCCATTTCATCGCGCAGACGTTCAAAATAGGGCAGGATTTCTTGCTTGCGCGCCTCATCAAGGGCTGCCAGTGGCTCATCTGCCAGAAGGATACGGGGGGCCGCTAACAACGCGCGCCCGATTGCCACGCGTTGCTTCTCGCCGCCTGATAGCATCGCGGGTCGCCGCTGCAAGAGGTGCCCGATCCCCAACATCTCGACAATATCCGCGAAATTCGGGGCAGGGCGCGCGCTGCGATAGCGCATCCCATAACGAAGATTTTTCGCAACGCTCAGATGCGGAAAGAGGCGCGCTTCTTGAAAAATATAGCCCGCTTGGCGCTCATGCGCGGCAAGATTTATCCCGCGCGCAGGGTCAAACAGATCCATATCCCCCACGCGGATATAGCCGTCATCAGGCGTGATAAGACCCGCGACTGCATTGATCACGGTGGTTTTGCCCGCGCCCGAGCGGCCAAAAAGGGCGGTGATCCCGCGGGCGGCTTGGAAGTTGAGATCAAGTGAAAACGCACCGATCTGGTGACGAAGCCTCAGATCAAGCATCACGTCCCCCGATACGTTTGGACAAAGCCCGCGCCAAAATTTCTGACAAAACGAGGGCAAGAATAGCGATAAAGATCGACACGGCCACTAAGATCAGCGCGCCCTGTTCCCCGTCTGGTTGCTGCAAAAATGTGTAAATTGCCGAAGGTATTGTGCGGGTTTGATTTGGAATATTCGAAACGAAAGTGATGGTGGCGCCAAATTCCCCCATGGCCTTTGCAAACCCCAAAATCGCGCCAGTCAGAACCCCTGGCAGGCTCAGAGGCAAGGTGAGGGTGGCAAAGACCGCCCAAGGCGGCGCGCCTAGGCTGCGGGCTGCATCCTCAAGTTTGGGGTCAACCGCCTCAAGCGATAGGCGTATCGCGCGCACCATCAGCGGAAAGGCCATGACCGCCGCGGCAAGGGCGGCTCCCGTCCAATGAAAGGCAAAGCCCAGACCTAGTGCAGCCAAGGCTTGCCCCAAAGGGGTCTGCGCGCCAAAGGCCAAGAGCAGCACATATCCCGTCACCACAGGTGGCAAGATCAGGGGCAGATGAACCGCTGCATTTAATATTTGCTTTCCAAAAAAGTTACAGCGCGCCAACAGATAGGCAGCCCAAAGTGCAAAAGGCAGGCTGGCCAAGGTGGCCCAAAAACTGACTTTGAGGGACAGCGCGATTGCGGCCCATTCTGCGGGGCCGAGAAGATTACTCATTTATCAGCCTCCGCCAGTGTCTCAAATCCATTCGCCGTGAAAATCATCGCCGCGTTATCCCCGCGCAGATAGGCGAGAAAAGCCGCAGCCGCAGGTTGCATCTCCGCGCCAAGCGCGGCCACAGGGTAGCGGATTGGGTCGTGACTGTCTGCCGGGAAGGTGCCAATGATATGCACCTGCGTGCTGATAATAGCATCGCTGCGATAGACCACCCCAAGGGGGGTTGCCCCCGCTGCAACTTGGGCAAGGGCGCTACGCACATTATCGAATTGCGCGACCCGATCCACGACTGTGTCCCAAAGGTCGAGATGGCTGAGCGCGGCGTTGCCATAAATCCCTGCAGGCACGGCATCAACAAGGGCCATGGCCAGATAACCGCCGTCCAGCAAATCGGCCAAATTGATCTCTGGCGAGATAATCTGATCCGATTGATCCAGACCCTCCCCATGCGCCACAAGAACCAGTTGATTGCCCAAGAGATCGAACTGAGTATCGGGCGCAATCAATCCCGCTTGGGCGATGCGATCCATCCAGTCGGTATTGGCTGAGATAAAAATATCGGCAGGCGCGCCCTGTTCAATCTGACGAGCCAGCGTAGAGGATCCTGCATAAACCATGCTGACCTCGTAATCGCTTGCGGCCTCAAATTTCTGTTCGATTTCATCTAGGGCTGTCGCAAGGCTAGAGGCCGCGAACACCAATATCTCTTCAGCCCGTGTCAAAGTCGGGCTAAGGCACAGCATCAGGACCAAAAATATAGGACGGATAGGGGCGTTCATAGGGGCAGAGTTTCCGCGACCAATGCCGCTTGTGCAAGGGCCTTATGCGCTCTTGATGACCTCCGCCACATAGTCGCGCCACCTTGGTCGGGCGATGCCGAAGGCGGTTTGGGTTTTCTCGCAATCAAGACGACTGTTGAGGGGGCGTGTTGCAGGCGTGGGATAATCCCGTGTGGGAATGGGGGTGATGGTCACCTGATCGCCGCTTTGTGTGAAAATTTCAGCGGCGAAATCGGCCCAAGAGAGATCAGGGGTGCCGCTGAAATGATAAATCCCTGTCAAGTCAGGCTGCTTGCGCAGGATATCCCCCATTTGCAACAGGGCCTCGGCAATGGCGCGCGCAGGCGTGGGGCCACCCGTTCTGACTAGAGAGATTGTTGTCGATCTGCTGCCTTATCTGACCTCGACAGGCGGCCTGGTCTTGGACAAGGTCGAAGGTCTGGCAATCGCCGAAGATGGCACAATGTGGGTGTCTACCGACAATGATGGTGTGTACGACCATTCTGGCGAAACGATGCTGTTCGAGATCTCGGCGCAGTAACCATCGGTGGTTTGAATTGAGCGAAAAACGCCCCTCGCAAAGCGATTTGCGGGGGGTTTTCTTATGCCAAATTTTGGCTTTCGATATGATAAAACCGCCCCGTCTCATCCTCGCCCATAAGGGCCAATGAGGCGACCTCGAAAGGCTGCGGGATCACCGGCGCGAAATGCGCATGCAGATGGGACACCAGATCATTAGCCTCGGATTGTGGCAGGCGGCCTGACAAGGTCAGATGAAAGCGGAATTCCTCCATCACATAGGGATAGCCCCATGCGAACAACATCTCCTCCTGGCGGGGGGTAAGGTTAGCTGATCTGCGCTTGGCCAATTCCGCCTCGGATGCAGGCGCGCGAAACGGATCCAACCCTTTGACCATCGTTGCGGCCAGCTCTTGGAGCGCGGGATTATGACTTGCAGGGACAGCAGCGACAAAGCCCCCCAAACGGCGGATTTCCAAAACGGGGATTTCAACCCGCGATGTTGCTTGGCATAATTCCCGGAATCTTGCCGCAACGTCATGGGTGTTTTGACCCTTGGCCAGTTTGAAAGGTGGCTTGATCGTTGCGTGAAATCCGTATTTGCGGGGGGTGTCGGTGATCTGTGCGATGGGCCGCGAAAGGCCCGTGAGCTCTGGATGCGTGCGCACAGAACCTTGGCGGCTGCACCAGCCCAACCAATCCGCGCCAAGGCGATAAAACCCGCCATCGGGTAGAAAATATACCGCATATCGGCTATAGTCGAACATTCCGCGTCCCCCCTTTCTAGCTTGGGGTCGGCCTAGGTTCTGCGTTCTGATTTGGCAATGATTAATTGACCAATAAGGTCTATCCTTTGGTTGTGGTAGATGGTGGACAACGCCCCCCTTTGGGGCGCTGTCCCAAACACCGCTGCCCTTGGTCGGGTGAAGTGTCAAATGCAGCCTCATCCGCAACCGGATGAGAAGGTGACTCAATAAAATTCGGATCGATTTTCATGCGCGGCTCACAATTGCAGTGCGAGGCAGCATAGTTTTGATTCTGGTTAACGGGATCTTGAAATAAATTATTTTCGTAAATACGGCGTTATTATTTCTATATTTATTAACTAATCAGAAATAATAACGTGTGAAGTTTTAAAAATTTATTAAATATGAATTTCATTCGATATCAATTTAATCAAAGCGTTTAATTGCGCTGCAAGGCATGCGCTATGGTCGCCCCTAATTCGTAATAGGCCGCGCGCAATTGACCAAATCCCGTTACCGATTTTTGTGTTGGTGGCATCGGCCAGAGGTTGCGGTTTTGTCGCAAAAGGGCCTGCGCGGCGGCTGTGCCAAATACGGTTCCGGGGCCTATCCCGCGCCCTGAATATCCAAACACAGCCGCACCATTTGGCCCGATCTCCAAGACTTTGGGAATATGGTCGCCTGTCAAGGCGATACGCCCTTGCCAGATATGGCTAAAGCCTTGCCCTGCCAGTTGCGGGAAGGTTTGCGCCAATTTACGCGCTGCCCATGCATGATGCGTGCCGCCCCCAAGCCGTCCTTCAACATTGCCAATCGCGCCCAAAATCAGGCGCCCTGCCGCATCCATGCGAAAGGAACTCATGACCATTGCCGTGTCCCACGCCCCTTCACCGCCCGCTAGAATTTCGGCGCGCAAACTCTGCGGCAGGGGTGTTGTCGCAAATTGGCTGTAATACATGGGGATGAAGCTGGGGCTGTAACTGGAAAATCCGGCCATGTGATAGGCATTGGTGGCAATCAATGCGGATTGCGCGGTGATCTCGCGCCCTGTGGCGCGCGCCACCCAAGCGCGGCCTTGATAGGTTAAATCTTCAACTGTGATGGGGGCAAAGATCTGTGCCCCTGCCGCTTGGGCCGCGCGGGCAAGCCCGCGTGCGTAAGCCAGAGGTTGAATTGTGCCTGCACGCGGATCAAACAGCGCGCCTGCAAAGTTAGGGCTGCCCGTGCGCGCGGTAGTTTCCTTGGCATCAAGCAGCTGCAAGGGCGCGCCATATTGGTTGCCTTGGCGATGGCGGGTTTTCAGATCATTCAATCCCGCCGCGTTATGGGCAAGGTGCAAGGTGCCGTTACGCGTGGCTTCGCAGGCGATATTCTCGCGCGCGATCAGATCAAAGACACGGGCAGGGGCCGCGCCAAGCGTATCAATCAGCGCTTCACCCGCTTTGACGCCGAGGGTTTTGATGATCTCCTGCGGCGGCAACCACAGGCCTGCGTTCACAAGGCCCACATTGCGCCCCGATCCGCCATTGCCGATCTCTTGCGCCTCAAGAAGCGCGACCTTGGCACCCATGCGTGCGGCCTCTAATGCCGCAGAAAGGCCAGTGAAGCCGCCCCCGATGATCAAGAGATCAACCGCGCTTGGTAAAGCGTCTGCGCTGTCGGCTGTCACCTGCTCTCGCGCGGTGCTGTGCCACAGATTGCCCTTTGATCCAAAAGCCCCAGACGCCTGCATCGGCGCGCCCCTTTGTGATTAGAAAAACGCCTGAAGCCCCGTTTGTGCGCGCCCCAAAATCAGGGCATGCACGTCATGTGTGCCTTCATAGGTGTTGACCGTCTCAAGGTTTTGCGCATGCCGCATCACATGATAATCGGCCATGATCCCATTGCCGCCATGCATATCCCGCGCATCGCGCGCCACGGCCAAGGCTTTGCCGCAATTGTTGCGTTTGATCAGGCTGATCAATTCGGGCGCACAGCTGCCCTCATCCATCATGCGACCTGCACGCAAGGCCCCTTGCAGGCCAAGCGCGATTTCCGTCTGCATATCGGCCAGCTTTTTCTGAAACAGCTGTGTTTGCGCAAGAGGGCGGTCGAATTGGCGGCGGTCGAGCCCATATTGGCGGGTGCGATGCCAGCAATCTTCGGCGGCACCCATCACCCCCCACGCAATGCCATAGCGCGCGCGGTTGAGGCAGCCAAACGGCCCCTTCAGCCCCTCGACATTTGGCAAAAGCGCATCTTCTGGCACGGCAACCTGATCCATCACGATTTCGCCCGTGACCGAAGCCCGCAAGGAAAGTTTGCCCTCAATCTTGGGCGCAGACAGGCCCTTCATCCCTTTCTCAAGGATAAAGCCGCGGATCTTGCCGCCATGGGCCTCCGATTTTGCCCATACGATAAAGACATCCGCAATCGGCGCGTTGGAAATCCACATCTTTGCTCCGTTCAACACATAGCCATCTGCGGTTTTCGTGGCCGTGGTTTTCATCCCCGCAGGGTCAGAGCCCGCTTCGGGTTCGGTCAAACCAAAGCAGCCAATAAGCGCGCCGCTGATCAGTTTGGGCAAATATTTTTGTTTTTGTGCCTCTGACCCGTAAGCATGGATCGGGTAGATCACGAGGCTTGATTGCACGGACATCATCGAACGATATCCAGAATCGACCCGCTCTACAGCGCGGGCGATTAAGCCATAGCTGACATAGCTCGCGCCAATGCCGCCGTAGGTTTCGGGCACAGTCACGCCCAAAAGGCCCATTTCTCCCATCATGGGAAATAGTTCAGGCGCAGTGGTTTCGTTCAAATAAGCTTCGGTGACGCGGGGGGCGAGGTGGTCTTGGGCAAAGGCCTCGGCGCTTTCGGAAATCATTACTTCCTCAGGCGCAAGCTGCGCCGCCAGATGAAAGGGATCGGCCCACTCAAAAGCCGCGAGAGCAGGGCCTGATTTTGCGCTGTGACCATCTGGCATCGTTACGTCCTCCAAAGCAAAAAACATATGGCCGACATTGCCGCGAAGCGCGGCAAGGTTCAACCCATGCGCACCCGCCCAATAAGCGCAGAAAGCGCAAAGAACAGGGCGGCCGCACAGACAATGCTTGGCCCTGTGGGGGTGTCATAAGCGAATGATCCCCAAAGTCCAAGCGCCACCGACACCACCCCAATCAGCGAGGCCAAAATGGCCATCCCTTCTGGGTTGCGGGCCAAGGGCCGTGCCGCTGAAGCAGGAATGAGCATCAACGCAATGATCAACAGCGCCCCCACCACCTTGATGGCCACAGCCACGCTGATGGCAAGGGCAAGCGTCAGCAGCATATTCTCACGCCGTGGCGCAATGCCACTGGCATGGGCCAATTCAGGCGACAGCGTCACAGTCAACAGCGCCTGCCAACGGCTGAGGATCAGCACCAAAACCACCGCCGCACCAAGCCAGATCACCGCCAAATCAGCACGACTAACCGCCAGAATGTCACCAAAAAGATAGGCCGATAAATCAGCACGCACCCCTTTGGTCAGGCTTACGGCCACTAGGCCAATGGCAAGCGCCGCATGGGCGAAGGTGCCAAGCAAGCTGTCAAGACCGAGTGAGCGTTCCGAAAGGCTTGTCACCATCAAGGCCACAATCAGGCAGATCACCAGAACCCCTGTGAAAATCGACAGGTTCACCGCAAGCGAGATGGCAACCCCCAACAGCGCGGCATGGGCCGTGGCATCGCCAAAATAGGCCATGCGCCGCCAAACCAGAAAACAGCCCAAAACACCCGCAACCACAGCGACCCCGACCCCCGCAAGGGCGGCGCGGATCATGAAATCATCAAGCATCATTGCACCTTTTCGGGGCTGTGGTCGTGGCTGTGCTCATGGCCGTGATGGTGATCGTGATCATGGCTGTGGCTATGTTCATGCCGATACAGGGCCAATGCCCCATGCGTGCCCGTTCCAAAAAGCGCGCGATATTCAGGCGCGCTTGCAACTGTTTCGGGGCGGCCTTCGCAGCAGATATGCCCGTTGAGGCAAATCACCCGATCCGAGGCACTCATCACAACGTGCAATTCATGGCTGACCATCAAAACCGCACAGCCCACCTCGCGCCGCAGATCTTCGATTTGGGTGTAGAAGGCGGCAGATCCCGGTTGATCCAGCCCTTGTGTGGCTTCGTCCAAAATCAGCAATGTTGGGCGGTCAAGAATGGCGCGGGCCAAAAGGACACGCTGAAATTGCCCCCCTGACAATTCGGTCATCTGCCGCGCGCCCAAATCGGGCAAACCCGCTTGATGCAAGGCGGTTGCAATTTCCGCAGGGCTGTGACGGCGCGGCATCGACAAAAACCGCGCCACAGTCACAGGTAGGCTGCGGTCAATATGCAGCTTTTGCGGCACATAGCCGATCCGCAAATTCTCGGCCCTTGTGATTATGCCCCGCTCAGGCTGCAACGCCCCAATCAAGGCGCGCAAAAGCGAGGTTTTCCCCGATCCGTTCGGCCCCACGATTGTAACGATTTCACCAAGGGCAATTTCAAAATTCACATGATCCAACACCACGCGCCCCGCTTGGCTCAGGCGCAGATTTTGGGTTTGGATCAGGGGCAGTTTTGTAGGTGCGTTCATGGCCGTGCCTCGCGGCAGGCGGGGCAGAGCCCTTCCAATTCGACCGAACTGCGTTCAACTGCGAAGCCCAAATTTTTTGCCTCGCTCACAAGCCCCAATTCGGCCTCAGGCCTGCCCGTTTCTGCAACCATATCGCAGTTGCGACAAATCATGAAGGCAGGCATATGCGCCCCCTCATTGGGCAGGGTGCAAGCGATATAGGCATTGAGACGCTCAATGCGATGCGCGAAGCCATGGCTGACCAGAAAATCGAGCGCGCGATAGGCCACAGGGGGTTGGGCATTCTGCCCCTCAGCCGAAAGTCGCGCCAGAATATCATAGGCCCCGAGGGCGCGATGCTCCTCAAGTAGGATTTCCAAGACACGTTTACGCTGCGCCGTCAGGCGCAGGCCTTCGGTGGCGCATCGTGCCTCGGCGGCGGTAAGCGCCGAGGCGATGCAGCCTTGATGGTCGTGGTCGTGGAATTGGTTTTGCGACATTGGCGCGCATAACCTTTCTTGTTGCCGATTTTCGGTATTGATATGTTATAACATATCTACTAACTCTGACCCCGTTCTAATCATGAGGGTGCGCGGATGTCTATGAGATTCTTACTTGGCACAGGTGTGATTTGCGCCTTTTCAGCGGCAACGCCGTCTGCGGCGGTCGCAGAGGTGCCGAGGGTTGTAACAGATATCGCCCCCGTGCATTCGCTTGTGGCACAGGTCATGGCGGGGGTCGGTGTGCCTGATTTGTTGATCGACCAAGCCACAAGTCCGCATCACTTTGCCTTGCGCCCCTCTCAGGCGCGCGCGCTGCAAGAGGCTGATTTGGTGATCTGGATTGGGGCTAGCCTGTCACCCGCCTTGTCGGGGGCGATTGCTGATCTTGCGGGGGCGGGTAAAGAGATGGCGCTTTTGTCGGTGCCGCAGACGGATCTCCTGCCCATTCGCGAAGATGTGCGTTTTGAGGCGCATCGCCACGATGATCATGATGATCACGGCCATGATGACCAAGGTCACGATGATCATGGCGACCACGGGCATGACGACCATGGGCATGACGACCACGGGCATGATGATCACGAAGATGAGGGTCACGAAGACCATGTCCACGACGGCGCGATTGATCCCCATGCGTGGCTTGACCCTGACAATGCCGCCCTGTGGCTGACCGCGATTGCCAAGGAATTGGCGGCGGCAGATCCCGCCCATGCACAGACATATCTCAGAAATGCCGAAAACGCCGCGCGGCAGGTGGAAGATCTCGCGGATCAAATTGAGGCGGATTTTGCGGCAACGCCGCCGCCCGCCTTCATCGTGTTCCACGATGCTTATCAGTATTTTGAAGATGCGTTTGATATTTCCGCGCAAGGGGCCATTAGCCTGTCAGATGCAAGCGCCCCTTCGGCGGCGCGCCTGTCTGAAATTCGCACGATTGTGGCCGAGCAGGGGGTCGAATGCCTGTTTGCGGAGCCGCAATTTGACCCAGATATCCTGAGCGCCGTGGCCGATGCGGCCCCTGTCTCAATCGCGGTGATTGACCCATATGGCGGGCATATCCCCACGGGTGTCGATTTCTACCCCGCGCTTTTGCAGGATTTGGCGACAGGTATTTCGGGCTGCAAGGGCTAATGGCCTAGCGTAGGCCAAGCCGCTTTTTGAGGCTGCGCTTCCAGCGAAACATCAGATGCACGCGCCGCGCATGGCGCAAATCGGCTGCGGTGACGGCGGGGCGCTTGGTTACCGCAATGCGGCGCAAGATCGTCAGGCTGCCTGCGCGTGCCTCAATTTTGAAATCCGGGTTATGGGCGAGGAATGTGTCAATCGCCCATCCCACGCCGGGGAATGCCGCGCCGTGATCATGCAGGGCATTAACGCCACCTTTGGTGACGCAATCGGCCCATTGCAAATCCACAGTGACGTAATAGTGACGATGGTCGCCATCAATGAAAACGAAATCAAACATCTGCCCTGATGCGCGAGCAGGATCGATGAAATCTTGGGTCACACCTTTCCAAAAGGTGACCAGATTGGGGTCAATCCCTGCCGATATCAGGTTGCGGGTGATGATATTTTCTTGATCGGGGTAATAGGTCAGCGGATCAATCACAAAAAAATCTGGGCGGGCATCGGGCGCGTATTGCCCCATCATCTCTTTCAATGTGCCGCCCGCCGCGGTGCCAATTTCCAAATGCGCCCCTGAAAATGCAGAATTTTTCAAGGTTTCCATCAAAAGTGCGCGCTCTTCTGCGGTGCATTCGGATTCAAGCGTGGTCGCGCTAGGTCTGGCCATTGTGATATTTCCCCGTAAATCTTGTCTGCGGCATTGCGCGAATATGGCAACAAGTCAAGCGTGCCACCCTTGCAGCCCCTGTCCTGCAAGACTAAGACTCTTGGTAACACTTCGATGATATAGCGCCAAAACAGCAATTAACCCCAGTTGAGGATGCACCATGAAAGATCCGATTGATACCTACATGAACACGCTTGTGCCTATGGTGGTCGAGCAAACCTCGCGCGGGGAGCGGGCCTATGACATTTTCTCGCGCCTGCTGAAGGAACGGATCATTTTCATCTCTGGCCCAATCCATGACGGCATGTCGAGCCTGATCGTGGCGCAGCTTTTGCACCTTGAGGCCGAAAACCCTTCAAAAGAGATTTCGATGTATATCAATAGCCCCGGTGGCGTGGTGACATCTGGCCTGTCGATCTATGACACCATGCAATATATCAAACCAAAGGTCTCGACTTTGGTGGTGGGGCAGGCGGCCTCGATGGGGTCGCTTTTGCTAACGGCAGGTGAGGCGGGCATGCGCTTTTCCCTGCCCAATAGCCGCATCATGGTGCACCAGCCCTCAGGCGGGTATCAAGGTCAGGCGACCGATATCATGATCCATGCACAAGAGACGCAAAAGCTGAAAGATCGCTTGAACCAGATCTATGTGAAACATACGGGCCAGAAATTCGAAAAAGTGGTCGAGGCGCTTGAGCGTGACAATTTCATGGATGCCGAACAAGCCAAGGCTTGGGGTCTGATTGACCAGATTGTGGAAAGCCGCGCAGCCTTGGAAGAAAAGTAAGAATGGCACGGGCGGGGCAGATATGACCTCGCCTGATGCAATTTGGCGTTGTGGTGGCGGTTTTGCTGTTCTACGCTATCAGCCAAAGATGAAACAGGCGCAGATAGTTTGCGGCAGGGGCCGTTCCTGCCGAACCGTTCGAAGGTGATTGAGATGGCAGATTCCGCCAGTGGCGACTCGAAAAATACGCTTTACTGCTCGTTTTGCGGCAAAAGCCAACACGAGGTTCGCAAGCTTATTGCAGGCCCGACAGTGTTCATTTGCGATGAATGCGTTGAGCTTTGTATGGATATCATTCGTGAGGAGACGAAATCCTCAAGCTTGAAATCCACTGACGGCGTGCCAAGCCCGCGCGACATTTGCGCGGTTCTCGATGACTATGTGATCGGCCAAGAGCATGCAAAGCGCGTGCTGTCTGTTGCGGTTCACAATCACTACAAACGCCTGAACCATTCGGATAAATCCGAGATTGAATTGGCGAAGTCCAATATCTTGCTGATCGGCCCGACTGGCTGCGGCAAGACCCTCCTTGCGCAAACCTTGGCGCGGATCTTAGACGTGCCGTTCACGATGGCTGATGCAACCACCCTGACCGAAGCGGGTTATGTGGGTGAGGATGTCGAAAACATCATCCTTAAGCTATTGCAGGCCTCTGAATATAACGTGGATCGTGCGCAGCGCGGCATCGTCTATATTGACGAGGTCGATAAGATCACGCGCAAATCTGACAATCCCTCCATCACCCGTGATGTGTCGGGCGAGGGGGTGCAGCAGGCCCTTCTGAAAATCATGGAAGGCACCGTTGCCAGCGTTCCGCCCCAAGGGGGGCGCAAACACCCGCAGCAGGAATTCTTGCAAGTCGACACGACCAATATCTTGTTCATCTGCGGCGGCGCTTTTGCGGGCCTTGAGAAAATCATCGCGCAGCGTGGCAAAGGGTCGGCCATCGGTTTTGGCGCCGATGTCAAAGACAATGACAGCCGCGGTGTCGGTGAAATGTTCAAGGAACTTGAGCCAGAAGATCTGTTGAAATTCGGCCTGATCCCCGAATTTGTAGGCCGTTTGCCCGTGATCGCAACGCTGACCGATCTTGATGAGGCGGCTTTGGTCACCATTTTGACCGAACCGAAAAACGCGCTTGTGAAACAGTATCAGCGTCTTTTTGAACTGGAAGATGTCAAGCTGAAATTCACCGATGACGCCCTGAGTGCGATTGCCAAGCGTGCGATTGAGCGTAAGACGGGTGCACGCGGCCTGCGCTCAATCATGGAAGATATCCTGCTCGATACCATGTTTGAATTGCCAGGCGCGGAAGGCGTGTTGGAGGTTGTGGTCAATGATGAGGCCGTGACGTCAGACGTTCAGCCCCTGATGATCTATGCCGATCGCAAAAAAGATGAGGCCGCCTCCTCGGCAGGTTAAGGTCTAGCGCATCCAATAGCCTGCATTGCGCAGTCTGTTTCGAATAACCTGCTCCTTTCGGGGCAGGTTTTTTTGATCGAACAGGGCCCGCGCCTCACGCCCTTTTCCCTGATAAATCAGCCGCTTGAAGGGGGCATATGCCTTGAGAACCTTTTTGTATTTCTGGGGCGCTGTGATCGCCTCTAAGGCCTCTACCACGGCATCGCTTTCCCGCGCATATAGCAATGGGATTAAGCGGTAGTGGCAGGAATGGCTGCCATCAAGATATCCTTGTGGCAGGGCCTCTGCCCCCCCGCTGAAGGAGTGAATAACCAAGGGAAGCGCCACTTGATCCAGCCACGGATCAAGCGATTGACAGGCAAGTTCAGGCAAATCGCGGTCGCGGATTGTGCAGGCATATTCTGCAAACCGCGCCCCGAATTGCGTGGCTGAGTGATAATAGAAAAATCCCGCATTGAAATACGGGTAATGGCGCCAACAGTCAGGCGGATATGCGGGGTTGACGGCTGTCGCCATATCAAGCCCAAACAGCCCATAAAGCGCGCCCCAAATGCCCGCATAATCGGGCCCGTAAAGGGGCAGTTCAGGCCAAGTGCCGCTGACCCGCAGCGAGGCAGAGGGGCGGCTGAAATCAAAAGGCACATTGCGCACCTCGTCCGTGATCAGCGTATCACTGTCAAAGAAGAGGAAAGGCCGCCCATCGGGCATCGCGCTTAACGCTTCGATCTTATTGCCGTAGGGGTAGGGCGCACCAAAATGACGGTTTTCAAACGGTAAGATCTCCGCCCCTAAATCGCGCAACAAACCCTTGACCTGAGGGTCATTGATGCGCGGGTCTTTGGGCCAAAGCGGCCCAGGCTGCGGTTTGGCCACATAAAGCTTGCCTGAAAAACGGGGGGAATAGGCGCGCAAAGACAGCGCAAATAGCGCTGCCTCATATTGCCACCGCCCCGCTTGGGCAATGATGACGATGTCAAAATTCTGCTCAGACGCGGGGTGCGCCTGTGATGTTTGTGCTTTGGCCATATGTCCCGTAACCCTTTGGACACCTTATGCTTAGGCCCGTTTCCCTGCGCTGTCACGAGGCAAATCACCGAGCCGCCCTTGGCAAGCCCGTTTCGCACTGCGATAGAGGGGCAAGACGCACGACAAAAGAGGCATGGGCAAATGGCCGCCATCATTTTCGACCTAGACGGCACGCTGATCGATGCGGCGCCTGATATTTGCGCCACCGCCAATACCGTCTTGGCCGAGGAGGGGGCCGCCCCCATCAGCCTTGAAGAGACAAAGTCATTTATTGGCAATGGCGCGCGCGTCTTTGTCGAGCGGATGTCAAAGCTGCGCAACCTGCCTGAGGCGGGGTTTGAGGCGCGCCACCGCCGATTTCAACAGGTCTATGTCGAGGCGCATGATCACACCGTAATTTATGAGGGCGCAGTGGCTGCGCTTGATGATTTGCGCGCGGCGGGGCATCGTTTGGGCCTGTGCACCAATAAACCGCTGCTGCCCACGCAATCGGTTTTGGCGCATTTCGATCTGGGTGGTTATTTCGATCATGTTATCGCGGGCGATAGCCTGCCGCAGCGTAAACCAGACCCCGCCCCTTTGCAGGCCGTGGTCGCGGCGCTTGGGGTTTCGCCTGTGATCTATGTGGGCGATAGCATGACCGATGCGCTGACTGCCAAATCGGCAGGCGTGCCGTTTCTGCTTTATACGGAGGGCTATAATCATGGCCGCTTGGCCGAGATGGAGCGCGCTGCAACCTTCAGCCATCACCGCGATATGGCCGCGCAAATTCAGTCAATTTTGGCCTGTGAGGCCTAAATCAAACCACCAAGTCCATGAGGGGGAGAATGGTGGGCGACCCTGGAATCGAACCAGGCATGGGTCTCCCCGGCGGAGTTACAGTCCGCTGCCGCACCTTGCAGCACGTCGCCCGACGCGAGAGGCGGGATAGCCGCCACAGGCCTCAGGGTCAAGGGCAAATGCGCGCTTTTGGCTTGCAGTTTTTCGCGCAGAGTGATCAAGGTCAGCCATGGCAAAAAAACCAACATGGGTGGTGGAAAAGGAACGCGGCGCAAAGGCGGCTGCGGCCGCTACGATTTGGCTGTTTGGACTGCACGCGGTGCGAGATGCGCTGATGAATCCTGCGCGGCAGAAATTGCGCCTGATCGTTACCAAAAACGCACATGACAAACTGGCCGATGCGATTGCAATGGCCGCGATTGAGCCAGAATTGGTGGATCCGCGCAAATTCAACGCGCCGCTTGATCCGCAATCTGTCCATCAAGGGGCAGCCCTCGAGGTTAAGGCGCTCGATTGGGGCAGTCTGGCTGATCTGGCGTTGTCGGATGGTCACGGGCCTGCGCGGCTGTTGCTGCTGGATCGGGTCACAGACCCGCATAATGTCGGTGCAATCCTACGCTCGGCCGAAGTTTTCGGCGCGCGTGCGGTGATCGCCCCCGCCCGCCATGCCGCGCCCGAGACAGGCGCGCTTGCCAAAACGGCCTCGGGCGCGTTGGAGCGGCAACCCTATCTGCGGGTCAAAAACCTTGGTGATGCGATAGAAGAACTTAAGGCGATGGGGTATATCTGCCTCGGCCTTGCGGGCGAGGCTGAAGATGAGATTGACAGCATCGCAGATCAATATCGGGATCGCCCCCTTGCCTTGGTTCTCGGGGCTGAGGGGCCAGGATTACGGGAACGCACCCGTGAACTATGCGACCATTTGGTCAAAATCCCCTTTTTGGGCGAATTTGGATCGCTCAATGTCTCAAATGCGGCGGCAGTCTCCCTATATGCGGTAAGAGCAAAGCCGTACTGAGGAGGGGGTGCCAATGCCCCATGATCGCAAAATTGCCACCTGCTGCTATTGTGGGCGGCGCACGGTTCTGGAACTAACCGCGCGGGGTGGGCATGAACTGGCCTGTGGATCATGTGGCGCGCCTTTGCATGAGATGAAGGCGCTGAAACCCCCAAGCGGGTCAGCGAAATATGCGCCGCCAAAACCGCGCCCTGCTGCGGAATTTGGCCAAGGACGCAAGAAATTCGCGCAGAAGAAAAAGAAGAAGCTTTGGAAAAAGGCCTTTGGCGAGATTTTTGATCTGGTCGAAGACATCCTCGACTGATCTCACAAATTCGTGGGCGGGTCTTTTTCGCGCGCTGTGCATGCATATCTTTAACACATGCCAACGTGGCTTCGGAACGCCATGTTGGGCAATGTTACTGTCCCTCGTTCCGTAACTTATCGCCTGCGCGCCTTTGGCCCGCAGGCGTTTTTTTCAGCGGTTGGCTTTCTCGGAAATCCCGCTTTGGCTTGTGCGGCGCTCAAGCTCGGCAAGGACGTCTGAGAGCGCAACATCGCGCGCGGCAAGCATGACCATCAAGTGATAAATCACATCTGCGGCCTCCCGCGTCAGCGCCGCCTTGTCGCCCTTTACGGCCTCGATAATGGCCTCAACCGCCTCTTCGCCGAATTTCTCGGCGGCCTTTTCGGGGCCTTTGGACAGGAGTTTTGCTGTCCAACTACTTTCGGGATCGGCGCCTTTGCGGGCTTCGATCGTTTTGGCCAATTGGGTCAGAATATCACTCATGTCAGCCTCATTGGGATACCTGCCTTGGCCATATGCGCCTTGGCTTCGGCAATCGTATAGGTTCCGAAATGAAAAATCGAGGCGGCTAAAACCGCGCTTGCCTTGCCGATGGTCACCCCTTCGACCAAGTGATCCAAATTCCCCACCCCGCCTGAGGCGATCACGGGCACATTCACCGCGTCAGAAACCGCGCTGGTCAGGGGCAGGTTAAAGCCCGATTTAGTGCCGTCCCGATCCATCGAGGTCAGCAAAATCTCGCCTGCGCCTTTTTGGGTGACCAGTTTTGCGAATTCCACCGCATCAATCCCCGTGGGTTTGCGCCCGCCATGGGTGAAAATCTCCCATTTACCTGGTCTGACGGTTTTGGCGTCAATGGCCACGACAATACATTGGCTGCCGAATTTATCGGCGGCGCGGGCCACCACATCGGGGTCAGCCACAGCCGCGGAATTAAAGCTGACCTTATCGGCGCCTGCCAAAAGCAGGTTGCGGACATCTTCCACTGTGCGCACCCCACCACCTATGGTCAGTGGCATGAAACATTGCTCCGCGGTGCGGGTGGCCAGATCATACATGGTGCCGCGGTTTTCATGCGTGGCATGGATGTCTAGGAAACACAGCTCATCTGCGCCTGCCGCATCATAGGCGCGGGCCTGTTCGACAGGGTCGCCTGCATCAATCAAATCCACGAAATTCACACCCTTCACCACGCGGCCATCGGCCACGTCCAAGCAGGGGATGATCCGTGTCTTGAGCATTAGGCGCCCTCACGCAACGCGGCCAAGGCCGCCGCTAGATCAATCGCGCCATCATAGAGCGCGCGGCCCGAAATCGCGCCTGCAATCACGCCTGTGTCGCGCAAGGCGATGAGATCAGCCAATGATGACACACCGCCCGAGGCAATCACAGGCAGTGTGGTTGCGCGCGCCAAGGCCTCGGTCGCCTCGATATTTGGGCCAGCCATTGCGCCATCGCGATTGATGTCGGTGTAGATAATCGCGGCCACGCCTGCATCCTCAAAGGATTTGGCCAAATCGGTCACCATGACATCGGTTTCTTCGGCCCAACCACGGGTGGCCACACGGCCCTCGCGTGCGTCCAAACCCACAGCGATTTGATTGGGGAAGTGGCGCGCGGCTTCGCGCACCAAATCGGGGTTTTCCACGGCCACGGTGCCAAGAATGACCCGTGATATGCCGCGCGCAAGCCACATCTCTATCGTGGCCATGTCTCGGATACCCCCGCCAAGCTGCGTTGGCACATCGACATCCGCCAAAATTGCCTCAACCGCAGCGCCATTAATGGGCGTGCCTGCAAAAGCCCCATTGAGATCAACCAAATGCAGATATTCGCACCCCGCGTCCACAAAGGCGCGCGCTTGCGCGGCAGGGTTGTCGTTGAACACGGTCGCCTGTTCCATTTCGCCTTTGTAAAGGCGCACGGCCTGTCCATCTTTAAGGTCAATCGCGGGATAAAGGATCATCTTATCTATGGTCTTTCTAACCGAGGTTACGGCGCCCAATTGAGGAAATTTGCAATCAGGCGCAAGCCCGCCTCTTGGCTTTTTTCTGGGTGGAACTGCGTGCCGATCACATTTGCATGGCCCACAATTGCGGTGACATCGCCGCCATAATTACAATGGGCCAAACGATGGGCGGGGTCGCGCATCTCCATATGATAGGAATGCACGAAATAGGCATGCGCGCCGGTGGCGATACCCTCTAAAACGGGGTGGGGTTGGTCGATGACCAGATCATTCCACCCCATATGTGGCACTTTGAGGGCGGGATCATTGGGTGCGATCTTGCGCACATCACCCGCGACCCAACCAAAGCCTGTGACGGTTTCATATTCATGGCCCTCATTGGCCAACATTTGCATCCCCACGCAAATGCCAAAAAAGGGAATAGCGCGTTTGGTCACCGCTTCGACAATCGCCTCCTCCAGCCCGTCAATCGCGGCGAGGCCGCGGCGGCAGGCGGGAAACGCCCCATCGCCTGGCAAGACGATACGGCTTGCTGTTGCCACATCCTCGGGGCGGTTGCTGACCCGCACCATGCCTTGGCCCGTTTCGCGCGCCATGCGTTGAAAGGCTTTTTCCGCCGAATGCAGATTGCCGCTGTCGTAATCAATCAGAACGGTGGTCACGGCGATTACAGCTTGCCCTTGGTGGAGGGGATTGCGCCCGCACGGCGGGGGTCTTCTTCCACCGCTTCGCGCAGCGCACGGGCAACGGCCTTAAAGGCCGCCTCTGCAATATGGTGGCTGTTGACCCCGTCAAGCTGTGCAATATTCAAGGTGATCCCCCCATGGGTGGAGAGCGCCTGAAAGAATTCGCGCAGAAGTTCGGTGTCGAATGTGCCGATTTTGGGGGCTGTCATGGCCACATTCCATACCAGATAGGGTCGCCCCGACAGATCAAGGGCCGCCCGCACCAAGGCATCATCCATCGGCAAAAGGCAGGCACCGTAGCGGCGAATCCCAGCCTTGTCGCCAACAGCCTCGGCAATTGCCTGACCAAGCGCGATCCCGCTATCCTCGACTGTGTGGTGGTCATCAATGTGCAAATCGCCCTGCGCGCGCAATGTGATATCGATCATCGAATGGCGAGCCAGTTGTTCGACCATGTGATCAAAAAAGCCGACCCCTGTTTTCACATCATAGGCACCAGTGCCATCGAGATTGATCTCAACCTCAATGGATGTCTCGGTCGTGCTGCGGCTGATCTTTGCGCGGCGCATGGGGCATATCCTTATCGTGTGCTGTGTCACAGGGGGCTTATAGGCGGATGTGGCTTTCGTGCCAAGCCCGCCAATGCGCGGGGCAGATTTAGGCGATGTGTCGGTTCTGACACGCAAATCTCGGGCAGATGTGTCCTTTTCTGCCCATTGGTTCAGGGCGCTCGTAAAACCAGAGCGAAATTAATATTTGATCCCTTGCCCCATCACCTTAACTCAACCTCCATGGCACCATTAATTGTCTAGGGAGGACATCGGATGAAACATACGCATAAACTGGCCTTTGCCTTGGCCCTGCTCGCAAGCCCCGTTGCGGCGCAAGAGCAGCTTTCCATCGCTACAGGCGGCACAGGCGGCGTTTACTATCCCATGGGGGGTGGTTTGGCTGAGGTGATCAACAACTACGTTGATGGGTATTCTGCAACAGCCGAAGTGACCGGCGCATCAGTCGAAAATATGGGCCTTGTGGCCACGGGGGACGCGGATCTGGCGATTGGTTTGGCCGATACTGTGTTTCAGGCGCAATCAGGCACAGGTCGCTTTGAAGGTCAGCAGCTTGAGATGATCCGCGGCGTTGCGGTTCTTTACGCAAACCTTGTGCAGATCGTGACCTTGGCCGATAGCGGCATCACCACGCTTGATGATCTGGTGGGCAAGCGCGTGTCAGTTGGCGCGCCCGGTTCGGGCACCGAAGTGAATGCAGAGGCTATTTTGACCGCCAATGGCATTTCCTATGATGACATTGACGAGCAGCGCCTGAACTTTAACGAAACCGCAGATGCATTGGCCAATGGTGATATTGATGCGGGTTTCTTCTCGGTGGGTGCGCCGACCTCGTCTATTTTGAACCTCGCCACCACCAATTCAATCCGCATGATCGCCCTCAGCGAAGAAGAGATTGCCGCAGCGCAAGCGGCTAATCCGATTTTCG
>Ga0255776_10001708_pt1 | contig 25039 bp, 23 predicted proteins | sample 071ome_19_FD_179974 | JGI IMG/M metagenome (GOLD analysis project Ga0255776, IMG submission 179974) | Coastal salt marsh microbial communities from the Groves Creek Marsh, Skidaway Island, Georgia - 071413AT metaG (version 2) | ecosystem: Environmental > Aquatic > Marine > Intertidal zone >... | reverse complement strand
TCTGAAGCACATCAGGCCGATGATCGATATGCTTCCGTAGGCGTCGTTCACTCGTAAATTGTTGAAGCGCACTATCTCCCTTACTTCGACTGGCTCAGCACAGACTGCTAAGTCTCGCCGTTCCGCGGGGAGATAAAGGAACACGAATGTCATTCAGAATTGCTTTGGTTGGAGCCGGCGGAATGGGACGCCGGCACGCACATGGTTACATCGAACTTCGAAAGTATTTCAATACTGTCGAGATGGCGGCGATCTGTGATCTGCACGAAGATGTAGCCACAACCGTAGCCAACGAAATTTCCGACGCAACAGGATCACGTCCGGATATCTACACAGACTTCAGCCAAATGCTTGAAAAAGCTGATCTTGACGGCGTGGCGATCGTTACCAGCACACCGATGCACCACCGTTTCGCTATCCAGGCAATGGAAGCTGGACTTCATGTAATCACTGAAAAGCCGATGGGTCTAACGCTCAAGGCCTGCCGGATGATGCGAATGGCATCCCAGGAGCACGGCAAGGTTATGGCAGTTGCAGAGAACTATCGCCGTGATCCAATGAACCGTTTGACTCGTGAACTTATCCAGACAGGCGCCATAGGAAATCCCTACTTCACTGTCGATATGCACGTCGGAAGCTCCGATGGTGCGGTGATGCACTCGACCGTCTGGCGAGCTAAGAAAGAGCAGGCCGGCGGGATGGTCCTCGACGCAGGTGTGCACAACGCCGACATGTTGCTGTACCTGATGGGCCCCGCGAATTCCGTATTCGCAGAAACATCGATATTTGAGCCAAGTAGAAGCTTGCGACTAATGAGTGAAGTCGCTCCAACGCTTGCGGCAATGTACGACCATCGGAGAGAAGACGGGTACTCGACTGGCGACGAAGTCGAGCAAACCGCGGTCGATACAGCGTTTGGGGTTATTCGTTTCGAATCAGGTGCCATTGGACAGCTGTCGATGACGGATACTTCGCATGGTCAGAATGTCGGTGTATCAACTGTGTCTGGAAGTACCGGAACGCTCTACCGGCCTCGGAGTCGATCAGGAAAGTCTCCGATTATTCGACGAAACGACGGTTCCGAAATCACCGGTGATGCACTTCTTGATCTTGTTCCTGAATTCGAGCTGGATGATGTGACCTCGAAGCTCTGGAACGGTGCTCGCCGACTCGGTTCGTACGATATGCACTTCCGCACCATCGACTCAAAGATCCTTGCTTACGAGTACCTCGATATGGTCAACGCAGCTGAATCCGGAGGACAACCTGAGGTTGGTCCGAAAGAAGGAATGGATGCGCTGGCGCTCGCTTACGCGTTGATGGAATCAGGGCTACAAGGCGCACCAGTTTCGGTCGATGACGTTGCGGAAGGTCGAGCTTCGGCTTTCCAGGACGATATCGATTCCGAGATGAACATCTAATTCACTGGTCCAACTCCCATGCCTGAAAACACCAAAACACTCGCCGTCTACTGCTGGTCACCTCATGTGCAAGCTGAAGGTGTAAATGCTGTTCTTGATAACTTGCAAGAAGCCGGTGTTAACACTGTTTCGACCACGTCGTATGTTGCCGAACCGGCAGGCGTAACTGAGCTCGGACCCGGAATCAGGCGCGAGCCACCGGAGGATGGTGGGCGTGGAATGGATCGCATCGTCGATCGTCCACTGTGGGGCAAACGTGAGCAGTTCTTGCGAACTGGTCCTTCGTTCGAGCACGACCGATCTTTGTACGAAGAGTGTGTCGCGTTCGCACCACCTGAACCTAACGCTCTGACATCGTCTCAAGGTCACGTTGTTGCGGATTTCATTGGAGAAGCTAAGAAGCGCGGCATGAAGGTCTACATGCAGGTTGCACCTTCGGGTCGACCGGGAATTAATCCTGACGCACCCCAAGATGCGCTCGATCTTGAAACGCCGCGACTACCGAACGGTGAGTCACCCGGCGAACGAATGGTGAACTTCCCGCCAATTACCAGTACCGAGCTGCACAAGTTCAATACTGCGCTGGTTAAAGACGTTCTAACGGCGTATCCACAACTTGATGGCGTGATGCTGGACAGGATGGAGCAGTCGGTTTATTCGTTCGACGATGCGTTTTTGGACTTCGGTCCCTACTCGCGCAAATTCGCGAATGAGAACAATTTCGATTTCGAGAGGATGCGAAGCGCAGCTCAATCGGTGATCGACGGACTACGAAATGTCACAAACGCCGATCTTATTCCTGCGCAGCAAGCTGGTGGAGTTCCATACGCTCTAATGTCAGCGCTTCGCACTAATCCTGCGATGGCGGAGCTGCTTGAGTTCAGGGCAGCGATAACTCGAAGCTACCTACAGAAATTCAGAGATTCAGCCGATTCAGTTCGGGATGGTGTTGAGTTGGTCCCAGCAACGTTCCCACCGCCAATTTCGTTGCTGACGGGTGTTGATTTCGCAAAGTATGCAGGGCTTGCTGACGCAATGATGATCAAGTTCTTCACGATGCACTGGCCGCTGATTGTCACGTACTGGACAGAGTCTTTGACGCGAGTGAATCCATCGCTAGATCCGGGCTTAGTTGCACGCGCTGTTTCGAACGCCTTCGATATGGAAGATGATCCTTCAGCGAACCTTGACGACTATGTGTTCCCTGGGCCAGATGACCCACATCGTGCGGGAACTGACGCCCAGATTCGCAAGATCAAACAGGCGACCTCAGAGGCGGGTGGGAAGCCCATTTTGCCTTCTGTGCACGCTTACGGCCCAATGGACGACGTTGAACGTCGTTGGCGAATCGGGTGGGAAACAGGTGATAGCGGAATGTGGATCAACCGCTACGGGTACTTGTCGGCCAAGAAGCTCGCTCTGCTGAAACAGGTTACGCAAGGCTAGTCCAACGCCGCGTCGACGATTCCTGTGGCGTTCTCTCACGTAATCCTGACGCGAATTCTTTCGCGGCGTTCCAGCTCAAGAGCAGAATTCATCAGAAATACAGATCAACTGCTCAGGGCTGAAGGAACTTCTCGCTTTGAAGAAACTGGTAATCCGTCTGCTGGCTGTAGTTGTAATCGGAGCCGTTCTGATTCAACTCGCTCCTTACGGACGAGATCACGATAATCCACCAGTCATCAACGAACCAGAGTGGAGTAGTGAATCAGATCGAGCTCTCGTGGCTCGGGCGTGTTTCGATTGCCATTCCAACGAGACTGAATGGCCGTGGTACTCGAATATTGCTCCTGTTTCGTGGTGGACTCAAAACCACGTAGACGAAGGTCGCGACGAACTCAATTTCTCGGAGTGGTCGTGGGATTACGACGAGCTTGACGAGATTGCAGAAAGCGTGATGGAAGGCGAAATGCCACCTGTCTATTACGAGAACGGACCAAGCAGTCCAAACCTCACCAGTTGGGAGCGCGAGCAGCTTATCTGGGCGTTAGTAAACACCTTCGGATATACGGAGAATGGTCGGCAGGACGACGATTAACTCGTTCGTTCTGCGTGCATGATGCGCGCTACCTGCAAAGGTTGAGTCTGGTACTTAAAGTTCCCGAATCCGTTGGCAGCAAAAATCGGCTCGATTCGATCAGGCCAGCGCGATTCCCAAATGATGCGGAAAAGGTTTTGTGACGTTTGAAGCCACCCGGGGCTGATTCGCATTATTAGTCGAACCAACTGCCAGTGCGCCATGAATCCCATCCGCAGCAGTTTCGAGGTAGGGACGATGAAGTCGTGCATCACAACCGACCCGCCAGTTTCCAGTTTGTTTCTGGCTGACAACGCGACCTTTTCGAGATCGATCAATTTCGGCATGTACGAACCTGCCATGAGGTCGAATTCACCATCTAGATCAGCAAGTTCTTCGGCGGGCATGTGGATCCAGTTGATCTTGCGAAACCCTTTGTGATTGCTCTTTTCACGTGCAACATCTAAATACGAGGAAGCAAGGTCAATACCAACGATCTCGGCTTCTGGAAAGCGTTTAGCGAGTGCAAATGTGGAAATACCGGTACCGCAACCGATGTCCAGGATTCGACGGAACTCTTTGCCGGAAGGCAGGATGTTGATCATCTGCCGCTTCCACCACAGATCCATGCCCAGAGTTGCCATGCGGACCATTCGGTCGTAACTATGGGCTGTTTCGGAGAACAGTTCGACCAAGAGCGACTTTGCAGGTTGCTCGTGTCCATTGCGCCTATGATTCAATTCAGGTTCTGTGCCAGCCATTAATTAACCTAATCACACGATTCACGCGAATCTAAACCATACATCGTGATACTGATTTTGGTGAAGTTAATCTGGTGAGGCTGAGTCACCGAATTCAGACTTCAACCGTTCAAGTTCATCCTGAGAAAGTGAACCATCCAGCGCAGCAACGTTTGCTTCCAGATGAGCGATGCTCGATGTTCCGGTAATGACCGTTGAAACTGCCGAGGGTTCGGAAGCGAATTGGTATCCCTTCTGGATGAGAGTTGCTGAGTCGCCATTGGAAAGCCAATCGAGAGCGTTTCCGCCGGATTCCTGTCCCCATTCGTACATACGTTCTTGAAGTTTGGCTTCGCGAGTAAGAGTTAGGCGTACCGGTGCCATGTTTAGGATGCCGGTCGAACTTGAATTAGCTAGGGGCAAAGCTTTCTTGGCTGCCCACTGATTCATGATTCCGTACTTCAGCATTACCGAATCCCAAACGTCGGGATGCCGTTCCATTGCGACCGACATTCCTTCGTGTTTGGGATCCATCGTTAGCATTTCGGTCACGCCAAGAAACCGAGTTTTTCCCTCGGTTTGGAATTTCTGCATTACAGGGATGAACGTTTCGGCTACCTGGTCGTAGTGTTCTGGAATAACGCCGTGAATCTGGAAAATGTCGACGTAATCGGTGTTCAGGTTTCGAAGACTAGCTTCGAGCGATTCGACGGGGATTTTCGGGTCGGTCACGGGGCCTGAAGCCGGACGATACGTCCATTTGGTGGCGATCAGGTATTTGTCGCGCTGATGACCTTCAAGTGCCTTGCCAAGAAGTTCTTCGGCTTCTCCGTACGCAGCTGCTGTGTCGAAGAGATTTATGCCGAGATCGAGCGCTCGCGAGATGAGGGCCTTTCGACCCTCATCATCTACGCCCGTTTTCTGACCGAACTGGGATGGTCCGCCGGTGCCGTAGCTCAGGAGTGAGACATAGACACCGGTATTACCTAATTTTCTGTATTCCAACTTTGATTAGTACTCGAGAATTGCGCGACCGAGGATTTTTCCGCTTTGCAGGTCGTCACATGCTTCATTGATTTGATCGAGGCTGTAACTCTTGGTTACGAGCTTGTCGAGCGGGAACTTGCCTTCCTTGTGGAGGCGCAAGTACATATTGAAGTCTTTGTCCGGGTAGGTAGCTCCGAGCGAACCTCTGTAAATTCGCTGGTGGAACATGAAGTGCCCAGGCCAAATGGTCATTTCAGGCCCTGGCATTCCTATCAGAACTGCCGTTCCACCAATGTTGTCAGCACCGGAACCACCGCTTCGGGTGACAGGCAAGATTTGCTCGTTCGTAACTCGGAGTCCAATTGCGTCGAATGCGTAATCAACTCCGCCATCGGTCATTTCGATGATGGTCTCAATTGGGTCGACCTTTGAAGCGTTGACGGTGTGTGTTGCACCGAACTGCTTAGCGAACTCGAGTTTTGAATCGTCGAGGTCAACTGCAATAACCGGATATGCCTCAAGAATCGACGCCATTTGAATGGCGGACATTCCAACTCCACCGACACCGAACACCGCAACGGATTCTTGCGGTCGGACATTTGCTGTGTGGAGAACTGCTCCGGCGCCCGTTAGGACAGCACAGCCGACAATCGAAGAAAGATCTTTTGGAGAGTCATCGGGAACTTTGACGGCGTAACCACCCCAGACAATTACGTCTTCACCCCATGTGTAGGTTGGACCCTCGAGCGGCTCCTCCTGCCAGGTTGCGCCTCCTGCTGGCGGCTTCCAACGACCTTTCACGGGTTCTCGTGGGACCCACGTGACGATTGCTGCATCGCCTTCTTGGAGGTGAGTAACGTCTTTACCGACCTGGGTGACGACACCGAAACCTTCGTGCCCAAGTAAGCTCGGGGTCGGGGTTTCAGGGTTGTGCATCTGGTGAAGCTGCGAGTGGCACACACCTGACGAGTAGAGCTTCACAACGACCTGGTCGTCTTTTGGATCTGGAATATTGATCTCATCGACCACGAGCTCTTTGCCGTGACCGACGTGAATGGCTGCTCTACTCTTCATCTCTGCCAGTACCTCTAGCTTGCGTGTTTACGGAGAGTTTCGAGGCGTTTTTGAGCACCCGAAACCGAACTGGAGCGCAGTTTAGCAGGGAGTTCGGCGAGGTTGGTGACTCGGATTACGCGCCCAGTAGGTCTGTCAGGCTGATTCCGCAGGTTCCGAGTGCACTGAGCAAGCTGAGATCAGGCGTGACAGTTCCGTCGATGATTCCTTGCATGGTCTCCTCGCCGATCTCTACCGTGAGACATTCCAGTTGTTCTGGCGTGAACGGAAGTTCGTCAGACGATGTTGGTGGTACAAGAATCGAAGGAGTCGGTGTCACCGGGGTGAGCGTTGGAATCGCTGAATCTCCGGGAGGTAAAGCTTCGCCTTGAGCTGACATTAGTTCTTCGAGATCGATTCCGCAGGTTCCGAACGCACCGAGCAACGATAGGAAGCTTGCCGGATCGAGGTCCTGTGAACTGCTGCTACCGGTCACACCGAGAATTGCTTCGAAATCGATTTCTTCGAGCAAACAGGTCATTTGCTCAACGGTAAGTCCGGTTTCGGCAAGTGCTTCATCTGTGATCACACCGCACTTGATGAACTCAGGCAGCAGGTCAGTGATCATCCCGAAATCAGTGAATTCGTTCGGGCCTGATCCCAGGATTATTCCGAGCTGAGTTGGCGGAATGCTGTCGACTGCGCACTCGACTGCATCGATACCACCTGACTCACTAAATCCGTATGCGTAAGTGCTGGACTCAAGTGCTCTTCGTTCTTCCGAATCCAGGCAGAAGATTCCCTGGAACAGAGCGAATAATTGGGTCGGTTCAGGATTGTTCGAAAATGCGAGTTCGGCGGTGATAAGCGCGGTCTTTTCATACGCACAAGCCACCGTTGCGTCAGAGAGTCCACCTGCCATGAAAGCAAGTTGTGTGAGGATTACCTTCTGTGCAGTCTCGTTGCTCACGCAGGCGACCAGTTCGTCGACCTGTGACTCTGTCAGGGCAGCTTTGGTTTTATCGCCTTTGACGAGATGTTCAAACGAAGTTTCACCAACTGCCTCAATCGCACACTTCACTTCTGACTCGGGCAGTGAACTTATGAATAACGCGGTTTGTGCAAAAGGGTCCACGTTAATAAGCGGAACCGGCGTTGGCGTTGGAGTAGGTGTCGGGGTTGGAGTTGGTGGCTCCGATGAACTGCAGGCAGCCAGAGCTACCGCTGCGAATACAGCGAGAATGAAGAAGGTAATTACTTTTTTCTGTCGCATTTATCCAGGCCCGATTTCAGGCACCGTGTCGATCCACTAATTTTATTAGTGGATAACTAGGAAAATATTTAGGACTTTCTTACGGTTTGCTGAGAGTTTCTATCGTGAATTTACTCTGGTAGTCCGAGTAGCTCACGTCTGAACAAGCTTAATGCACCCATTGCAGCGCGTTGTCGGTCAGGTCCACCACGGCCGGCTGACCGGACGTGACGAGTGCGTTCTCCGTCTGGACCCGAAACAACTATGAAGGTTTCACCACGTCCAAGATTTTCAGTCCGCTGATCACCTTCTTCAGCACCATGAACCGCAATGCCGTAAGTTGCGCTGGCTGTCTTTTTAATTGCCCGTGCCAGAGCCGCTGCACGAGAAGCTCCGTCTTCGAATGGAGGTGTTTCTCCGCCATTACGAGCGACTTTTTCGAGTGCGTCGTTGGAGTTAACTATTGCGCTTTGGAGGAAGCCTGAATTGGCTGCATTTTGGACAGCAGCTGCCACTGAGCCACCGCTCAGGTCTTCACAGGTTGCGACCGTGGCGTTATTTTCCTTAACTAGGTCGCCAACGACAGACTCAATCGTTTCATCGTCGACCGCAAATATGTTGTCACCAAGCAGTTCGCGTACTTTCGCGTCGACGCCATCGATGAGTTGATCCGCATCTTCTACGCTCTCCGCGAGCGCAGCGATTCGAACATCGACCTGTCCTGGATGAGCGAGAACTCCAACTGTCGGGTTCTTTGAATCGGCAATCAGGTGACCAATTCGGTCATCAACTGCACTTTCACCGATATCGGCAACTTTGAGCACCCGGTAGTGAATCATCTGGGTGAGACCGAATTTTTCTCGCAGGTATGGAATGACTTCGTTTTCTACGAGCCACTTCATTTCGAATGGCACACCTGGCAAGCTAATGGTCACACCACGGTCGGTTTCGACAATGAATGCAGGTGCGGTTCCGTTCGGATTTTTTACAACGATTGCACCGCTGGGTATTTGGGCTTGTCGCTCGTTGTTCTTCGTGAGAATGAACCCGCGCTTCTGGAATCGTTCTCGAAGTTCCTCTAGCGATTCAGGGTCGGTAACAACCTGTCTGCTTGTAACCGTTGCGATTGCTTCGCGAGTTAGATCGTCCTGGGTCGGGCCAATGCCACCTCCGGTGATTACAACGTCGGACCGATCCAGTGCACGGTCGAGGATGTCGACCATGCGGTCCATGTTGTCGCCAACAGTGGTCTTGTAGAACAGGTTCACACCGTTCTCAGCCAGCTTCTGGGCTATCCACGAGGCGTTCGTGTCCACGATTTGCCCGAGTAGTAACTCTGATCCGATCGAAACGATTTCCGCGTTCATTTTTCTGGCTGTTCCTTTTTTGCTGAAACCGGAGTGACACGCGTGTTGACGTTATTAGAACAAGTGTTCGATAATAGAACAATCGTTCTAAATGAACGCCAGTCCTACAAACGAGGTCCGCATGAACTCCACTGCAGCCGCAATTATCACGCCAGTCCAGCCCGTAAAGCCAGTGTCTTCTCTATTGAAGAGTGATTCTGAGGCAGTAGATCGAGCACGCGAAGAGCAATTGAACGGTGTTTGGTCTTCGGTGATCAAGAGTGTGTCGGGTGGTGAAGGACGGACTATCACGGTTGATGTTCATGAGGATGAAGACATGCAGCAAATCCTGACCCGGTTGCGCATGCTGGTCATTTTCATGAATCGGTCTGACGGCGCGATTTCAGCAACGATCACCCCGTCATTTCTCAAGGACACCTACCCGGCAATGCTGTCGCTGGTAAAGAGCTTTGAGAAGTCGGGTATCGACTGGAAGCCTGATGGTCCTCGATCGGTTGCTGTGGGGCAGGCAAAACACCGATTCGTGAGCGTAGATATGCCGGTGGCTGACAAGAGTTCGGCTCCAAATTCTCTTGTTGAGGTAGTAAACGCTCACCGGGTTGATGCGGGATGGTACGAACAGCGCGTTCGCCCCCGCACATCTGCTTTGGGGTTGACCGTTGTGATGTTCGGCACCCCTGATATTTCCGACTCTGATTACTCACGCTCGATCTACAAGCGTGAACGAGCCCTGAATCTCTCAGGTAGGCCTCGCGGAGTCCATATTGACAGGCATTTCGACTGGTCGAATACGGCAGTCGTATAGCCCCTAACTGCTGATCCCCCCATCCCTTTCACATTTAGGAGATTTCTTCAATGGTAATGACGCTTCCCTCCGGTCCTGAGCCACTGGCTACAGTTCGATCTGACACTCTTCCTGAGAACACGCGCTACAAAGACGATGGTTGTGATGTGTCGCAATCCTGTCTCGATTGCCCATTGAGCCTTTGTAAGTACGACGATCCGGGTTGGTTGCAGCGTGAGAGCCGAAGGACTCGAGATGATGAGGTGTACCGTCTTCGACAGGAGAAAGTTTCTGTCGCCGAGATTTCGGAGCGGTTCGGAATTAGCACTCGCACCGTTCACAGGATCGTTCAGCGCGGTGGGGCTACGCCTGTGAGTTCAGCAGAAGAAGATGAAGGTCCTATACTGAGCTTGCCAGAACTGGCAGAGAAGTCTTTGTTCCGCGCACGTACGCCGTTGCCGACTATTTTCGGGAGCGACCGAGCAGCGTTTATCGCTAACTAGGCGTTGGTGTCCACTTGGTTGGTTCCGCTAACTAACTCACCAGTTGCCTGGTAGAGCGAGCGCTCGACGATGTTCATGGCGCGGTCTGCGACACGTTCCACGTTGTGAGCTACCCACATCAGGTAGGTCGCGCGTTCTGCGTTGTCGGGATTGCTCTTAACGAGCTCCATTAGGTCTGCCTGAACGGTTGAGTACAGATCGTCGACCGCATCGTCTTCGTTCTCAAGATCATTCGTGATTTTACGAACGGTTTCGGGGTCCTTCGAAATGAACGCTTCGATTGAGCGCTTGAGCATATTTACTGCCATATCGCCCATGCGTGGGATGTCGATCAATTCCTTCAGTGGAGGTTGACTGCCCATGGTCAAACTGATCTTAGCTATACCTTCTGCATAGTCACCAATTCGCTCAAGTTCTCCGACGATCTGGAGCGTTGCGACGATTCGTCGAAGGTCACTGGCAAGCGGTGATTCTTTACGGATGAGCTCGATACAAGTCTTTTCGATTTCGAGTTCAGTCTGGTCGATACGGTCATCTTCATCGATAACCTGTTGAGACCGTTCGATATCACGGTTTTTAAGCGCACTAAGGGCACCATAAATCGCCTGTTCAACCAACCCGCTCATCAAGATCAAATCGGATTCCAGTCGCCCGAGTTCTCGATCGAATTCGGCGCGTCCCTGGGAACTGACATTTCCTTGCTCAACCATCTGTGATCTCCCGATTGGTGACTATCCGATTCGGCCGGTGACGTAAGCCTCGGTTCGTTCGTCTTTTGGGTTACCGAAGACTTGATCGTTCGTACCATACTCGATCAGTCTGCCGATGCGCTCTTCACCGGCCATCATTACTGCTGCGTAGTCAGATATTCGTGTTGCCTGCTGCATGTTGTGAGTAACGATGATGATCGTTACTTCGTTCGACAGCTCTTGAATCAGTTCTTCGATAGCGATCGTGGAGATTGGGTCGAGTGCCGATGCAGGCTCGTCCATCAGAACGATTTCAGGGTTGACCGCAAGTGCGCGAGCGATGCAAATTCTCTGCTGCTGTCCACCGGACACACTTAAGCCGCTGTCATTCAGTCGGTCTTTTACTTCGTCCCACACCGCAGCTCGTCGTAGAGACGTTTCGACAATTTCGTCGAGATCGTCGGTCATACCGTTGATGCGAGGTCCGAACGCAATGTTTTCGTAAATGCTTTTAGGGAACGGGTTTGGTCGCTGGAAAACCATACCGATCCGGAACCGAATTTCAGTTGGATCAACGTGGTCTGAATAAATGTTCTCACCCGCGAAGTTCACAGTGCCTTCGACGGTTGCCGCGGGGATGAGGTCATTCATCCGGTTGAAGCAGCGAATTAGAGTGCTTTTCCCGCAACCGGAGGGACCAATCAGAGATACAACGCTGTTCTTCGGTACCTGGAGGGAGACGTCTCGCACCGCGGGGGTTGTGCCGTAAGTGACCGACAGATCTTTCGCTTCGAGTACTGGTTCAATGTCGTCGAACGTCATTATGTTCTCGGACGAACCGGCCTGCGAAAGCATGTCGGTATTGTTTACGGTCATTGGTTGCTCCAGCGGGTTTGAATCATACTGACGTTCAGAATAACAACCCTTAACGGTATCCCTGCTACGTTAACAGACAGGTTAAAGAAATACTAATCGGAGTCTATGGCGATTGCTGCGGTCGCCCATCCGAACTGCGTTCCACGCATTCCGTGTCCGTCTTCGGGTGAATAAAACTCCCTGAAATCACGATACGCAGCTTCTTTAGAACGCTCTGAAATTACTCTTGCCTGCTCAGTGAATCCGTTCTTTGAAAAACCCCGAGCTAATAGCCAGTTGAGATTCATGCAAAGCGGTCCTCTCCAGATCATCGCTTCTCCGTCTGGATCGTAAGAGGGTTCTGACGCAGCGACGCTCGGGATTGGGAATTGTCGCCAGAAATGTTCCGAATTGGTGACGTATCGTTCCATCACCGTGGAGTTACGATCTGATGGATTTCCTTCGAGCATAAGAGGGAATATCGCACCCACGGAAAGTGTTTCATCGACCTTGTGGTCGTTGTAGTACAGGTAGGTGTAATGCTGCTTCGTCTCGCTCCAGCATTGCTCATTTAGTGCGGCTGTCGTTTGCTGAGCTCTACTTCTCGCCGACTGCGCGAGATCTGCTTCACCAGCGGCATCATGCATTCTTGCCAGAGTCGACATTGCGTCTGAGTACACGGCGTTCATGAATGGATCAATTACAACAAACCGGTTTCGCTTCAGTAGCGTTCGGTAGTCGAAGCCTTTACCTCTAACGATGTTGAACCAGTCGAGTTTTCGGTTCTCCCACAGGATTCGAGCTCGACCGGGATTTTCGACGCCCAGTGCCCGATCGAACGAAGGGTTGTTATCGGTACCTGCTTCATAAGGAGAAACGATTCCAATCAGCCCGATGTCGTTGGGATCACGATTGGACTTCAGCCAGTCATAGAACTTTCTGACTGGAGAAAGAAATCGAGTGAGAAGAGTGTCGTCACCGGTCTTCAACCAGAGCTCTTCGAGCGCGTGAGCAAGAACTGGAGGTTGGATCATTCCAGAGTTACGAGTTCGCCATTCGCCAAGTCGGCTCTGACCGTAAATGGCACTCATCATGGCGCCACGTCGACCCCAGTAAGTTAGATGCCCGATAAAGCCATTGCTACGTTGCGGTTTGAGCAATGATTCAAGCTCGGAAACCGCCATGTTCGGATCTAGACGAGCAAGGGCGATGATGTGAAAGCACGAGTCCCACAACCACTGCCAGTGATACCTGCCCCATGAGGGGATGGAGTAGTCGTACTCGAACTTGTAGTACGGGTCGAATCCCGACCGCCGGTTGGCTACAAGCCTGTGTAAGGCTTTCTCCTCGATCGAGCCATCGGGATTGGGTTCTACTGTGCGTTGATACTGCATTGCTGGCGACAAAGTTTAGTGACGACCAATACGAATGTCATTCTCGTTGATAGACTTAAAAGCAGTTCACACCCACTTCATCCGATGACCTCAAATTCTCACGAACCCGCGCCCGTTGAAAACGGCGCGCAAGAAACAACCAAACTCCCGTCGATCCTCAATCTTTCACGGAAGCGACTAACGAGTGAAATGCTTGAGATGGGCGAGAAGCGTTTTCGCGCCGATCAGCTCTGGCGCTCTCTTTATGCTGAGTGTGCTGGGAGCTTTGACGAGATGACGACGCTCAGCAAGGGCTTTCGGCAGAAGCTTGCTGAGAAATATTCGATCTCTCCGCTCGAAGAGGTGATGTCCTTAACTTCGAAGGACAAATCGACAACCAAGATGTTGTTCCGACTTCACGATGGTGAACTGATCGAAACGGTTCTAATGCGATATGCGCCGGACGGTCATCGACGTAATCGCAAAACCGCCTGTATTTCAACTCAGGCAGGTTGTGCATTGGGATGTACTTTCTGCGCGACTGGTCAGCAGGGATTCCGAAGAAATCTGACTGTCGGTGAAATCGTCGCTCAGGTAGTTGCGGTCGAACGTATCGCCAGGGAAGAAGATTCGGCAGAGATCGAGAACGGTAAGCGCACCAAAGGTGAACGACAGGGCGTTACGAACGTCGTTTACATGGGTATGGGTGAACCGCTTGCCAACTACAAAAACACCATTGCGTCGATTCGAGTGATCAACGATGGTCAGGGCCTGAACATCGGTGCCCGGCACATTACGGTTTCGACCGTTGGTCTCGTTCCTCAGATACTGGAACTCGCCGAAGAAGATATTCAGATAAACCTTGCGATTTCGCTGCACGCACCAGACAACGCAACCCGGTCGCAGACAATGCCGATCAACCAGCGATACCCGGTCGAAGACTTGATCAGGGCTTGTAAGAAGTACGCCAACATCACCAATCGAAGAATTTTCTTTGAGTACGTGCTGCTGAAAGACCAGAACGACTCAATTGAGCAAGCCCAAAAACTGGGACGCCTGCTCAACGGCTTGCACTGTCACGTCAATCTGATTCCGGTAAACCCAACTACAGATGGTCCGTTCGAACGAACTGATTTGAGTAACGCCAAGGTCTTCCAGGGCGGCTTGAAGCAGTACGGAATCCCATCGACCGTCAGGGTTGAAAAGGGGATCGACATCAACGCTGGTTGCGGTCAATTGCGTGCCAGAGTCGTCGACGACGCCCTGCAAGTCTCCTAAAGCAAGAATTCTCCCTGTAGAATCTCGCCGCGTTTACTAATTTGAATTTTTAACGTGGAGATGTTCTGCATGACTGGTGCTGCCTGGCCCGAGGTTTACAAGAAACTCGGTGTATCCCCTGTAATCAACGCTCAGAGCTGGGTCACTGCCCTCGGGGGATCGCTGATGCGCCCAGAGGTGCTGCAAGCAATGGACGATGCAGCACAGGTCTTCGTCAACATGACCGACCTGAACCGGGCAGCCGGTGAAGTTGTTGCACGGGCTTGTGGTGCTGACAAAGGTCTTGAGACTTCAGGGTGTGCAGCTGCCCAGGTGCTAATGGTTGCTGCCTGCATGACCGGTCAAAACGAGGACAACGTCGAGCAGCTCCCAGACACGACGGGGATGAAGAACGAAGTCATCCTCTTTAAAGGACAACGTAATCGTTACGACAAGTCGTTCGTCACTCCTGGTGCAACACTCGTTGAGTTCGGGTCAGAAACCGATGCCTCGGTCGAAGAACTCGAAGCTGCGATAAACGAGAACACAGCTTGTATTGCATTTGTCGTGGCTCCGTTCCTGCCTACTGGTATTGGACTCGAAGAAACGATCCGAGTTGCGCGTGAGCGCAATGTTCCTGTGATTGTTGATGCAGCTGCAGAAGTCCCACCTCGAGCGAACCTCTCGAAGTTCATCAAGATGGGTGCCGACATGGTCGGATTCAGCGGTGGAAAGGGAATCGGAGGTCCCCAGGCAACCGGATTGCTTGCGGGCAATTCTGATCTCATGGAAGCCGCTTTCATGAACTCGCTCAACCTCTACGCCTCAGTCGCAGGTATTGGACGACCAATGAAGGTTTCGAAAGAAAACATCATTGGACTCGTTACGGCGATTGAACTGTTCACCGACTCTGACGAAGCTTCCGAGTGGGCAGGTTGGCAGTCGAAGGCCGAGTTCGTGCTGGAATCGCTCAGCGGAATTCCAGGTCTTCGAGTCGAACTTGAAGATGATCCTTCAGAACGGCAAGGTCCACAGCCAGTTCTGTACTTCGAAGACGACTACGACGGTCCGTCGATCGATGAGATCAAGAAGCAACTAGAAGCTGGAGATCCCGCGATCTACGTTGGTGGTGGCGGATCCAGGCAAGAGATCAACATCGTCATGGTCAACGTTCAAGACGGTGAAGAAAAGATCATCGCCGAGCGTCTGAACGAGATTCTGCGTTAGCCGACGGGAAATCCTCAGTTCCCACAATTCAAACGACGAAATCACCTGTAAACAGGGTGACGGTTAACCCACACGTCCCTCGTTGAAACGATTAATTACATGACGCGCTCGGAAAATTCGTAATTCCAGTGGATTTGACGTGTCGAGCAAGAACTCTGTCACTTAGATCCAGTTAGAACCAAACTGAAACTAAGTTCAGACCACCAGCCCTCCTCCGCCTAATCACGGGTATCTAATAGGCGTTGATAATTACCGCGTTCCACGGTTAAGACTCCGTAGTTTCCACGATGTTGCCATGGTGCCAGGGCGACATATTGGAACGTAACCGTTAGGTCACTGTGTAACAGCAGGCAATCCCGGATACCTCGGTAGGTCGAGGTAATTGCAAGGCTCAGCGGTGCAAGTAAGGGGTAAATATCCAATGGTCCTGAAAAGGTCCCGGCACCAGAGAGGTATTACCGGTCTCGAAACAGCGATCGTGTTGATTGCTTTCGTGGTTGTAGCTTCTGTGTTTGCATTCACAGTGCTCTCAGCCGGTGTCTTCTCTTCTGAAGCCAACAAGCAGACAATCCACGCTGGTCTTAAAGAGACCCGTACTCGACTTCGACAAGCAGGTTCAGCGTTTGCGTTCGCTGGAAAAGTCGGATCTACCGATCCGGTTCACAAGATTGTGTTCATCGTGTCGAACTCACTTGCAGGTGAGCCTGTCGACATGACCGCACCGTTCACTTATGACGATTCTGGTACCGATCCCGACGTTGTCCCAGGCGCTGCTACCGCAACCATCATTGCCTACGCCGATGAAACTCAGCGTTTGAGCGATGTGCCGTGGAGCGTCAACTTCATCGGAAATAACAACGGTGACAACCTGCTCGAAGATGGTGAGAAAGCAGAAGTTCACGTGTGGCTCATGGATCGTGTAACTGGTACTGCCATTACAAGCAACGATTCAATTGCCTACATGGACGGCAACACCGCCAACGGTGGTGGTGACAACGGAATAACTGCTACTAACAGTCTCGTCGTCAAAAGTACGAGGTTCGTGATCGAGCTAACACCTCAATTGGGTGCTCCGTTGACGATCCAGCGGACAGTTCCGCCAGGATTGCGCAACGTGATGAACCTGAACTGACGGGATAAGTAATTTGTAGGACCCGTGTTCGTCCCGGCCGGACGCAGCATGGGGCGCCAAGGCCTAGAGCCCGCCCCGGGAACACTTATTGCTAAACCCCTCGGCAGTTCGATTCGTCGAAGGGGCGATCTAAGCCCAATCAAAAAAGGCACTCCCAGAACCGGAAACTGGGAGTGCCTTTTTCGCGTCTAAAAATCGAGTGACTAGTCGCGCTGTACTGGAATTCCTTCGAGCAATCCAGCGTCGTGCATTTCGTTCCACTCGTTTAGGAACGTTGCGTTCCATTCGTCTGTCAGGTGGCTCTTCATCATGTCCCGGAAGATTGGCCAGAAGACGATGATTCCGTCAGCGCCGTCGGCGAGTGCGAGCTCCGCGGTTTCAACTGATCGAACGAGTGCAGCCGTAAGGAAGGGGCGGTCTGCCCAGCCATCGAACATTTCGCGGCAATCGCGGATTAGCTTCGTTGGGTCGCCACCGACATCTTTGAACGGTTCACAGAATGGAAGCACGTGAGTTACGCCAGCCTGGGCAACCGCCGCTGCCTGGTTAAGTGTGAACACGGTGGTGCAGAAGGTAGGAATGCCTGCCTTTTTCAGTTCAGAGAATGCTCCCAGAGCGTAGTCGGTGGCAGGGATTTTCAGGATGATCTGGTCGGACATCTTGGTGAAAACTTCACCGACGTCGAGAAGTTCCTGAGTTGAATGACCATCAATTTCGATTGCTACCGGCTTGTCGGTGATATCGAGATAGCGCTTAGTCACTTCGGTGAGCTGGCCGTATTTTTTGACCATGTCGTTCAGAACGACAGTGTTGGTCACAATTCCCGCGGCGCCTCGATCCATCCACTCGGAAAGATCTTCAGGATCTCCTGCTAGCCAAACGGCGGGACCATTTCCACCCATTCGTGAATTTTCAGCTGTCCCAAACAATGGTTCAGTCAGTTTTGGTGATGTTCCGTTCTTCGTAGCCACATTGAACTCCGGTTGCTGGCATGCCTGGCTGAATCCAGGTCGATATCTAGGTGGCGAAAGTTTACCTGTGTTTTTCAGGCAAAGCTGTGAAAAACGCTCCTGAACATGTGAGGTAGAACCTTGTGCGAGACGTACAGGGGGCGATGCAGCGATCAATCCAGCTGAAAAAAAGCTTGAAATAGGAGTAATATGAAAATATGAGCACTGATTCATATATTGATATACCTACCCTCGAACAATGCGAGACAGAGTGCGTCTGTCCAGAGTTGGTCTACCCGCTTGTCGGGAGGGTTGCTCCGCAAAGTGAAGCTGAAGATGCGGCAGCAACATTTGCACTTTTAGCGGATCCGTCTCGACTTCGCTTGCTGCATGCCTTGAGTCTTTCAGGCGAACTTTGTGTTTGCGACCTTGCGTTTTTGATCGATTCATCGCAGTCGGCAGTGAGTCATCAACTTAGAAATCTTCGCAACGCGGGAATTGTTACCCGAAGGAAAGAAGGTCGTACTTCTTTCTACGCTCTGGCAGATGAGCGAATTACTGAACTGCTTCGATCCCAAATTCCGTCTCATGTAAGAGGTTCTACTAGTGCGTAACCTCGACTTACAGGTAATTGAGGGTGAAACCGAATCTCACGACCATGGTCGTTCTGGAGTAGACCGCCCGGCCTTGCTGAAAAGAGGCTTACGCCTCGAATACACAAGCCTCGGCTGGAACCTTGTTGAAGGTGCAGTAGCAATCTTTGCGGGTATCGTCGCCGGCAGTGTGGCACTCATTGGATTTGGAGCTGACAGTTTCGTCGAGAGTAGCTCGGCAGCGGTTATCGTTTGGCGAATAGTGTCCGAACAACGGAACGGTGCTGATCCACAGCGGATCGCTCGAATCGAGCGACGTGCGCAAATATTGGTCGCGCTGTCGCTGGCACTGTTTGGATTATTCCTGCTGTTTGAATCAGCATCCGCGCTTATCAATCAGGAGCGACCTGAGGTTTCGCACACCGGCATTGTTCTCGCCGTACTTTCACTCGGTGTGATGTGGTGGCTGGCCCGGTCAATTCGGAGAGTTGGCCAACAGCTGCATAGTCATGCAATTGAAGCCGACTCGACCCAAACATTGGCTTGTTGGTGGATGTCGCTTTCACTTCTTGTCGGTCTGGGATTGAATGCGGTGTTCGGCTGGTGGTGGGCGGATCCGATAGCCGGAGTAGCCATCAGTGGATTAATGCTGCGCGAAGCACGAGAAGCCTGGGCTGGTAAGGACTGCTGTGGGATTTAGAATCTTCTAGTTATTGAGATAGTGTATCAATAACTAGAAGGCTACTTTGCAATAAACCCATCTAGTGTCGAGCTAAATACTCGGTAATCAACTGAGAATTACTCATCTAAGGCATTTTGACGTTCTGTTGTAAATGATACCTAGTATCAGAAAAATCGCGGTACGCTTTCACGGAAATAATCAAAGGATTCCTTCGCGTGCGGGTTTGAAACCAGCATATTCGGATGAGTGAAAGAACCTTCTGTTCGAACTAAACAACCAGGTGATTGCGTCAATGAACAAAAACCATTTCAAATTATCTTTTCTGGCTCTCTTATTGCCGCTGGTGTTGATTGCAGTAGCGTGTGCTTCTGAAGATTCTGATTCTTCAGAACCTAAAGGTTCTGATCCTGAACTGACAGTGCTTACAACGTTGTTCCCGATGACCTACTTTTCCGAGCGTGTTGGTGGAGACAGGGTATCCGTAGAGTCGCTAATAAAGGCAGGGATTGATGCCCATGACTTTGAGCCGACTCCGGGGGACATCATCACAATCGGCAACGCCGACGTTCTGGTTTACAACCACCCGGCGTTTGAATCGTGGGTTGAATCTGCGGTTGATGCTGCGGCAAACGACTCGTTAATTGTTGTGAAAACCGCTGACCTACCAGGCGATGTCGAGTTCGCCCATGACCACGGTGATGAAGATGAGCACGACGATCACGATGAGCATGCTCACGATGACGACGAGGAGCATGGTGACAAAGAATCGGAACTTGTTGAAGCAGTAGGTCACGTTGTCGAAGAGGTCGAGCACGGCGACATTACTGCTGACACGGGCGTACAGGAAATCGAAGATATCCTCCACTCGTTCGAGGGCGATCACGAAGGTCACGACCACGAAGATGAAGAACATGCTGAAGATCACGAAGACGAAGAGCATGAAGATGAAGACCATGAAGGTCACGAAGACGAACATGCGGACGAGGAGCACCTCAACGAGTTAATTGAGGAACTAGAGGCGATTGTGACTCGTGTCGAGTCTGGCGCTGTCGCGGCTGATGTCGGAATCGAAGAGATCGAAGGCGTTCTTGGAGAACACGACCACGGTGACCACGAGGGTCATGATGATGAAGACGGACATGATGACCACGCCGACGAGGACGAACACGACGGTCATGAACACGAAGAAGGTGCTGATCCTCACATCTGGCTGAACCCGCTTGACGCTGTTGAACAGGTTCAGGCAATTCAGACAGCGTTTAGCAATGCTGACCCTGACGGCTCCAGCGTGTACTCGGAAAATGCTGACGCACTGATTTCAGAGTTGTTGGCACTTGACGAAGAGATCATCTCAGGTCTCTCATCGTGTGAACTTGATCACATCGTCGTTTCACACGAAGCGTACGGTCATCTCGCTGAGCGATACGGATTCGAGCAAATTGGACTGCAAGGATTGAGCACGGAAGGCGACGCCAACCCAGGGCGTGTGGCTGAAATCATCGATGCGATGCGTGACCTCGGCGTCACACACGTTCTCCAGGAACCAATTGCAGGGAGCCCCCTCGCAGAAACAGTCGCCCAAGAGACGGGATCTGAACTACTTACACTTCACCCGATGGAGTCGATTACTCCTGCCGATATTGAGAGCGGAGCGACGTACTTCTCGATCATGCGAGCGAACCTTGAATCGTTACGCATCGCCCTTGAGTGCTCCTAGAACACGTAGGTACCACCTACTTGAAGGAAACGGACTGGGTGGTGTGCATTTTGCACACCACCCAGAGAACCTGGGATTCAAGCTCGCATACGGCACAAGTGGATTCCAGGCTCGTTTGAACTAAACAAACATCTCTTGGAAGGGGATTTGTATGGACAAGCTAACTGCATACTCGGTGAAGCTGAAGAAAGTAGTCGAGATCAAAGATCCTGAGCTGATCACTATGAAAAACGGACGAATGGCTGTTCGAGGGGTTGCAGCAGAAGACCCAAGCAGCAAAGTGTTCCGAATCCTTGGTGCAGCAGACGTTGAAGCTGCGAAGAAGATCATCGGGTAGTTATTCCACGCCCGCCATCGTATTCGAATTCGATGGCGGGCGTTCTGCTTAACTCACATCAGCGACTTCTCAACAACGGAGAACAGAATGACCACGCCTGAAACTGATACTCGTGTACCTGTAACAGTCCTGACAGGGTTCTTGGGATCGGGCAAGACAACGTTGGTCAACAGGATACTCACCGAGAATCACGGCAAGAAAATTGCCGTCATCGAGAACGAGTACAACGAACTATCGATCGACCGAGATCTCGTAGTCAATGAAGCGGAAGAAATCGTTGAAATGAACAACGGTTGTCTTTGTTGCATGGTGCGTGGGGATCTAATGGTTGCGATCAGAAAACTGCTGAAACGTCGCGACAAGTTTGACTACATCCTCATTGAAACCAGCGGACTTACAGACCCCGGACCCGTCGCTCAAACATTCATCCTCGACGATTACCTGACGGACAAAGTCAGACTCGACGGCATAGTGACATTGGTGGACTCGAAACACGTGTGGTTTCATCTGGACGATCGGGATGAGATGAGGGAACAGATCGGCTTTGCTGACGTGGTGTTGCTAAACAAAACAGACCTAGTTACAGAGGCTGATCTCGAGAAGTTGGAACGTCGTGTCAGGGACATCAACGCTCTCGCGAAGATGCACCGCACGCGAAACTCTGCCGCAAACCTTGACGATGTTCTCGACCTGGGTGCTTTTGAAGTTGACCGCATTCTTGAAACTCACCCGAATTTGCTAAGTGACGAAGAAGACGAGTGCGGGATTGCAGAGGGAGTTTCTTCGATCGGAATCACTTTCAAAGGTGAGCTCGACGAAGACAAGGTTGAGGCCTGGGCGCACGAGCTAGGTCATGATCACGGAGAGGATATTTTTCGGTCCAAAGGCGTGCTTAGCTTTAAAGATGTCGATGACCGAGTTGTATTCCAGGGTGTCCACGCCATTTTTGACGGTAGAACCGATAGGCCCTGGGGTGACGATCCCCGGTTCAACAAGGTCGTTTTCATCGGGCGAAACCTGGACCGAGATGAACTCGAAGCTGGTTTGAAAGCCTGCATTGCAGACTAGCGGGTTTTGGGCTAACCGAACCTAGTCGTCGATTGCGTCGGCGAGGATGTCTGAGAGGAAACGAGCGGGCCGGTCAACGCCTTCAACAATCTGCTGCTGGCATGAGACGCCGGTAATTGCGACCTCGACGTTTGGAGCTGTATTTCGAAGAGCAGGGAAGAGCCTGTCTTCACCCATTTTCATGGAGACTTCGTAGTTCTTCTTCTCAAAGCCGAACGAGCCTGCCATTCCGCAGCAACCTGCATCGATTAGTTCTGCATCGAAATTCGGTGGCATGTTGAGTGCATTCAAGCTCGCACCAGTTCCGACCAACGCTCGCTCGTGGCAGTGAACTTGCAGCTTTGCTTCTAGAGACGTGTCGTTCCACTCGATCTGCTGTTTGCCATCATCGTTTGTTTCGACAAGAAGTTCTTCGAGCATGACGGTTGCAGCAGAAACTGCTCGGGCTTTTTGATCGCCGCCAAGCAAGTCTGGATACTCGTCTTTGAGAGTCATCATGCAGCTCGACTCGCATCCAACGATTTTTGCGCCTGACTGAACGTGTTCGTACAACACGTCTACGTTGTGGCGAGCATTTTGAGCTGCTTTATCGAGCAACCCTTTAGAAATCATTGGACGTCCGCAGCACTTGCGATCTGCGAGTTGAACATCGTATCCGAGTGCTTCAAGAACTTTTACTGCGCCCTTCCCGGACTCCGGGTGGTTGAAGTTCATGAACGTGTCGTGGAAAAGAACGATCTTGCCACGTGAACCGGTTGTGCTTGGCTGACGCTTTTTGAACCAACTTTCGAAGGTGCGAGTTACTAGTTGAGGCAAGTTGCGTCGGCGGTCGAAACCGAGCAGTTTTTCGTTTACCCACTTGAAGGCTCCACGTTTTGAGATGAAATTCGCGATCGGTGCAACTGGCACGGTCAAAGCACTTAGTGTGTGGACGTTGCCGATGAGCCGGGTTGAGAGTGCAACGCCGTTTTTGTCGTTGTATCCGCTGAGGAATTCCGCCTTGATCTTCGCCATATCGACGTTAGACGGACATTCCGATTTACATGACTTGCATTCAACGCAAAGGCTGAGAACTTCGAACAGTTCTTCGGAGTGAAGCTTTTCACGAGGGAGGGCGCCGGAGAGGACACCACGTAGCGAGTTGGCACGCCCGCGTGTGGTGTGCATTTCCTCACGGGTCGCCTGGTAAGACGGGCACATTGCCCCGGCATGAACTTTTCGGCAAGCGCCAACACCGTTGCATTTCTCGACAGCGGCTACAAAACCACCTTCAGCTGACCAGTCGAGTTTCACTGGCGGATTGAAAGTGTTGTAGGAATCCCCGTACCGAAGATTCTCGGTCATGCTCGGGGTGTTGAAAATTTTTCCAGGATTCATGATGCCCTTCGGATCGAAGGCATCTTTCACTTCCTTGAACTGACCAACCAGGTCAGATCCGAACATCTTGTCGGCCCATGCGCCACGAACGATTCCATCGCCGTGCTCACCACTAAGGGATCCGCCGAATTCCAGAACGAGATCGGAAATCTCGTCTGCAATTTTTTCCATGCGGTCCATTCCCTCTTTATTTTTGAGGTCGACCACAGGTCGAATGTGCAAACAACCAACTGAAGCGTGACCGTAGTAACCGGCCTCAGTTCCGTTTGCCTGGACGATTTCGTCGAAGCGTTTTACATATTCGGGAAGCCGCTCGGGTGAAACCGCAGTATCTTCGACGAATGGGAGAGGTTTTGCATCACCCTCGATGTTCATCATCAAACCAAGACCAGCCTGGCGCATCGCCCAAACTTGGCCTTGTTCGGCCGCTGTCATGAGTCGAGTCGTGGCGTACGGACGACCACCGGTCTTCATCCGTTCATCGAGCCGGTCGAGCTTCGACTCAACCTCAGCAGTTGAATCACCAGTCATCTCGACTACAAGGATGTCGGTTGGGTCGCCTTCGAGGAATGTCAGGTTTCGAGCGAATCCGAGAGACTGTCGAGCCTGGGTGATGATCATTTCACCAATGTGCTCAACCGCAGCTGGATCTTGCTCCAGGGTGGCGACAGTGGCTTCCATTGCTGAGCCGATGTCTTTGAAGTGAAGAACTGCGAGTCCTTTTACTTTCGGGATTGGCTCGATGTTTAGTTTTGCCGATGTCACCGCAACTAGAGTTCCTTCGGAACCTACGGTGATTTTTGCGAGGTTGAGATGTTCGGGATTTTGTACGAGGTCGAGGTTGTAGCCGCCGACACGACGCAGTATTTTCGGGAATCGCTCTTCGACAAGTGATGCTGCGTTCTGCGCTATTCCAGCAAGCTTGTTGTAAATATCGCCTTCGAGGGAGCCTGACTTTAGTTTTGAGTCGAGAACTCCAGAAGAAAGCTCCTGGAAGACGGTTTGTGAACCGTCAGAGAGAACAACGTTCATCTCTTGGACGTGATCTACTGTTTTTCCGTACACGATCGAGTGGGCACCGCACGAGTTGTTACCCATCGCTCCGCCAATGTTGGCGCGCGATGAGGTGCTCGGGTCGGAAGTAAAAAACAGTCCGTGTGGTTTAAGCTGCCGGTTTAGATCATCAATCGTGATTCCGGGCTGAGTGCGAACCCACTGCTCTTCTTCGTTTACCTCGAGCACATTGAACATGTACTTGGAGAAATCAAGAACGACTGCTTCGTTGACGGTCTGTCCAGAAAGACCGGTACCGCCACCGCGAGGAAGTACGTTCACGCCATTTTTGTGAGCAATTTCGAGAACGGCGGAAACATCGTCAGCGTTTCGAGGGATTACGACACCAATCGGCTCGATTCGGTAGATCGATGCATCCGTCGAATACATGTTCCGAGTGACAGCATCGAACCGAACCTCGCCCCCAACTGCGGCTTTTAGCTCCGCTTCCAGGTCGGAAGTTGAACTCGACATTGCTGGAGGACGGGTGATCGTTGTCATGGAACTAGTTCGATGCGAGTCCGTGAGGGTCGTCTTCTGGCGAAGAAGGGAAGAGCTTCGAAAGGACGATTGCGCCGGTGAAGATGGAAGAAATCACGATCAAA
>Ga0255776_10001705_pt1 | contig 25049 bp, 24 predicted proteins | sample 071ome_19_FD_179974 | JGI IMG/M metagenome (GOLD analysis project Ga0255776, IMG submission 179974) | Coastal salt marsh microbial communities from the Groves Creek Marsh, Skidaway Island, Georgia - 071413AT metaG (version 2) | ecosystem: Environmental > Aquatic > Marine > Intertidal zone >... | reverse complement strand
CGGGAGATTACTGGCAAGGCAAGGCTTTTGGGCGGGGGGGACATCTCATAGAGCGCCCCATCCACGCGGTAGCGTATACGAAACTCATCTTCGAAGGGCTCGAAGTGAATATCCGATGCCTTGGCCCGAATCGCCTGCTGCAGGACCAGGTTGACAAATCGCACGATGGGGGTGTCATTGGCCGCATCCACCAGATCGCTCTCGTTGGACTCGTCGAGGCCCTCAAATTGGTCGAACTCGTTATCACTGTTGTAAAGATCGGAAAGAGAGGACTGGTCCCCACCGTAATATTTTTCTAGCAATTCAGAAACATGATCCGGGTCACAGACAATGAGGTGAATCTCGAGGTTGAGCGCGAAAGTAAGGTCATCAATGATCGCGGAATTAAAAGGATCCATTGCGAGCAGGTGAACTCCGCCATCTGATGCGTAGAGAGGGACTACCCCATACTGCCGGGCCGTCTCTGCAGGTATCATACGCAGTACATCGGCATCAATTTCTGCCACTTCGCCCAACTGCAATTCACAATCCAAGTACTGGGAAACGAGGTTAAGGATATCCTCCCTAGTCACAATGCCCGCACCGACGATCGCATCGGCAAAGGACCGTCTGCCCTCAATCACATCTTGGTCAAACAATTCCTCAATTCCATGTTGGGATACACCTTCCACCTCTCGGAAAAGGTCGCGTATGGTGGAATTATAGTCCGTGTAAAGCATGGTAAGTTTATTCTTCTTCTGTGGTTACCATGAGCACCTCATCGAGGGTGGTCACCCCTGCCATGACTTTGCGGTACCCGTCCTCACGCATCGACCTCATCCCCATTTCCCGGGCTTTGCGGCGCAGTTCAACAATACTTACATTGTTGTAGATCATTTCTTCGATTTCCTGGTTCACCACAAAAATCTCAAAAACACCCTTACGTCCACGATACCCCTTATTGCCACAATTCGCACAACCATTCCCCCGCATAAACGAGGCGCCCTCGGCCTGGTCGGGAGTCAGCCCAAGCACCGCCAGCTCGCTTTGATTGGGCTCGTATGGCTGTTTGCATTTCTGGCAAATGGCCCGCACCAAACGCTGGGCAAGAGCTGCACGCAAGGAAGCTGAAACCAAAAAGGGTTTCACTCCCATATCGATTAAACGGGAGACCGCACTTGGGGCGTCATTGGTATGGAGTGTGCTAAAGACCATGTGCCCGGTGAGGGATGCATTGATGGCAATTTCCGCCGTCTCTAGGTCCCGGATCTCCCCAACCATTACAATATTGGGAGCCTGCCGGAGCATCGCCCGCAGGGCGGCCGAAAAGGTCATACCCACATCGGCACGAACCTGCACCTGGTTGATTCCAGGGACTTCGTATTCTACTGGATCTTCCACGGTGATGATTTTTCTGTCCGGCTTATTGATCGCATTTAAAGCGGAGTAGAGGGTAGTCGATTTGCCAGACCCGGTCGGTCCAGTGACAAGGAAGATACCATCGGGCATGTTAATGACCTTTTCGAAAACCGATTGGTCATCCGAGAAAAACCCGAGCTGGGGAAGACCCAGACTGAGGCTCTCTTTGTCCAGAATCCGCATAACTATGCTTTCCCCATGAACGGTGGGAAGTGTGGAGACACGCAAATCGATGACCTTGTCCCCCACCTTCACATTGATCCGTCCATCGAGTGGAACCCGTTTTTCTGCCAAGCTGACATTCGCCATTAACTTGGTTCTCGAAATGATTGAGGGCTGCAGGCGTTTGGGCGGGTCTGGCTGTTCCTGGAGTTTTCCATCCACCCGGTAACGGATACGGAATTTTTTCTCCAATGGTTCCATATGGATGTCAGATGCACGCATTTCCAAAGCGTCCTTAATTACCGAGTGTACATACTTTATGATCGGGGCATCTTCCTCGCTGACATCCTCCGGGCGTATCCCCTCCCCTATTTGTACATCCTGATCGCCCAGTCCCTCAAAAAAGTTTTGCTCCTTCTCGGCCTCGGCCACTCCATAGATTTGATTTACCATGGCGAGCACATCCTCCCGATACGCCACCCAAGGATTGACAGGCCTACCTAAGATATGGGCAAGATTTTCGGCCTTATCCTGATCAGCAGGATCGCCAAGGATGAGGTCCACAGTCGTCCCATTATCCCCGATAGGGATGGCTTCATACTGTCTGGCAACCTCAGGGCTTAACAGAGAAAGGATTTCATCGGGCGGACTGATCTGGGCGAGATCAATCGTCTCCATCCCCAATTCAGAGCCGATGAAAGCGGAAACTTCCTCCCTGGAAATCTCCAGATTCTCGAGTATTAAGTTAAGTAAGTCTAGCCCAGGGTCTCCGGTGGACTGAACCGCATCCATAGATTCCACCTGAGCGGACAATTGCTCCAACAATTCATCCGTGAGCAAGCCCTGCTCTTTAAAAGCATCGACAAGAAATTCTTCGGTGGCGTTCATGTGGGCATATTCACCATGCCCACAATTCTAAAATCTATCAAGAAACAAGCGTAGCCCTACCTGCCCAAGCCCATGAGAAACTCAGGATTGTTTTTGGTTTTGCGCACCCGTTGAATGAACATTTCCATCGCTTCCGCGGGAGGCACACCTTTCATTGAACGACGAAGTGAGTAGATTTTATTCAATTCGTCTGGGTGATAGAGAAGTTCCTCCTTGCGGGTTCCGCTTTTTTCAAAGTCTAGAGCAGGGAAAATTCTCTTATTAGAAAGCTCGCGGTCCAGATGAAGCTCCATGTTACCGGTACCTTTGAATTCCTCAAAGATGACCTCGTCCATTTTACTCCCGGTCTCGACCAGTGCAGTCCCAAGGATAGTCAGACTACCACCGCCTTCGATGTTCCTAGCGGAACCGAAAAAGCGCTTGGGTCGTTGCAGGGCAGTTGCCTCCACTCCACCACTCAAAATTTTCCCGCTATTGGGCATGGTAGTGTTGTAGGCTCGGGCAAGTCTGGTGATTGAATCCAATAAAATAACGACATTTTGATTGTGCTCCACCATGCGACGAGCTTTCTCGATGACGATCTCGGCGGCATGTACATGGCTCTCAGCACTTTCATCAAATGTCGAGGCAATGACTTCGGCGTCGGGCACTTGCCTGCGGAAATCAGTGACCTCTTCAGGTCTCTCATCCACCAACAGGACAATCAGGTGAGCCTGTGGATTGTTTTGCTGTAAGGCACGGGCAATGGCCTGCTGCAAGACAGTTTTACCGGTCCGGGGAGGAGCCACAATCAAGCCTCTTTGCCCGAAACCGACTGGGGAAACCAAATCGACCACTCTCATCGCAACATTATCCCACTCCACTTCTGCATGGGTTTCCAAGTACATCCTTTCCAGTGGATAGTAAGGCACTAATTCAGTAAATGGAGTAACCCGGGTTGCTTCTTCAGGTGAACCGCCCATTACTTCCAGCACATCGAGAAGCACGGGACAGGAGGATTCCTCCATCTTGGCACGAATGAGCCCTTTGACCAGGTGTCCTGTCTTCAGCCCGTTTTTCTGAATCAAAGGCTGGGGCACAAAAACGCTCTGGGATTTGAGGCGATAGTCCTCCTTTTGCTGAAGGAGAAAACCATGACCGTCCTCCATCACTTGCAGGATGCCAGAAAGCTCTACAGGAATTTCCCCTTTCAGGCAGGCGTCGAGCAAGCCATCAATCAGCTCTTCCCTAACGGGCACGGCAGGCAGGTCAGGTTCAAGCGCAAGCCCCGCAACTTTTTCCTTTAAGTCGAGTAGACTAAGTACGACAAATTCATCAAGGTTTATTGTATCCCGCGAAGAATTTTGTAATGGGGCGGCGAGCCCGGCAATTGACTCTACCGACTGCAAAACTTCGCTTTCTAACAACTGACCGACCTCCAACGGACGTGTCTCAGTCTCTTCATAGGGCAGCCTTCTGGGCTTCTTAAATTTGGGACGTTGTTTGTTTTTCTGCTTTTTTCTTTCCTGCCAGGTCATTTTTTTACCACCTTGCCCCTGGCGGTTGTGTGGACCGGACTGATTCTGGCCTTTATTGGACTGGGGGGATGGCGAGCGATCACTAGCGGGACCGCTTGAGTTGGCCTGCTCCGGCAAACTGGATTTATCTTCCTTCTCGGAGCCATCCTCATATGGATTGGGACGCTCGGGCTCGGTTCCCTCACCGTCTGTACTGAAAAACAGTTGCTGACCGGCGGTTGCCTCCTTGTCACAGGCAACAGATGCCTCCGTTGGGCTTTCAATCGCTGGCTCGCTTGGGCTATCTTCACTGGAAGCTACCTCGGTTTCGTCATTCGTTTTGGTGGTGCTTTTTTTTCTGACCGGCATAATGGAAATGGATTAGGTTAGGATTAGAAAATAATCAGAAGGGGAGTTCCCGGATTTGATTTAGTAAGTTGTTAGTAGAGCCACCTCCCCACAAAACGAAATCTGCCATGCCTGCTTTGTCAGAGGAAGGCATTTGTGCCTGAATGCGGACAAGGGATTCATCTAAGGAAAAACCGCGCGAGGCAAGTCGGCTTAGAACGGTTGATTGGGGAGCAAACATTGAAATCGTGTGGGTAAAATGATGTTGCAGGTTTTTTTCGAACAAAAGAGGCAATTCAACCATGCACTTTGGGGAAGAACAGGATTGAACGAAAGAAATCCATTTGGAGCGGACAATGGGATGAAGCAGGTCTTCGATCCACAGTCTTTCCAACTTCTCCCCGAACACTATCCGACCAACTGCCGCTTTGTCAATGCTTCCGCACGAAAGAAGAACGGTATCGCCCCACCTGCGTTTTATTTTCTCCAGCACGGCAAGATCAGAGGCAAGGGTTTCGCTCACCAAAGAATCCGCGGAGATGACCGACCACCCCAATGCCTCCCATTGCTTCAAGGCAGTGGATTTACCCGATGCGATCCCCCCCGTTAGGCCAACGACTATTTTTTTTGCTCCATCCTTCATGAGCTCAGTTTAACTAAAGTATTATAATATATCCGAAAGAATGTAAATCTTGAGAATTAGGAGTATCGTCTTGCCAGTTATCGCCGCTGGTTCATAATAAATTGTTTCTTTTACTGGTAGGGTATCCAAGTGGCTAAAGGATGCGGACTGTAAATCCGCCCGCTTCGGCGTTCGTCGGTTCGAATCCGACCCCTACCACCACTTCTTGGATCTATTTTACTTTGTCTCATGGAAAATCCCAACAAAACCAAGAAATGGCTTTTAATAATGGTCGGCGGGCTGATTCTTTTTTTCTACAAAACCTGCACCGGGCAACTTCCCCCGTTTTGGAAGTAAGCCATGCAACTAAGTATAAAGGAAAAACTGGTCGGAGTGGTTGCCATCCTCACCGCCTCCTACATTTCTGCGGATTTTTTCAGCGTTGCTCTTCATAATTCTTACCATGACTGGACTGGTTGGCGAACAATAACCGGAGGCTCACCCAACTCCATCACCTCCAAACTTCTGCCGGTGTCCAAGGCAACTATCTTTCTGGCCACTTTCTTTTCCCTCTGGCAACTGGACCGCCTAATCAATTCCGGCCGGCGTAAAAAGAAGCCCACCCTTCCTCCAAACCAGGAAAGCCTGAGAAAGAAAGAAAAGGAGGCGAAACCAACCCAACCCAACACGGAGACTCCCAAAGGAGTTAATCCCGAGAAATCCGACACGCAGGAAAAGGAGACGAAAAGCCCCCCCATTCCCGAACCGATTATTTTCTCAGAGGATATCAGGCATGCCGAGGTACTAGGGCTCTCCTTTGAGGAGTCTAGGAATTTCTCCATCGTTAAATCGACCTATCGTCGGGTGATTGCCCAATACCACCCCGATAAGGTCGGTGCAATGGGCCCAGAAATTCGTGAAATTGCTGAATCGAAAGCGAAAGAAATCAACCACGCTTACCAATATTTTAGAAAAAAATTTAAAGCGGACGGCAATTCCGATCAGTAAAAACATTCCCGAACTCCAATTCTATCTTGAACCAACTGAATTGGTGTTCAGTATATTCTGGTTTTTTAATATGAGCAAGACATCCTCCTACGAATTCCAAGCCGAGACCAAGCAGGTTCTCGATATTGTGGTCAATTCCCTTTACAAAGACAAAGAAATCTTCGTACGGGAACTTATTTCAAACGCCTCCGATGCCCTCGAAAAACTTCGGCGCACCCAGTTAACAGAAAAAGAGGTTTTCGATGACAACCTTGAGTTAGAGATTTCTCTCTCCACTGATGACTCCTCCAAGCAGTTGATCATTCAGGATTTTGGAATCGGGATGAATGAGGATGAGCTCATTAAAAATCTCGGCACGATTGCCCATTCTGGCTCCAAGGAGTTTCTTGAGGCACTCAAGCAGGATGGCGAAAAAAATGATGCCTTGATCGGGAAATTCGGGGTCGGCTTTTACAGCGTCTTCATGGTCTCAGACGAGGTCAGTGTCTTCTCTCGAAGCTGGGAAAAAGAGGGCAAAGGGTACTGTTGGAAAAGTGATGGCGGAGGATCCTATGAAATTGAGGAAGTCGACGGGCAACGGCGGGGAACAAAAATTGTGATCAAGCTCAAGGAAGACTTCTCTGATTTTGCCAAAGAAGACCGCATTAAAGATATCGTCAAAAAGTATTCCGCATTTGTGCAGTTTCCCGTCTCGGTAAACTCAGAAAAGGTCAACACTGTGGACGCAATATGGATGCGTTCTAAAAACGAGATCAAAGACGAGGAATACGAGGAATTCTATAAATTTCAGTCTAACGACTACGAAGCTCCGTTGATGAGGATGCACTTTTCAGCTGATGCCCCATTGGAAATCAACTCCCTTCTTTTTGTCCCTAAGCGGAACATGGAAAAGATGGGTATGTTTCGCAATGAAAACAAGGTCGCCTTGCACTGTCGCAAAGTCCTAATCGATGCGGAACCAAAGGGATTATTCCCCGAATGGCTACGTTTTCTGCGCGGGGTGGTGGACAGCTCGGACCTTCCTCTGAATGTCTCTCGTGAAACCATGCAAGACAGCGACCTCCTCAGAAAGCTCAGCCAAGTTCTGACCAAGAGGTTCATCAAGTTTCTTAACGACCAGTCCAAGCAGGACTCCAAGCTTTATCTTGAATTCTGGAAAGAGTTTGGTGCCCTAATCAAGGAGGGAGTCGCCACCGACTTCACCTACAAAGAGGACCTTGCCAAGTTGCTACGATTTGAGTCCACCGCCCTAGAACCTGGCGAACTCACGGGTTTTGATTCGTACATAGACAGGATGGCGACCGACCAGAATGACATTCTTTTTCTTTTTGGTAAAAACCGTAAAGCGATCGAGTCCGGCCCCTACCTCGAGGCCCTCAAAGCGAGAGGCTTCGAAGTCTTACTTCTGACAGAACCAGTGGACGAATATGTCATGCAATCCGTCCGCGAATTTAAGGAAAAGAAAATTATTTCCGCTGACTCGGATGAACTGAAGCTCGAAAAGCTAGAACAAGAACCTGAGGGAGAATCACTCGACAAGAAATCAGTCAAAAAACTTTGCAAGTGGCTTAAAGAATCGCTCAAAGACCGCCTTTCTGAGGTGGAGACCGGAGACCGCTTGATTGATAGTCCAGTCTGCGTGGTCGGGTCCGACGGGATGGGAGGTGCCTCTGCCCGAAGAATCATGAAGCTGATGCAAGGTCCTGACGACGATGCAATGCCCGCCCCGACCGTAAAACTTCAGATCAACCCTCGCCACTCTATAGTCAAAGGCTTATTTGATCTCTACCAAAAGGATGAGCCCACGGGACTTCTTGTAGCCAATCAGTTGGTCGACAACGCCCTCGCCTCTGCCAATCTGATGGACGACCCAAGGGAGATGATCACCCGAAATTTTCAGCTTCTCGAAAAAATAACCGCCAAAGGTTAGCTTATTCGGTCACCTTACCTTGCGGTAGGGGATATAGTCGCTGTTTAAAAAGAGATTGCGCAAAGGCCAAATAGAAGAATATAAGAATCAGTATGGGTAGATATCTTTCTCCATTCAAAATTTATATTCCTCTAGCTCTTGCCCTGATCGGCATCTTCGCATCTGGTTGCTCGAAAACAATGCAAAGGCAAACCGCTGAGGTGGACCGTAGGGTAGATGAAAATATCCAAAGTCTTATGGGGTTGTCCAATGGCATGAGCAAAGGAGAAGTTTACAGCTTGGCAGGTGTTGCCAACTATGTAGAAGGGTACGAATGGGGCAGTGTTTGGCGTTACAAGATTCGCAAAGGAGAAAATGACTCGTTCCTGGCAAAAAAAGATGTTGAGCTTAATTACATGCCTGTTGTCTTCGACAATACTGACCGGGTTATGGGTTATGGTCAAAAATTCTACGATCAAACTCTAAAAGACTTGGGAGCAGGCCAATTCTAATCCCTTTTTGTTTCTTTCTTCTTTCGTCCATTGCGCGATTGACGAACCTGTATGTTTCCTTCATTATCTTCCTTTTTTCTGAAATTTCGATGAAAACTACTGTAGCCAAAAAAGAAACTGTTTCTCACGATTGGAAGATTGTTGACGCAACGGACCAAATCCTGGGCCGGCTCGCTGTTAAGATCGCCAACGCTTTGCGTGGTCGCGATAAGCCCATTTACACGCCTCATGTTGACACTGGCGACTATGTAATCGTTATCAATGCAGACAAAGTCAAACTCACTGGGTCCAAAGAAGAGGATAAAAAATACATGTTCTATTCTGGTTACATGGGCAATGAAAAGTACCGGACCGTAAAAGACTTCCGGGAGAATCGCCCTGAGTTTATAATCACCAACGCGGTGAAGGGAATGCTTCCAAAAAATAAACTCGCTTACAGTATGTTGACCAAACTTCGTGTATACCGTGGTGAGGAACACCCCCATACTGCTCAACAACCCACCCCACTTTCTGTTTAATCGTATCCTTCTATGAGCCCTTCCAAGAAAACCGAAGAATTTATTGCCACCGGTCGTCGCAAGACCAGTACAGCTCGCGTCCGTATCAAGCCGGGCAGCGGCAAGTTTGTTATCAACAAACGGGAGCACGATGAATATTGCTCTACTGATCAACATAGAAAAGCGGTCATTGGCCCCCTCCTTACCGTCGAGAAGATGGGTCAGTTGGATATCTCTGTAAATGTGAGTGGTGGAGGAGGAAGTGGACAGGCGGGAGCCATTCGTCACGGTCTGTCACGGGCTCTCGAAAAGATGGACGGTGAATTACGCACTTCTCTTAAGAAAGCTGGCCATCTGCGACGAGACCCTCGCAAGATTGAGCGGAAAAAAGCAGGCCGTCCAGGGGCACGTAAAAGATTCCAATTCTCGAAAAGATAATACCAAACTTTTTTACCAATTTTTACAACAACCCTTCGGATCTAATGCCGAGGGGTTTGTTTTTTATACTTCTAACCAACTTCTTTACCATCAATGAAAACATGTATCATTGGAGCCTCAGGGTATTCCGGGCAGGTTTTGGTTGAAATACTTACTCAACACCCAGAGGTTGATTTGCACACAATCACTTCCCGCCAGTATGAAGGCAAAACGGTGGGTGAAATCATTCCTCGGCTAAGTCACATATCCCGGGACTTGACCTTCAGTAACCCCTCTATCGAAGAGTTAAAGGCATTGCCCTGTGATGTCTATTTCCTTGCCCTCCCCCATGGTGCCGCCGCTTCTTTTGCCATCGCCTTACTCAACGCTGGCAAAAAAGTCATCGACTTGTCGGCCGATTTTAGACTGTCCTGTCCCAAAAGATACGAAGAGTTTTACGGTTCCGCCCACCCCTCTCCAGAGTGGCTGACCCGTGCACAATACGGACTTCCTGAAATTCATTCCCTGAGCTGGGAAAACTCACCGATTATCGCCTCCCCCGGATGTTACCCCACCAGTATATTAATCCCACTATCTCCACTGTTTGAAGCTGGCCTCATTAAGAAAGAGGGCGTGATTGCAAATTCCATTAGCGGGGTAAGCGGAGCGGGCAAGACTCCCTCCGAAAGGTTGCTTTTCTGCGAAAGAAATGAAAGTGCCGGGCCTTATGGACTACCGAAACACCGTCACTTATCTGAGATTGAGGAACAGCTCTCTCACTTTGCCAAGGGTGATGTGGTCATCTCCTTCCTTCCCCACTTAGCTCCGATGAACCGGGGAATCTGTTCGACCATTACAGTATATCCGCAAGGTGGACTCTCCGCCGATGCGGTGCGGGCGTGCTGGGAGGAATCTTATGCGGACCGCCCCTTTGTTCAGGTTCTGCCTGAAGATATCCAACCAGATGTCGCCAATGTGGTAGGCACCAATCGAATTGATATCAATGTCACACCCGATGCCAGAACTGGACGCTACATAATTTGCTCCGCAGAGGATAACTTGCTCAAGGGAGCAGGCGGGCAGGCGGTTCAATCCTTGAATATTTGCATGGGGCTAAGTGAAAGCACCGGTTTGCCGTGAGGTTTTTTGAAGACTGCGACGGTGTAACGGAGGCAAGAGGTTTTTTTGCCACGGGGGTTCACTGTGACATCAAAGGAGGCCACAGTGGCAAACTCGACTTGGGGATTATTTTCTCTCCCCGCCCCTGCTCCGCAGCGGGTGTTTTTACCACCAACGATGTAAAAGCCGCTCCTGTATATTTCTGCCAGGAATTACTCAGCAAGCCGGACCATCTCTTCCATGGAGTTGTCGCCAATAGTGGCAATGCCAATGCCTGCACTGGGAACCAAGGAGATTTAGATGCCAACAAAATGGCCTCTGAAACTGCCCGACACCTCAAGGTAAAACCGGAAGAGATCCTTGTCTTCTCCACAGGAAGAATTGGCGTCCCGCTACCAATGAGTCGCATCACTGCAGGGATTCGGGATGCTTCCCTTGATATCATCGATGAACTTGATGGGGGCCAGGCGTTTCAGGAGGCCATCCTTACTTCCGATACCTGCACCAAGTCCTGCTCTGCCAAGATTGAGACATCTTCTGGGGCAGTGATAACGGTTGGGGGGGTGGTCAAGGGGGCCGGCATGATTCAGCCTAATATGGCTACAATGCTCGCGTTTTTGTGCACAGACGCAAGTGCTTCCCCCGCCTTTCTGCAAAAGCATCTCAGTACCGCGGTGGATCAGTCTTTTAACCGGATCACCATAGATGGTGACATGAGCACTAACGACAGTGTCATCCTCCTGGCCAACGGATCAACCGAGATCGACATCGAAAAAGAACCGGCCAAGGTCCAAGCTGAATTTCTTGAGGCAGTGCAAAGGGTATGTGCATGCCTCGCCCGCAAGTGCGTGACCGATGGAGAGAAGGTCACCAAATTTGTGCAGGTCCGCGTGGAAGGTGCCAGGGATAGGGAAAGTGCCGAGCAGGTCGCGCGGGCAATTGCCAATTCCCTGCTGGTCAAAAGTTCTTGGTACGGATCGGATCCCAACTGGGGGAGGATAGTCGATGCCGCAGGCTATGCTAAAGCAGGCATTCAGTTCAACTTACTCGACCTCTACTACAACGAGGTCCCCGCCCTCAGAAAAGGGGAGCCAATTGTTTCCAATAAAGGACAGTGGAAAGAGGCCGTTTCGGCAAAAAGCTTCCTCATCCGACTGAACTTAAATATGGGCAATGCATCGGAAGAAATTTGGTCCAATGACCTAAGCGAGGCCTATGTAAATTTCAACAAGAGCGAGTGATAATGATCGACTACGGAGACAGTCAGGAAAAAGCAAAAATCCTCATGGAAGCCCTTCCCTATGTCCGCCGCTTTCGGGGCTCCATCTTTGTGGTCAAATACGGGGGAAGTTTCATGGACTCCCCTGACCCTAAGGTTCGTTCTGGAGTAGCCCAAGACTTGGTCTTCTTGCATTTTGTTGGGATAAAAGTCGTAGTGGTCCATGGTGGAGGAAAAGCGATTACCCGCGAATTGGACAGTCGTGGGATTAAAGCCAAGTTTGTCGATGGCCTACGGGTAACCGATGAAAAATCAATCGAGGTGGTTGATGAAGTACTCAACCAAACCGTTAATCAGGAAGTAGCCAAGTTTGTAACCGATCATGACTGTGAAGTGCAGCGGTTTCCCGGAAAAGAGTTACTTGGTTGCGAAAAGCTGAACACCCGTAATGACCTAGGCTTCGTTGGCCAGATTTGTTCGGTAAACCGCGACAAAATCTTCTCGGCTTTGGATGAGGGCAAAATGCCCATCCTTTCCTCCACTGCCGCTGATTCCACTGGGCAGTGCTTCAATGTCAATGCAGACAGTGCCGCGGCGGAGGTCGCCATTGCTCTCGGGGCTCGCAGGCTTGTCTATCTTTCTGATGTACCAGGCCTGCTCCGGGATCCATCCGAACCTACTTCCCTTCTTTCCAGTCTGGCTTGCAGTCAGGTAGACCCCCTCAAGGATGAGGGTGTTATCTCCGCGGGCATGCTACCAAAAGTAAATAGTGCGGTGCATGCGATCCAAAGCGGAGTTAACCGGGTTCACTTCATCGATGGCAGGCTGCCTCACAGCATCCTTCTGGAAATTTTCACCGACCAAGGAATCGGCACCGAAATTGTGCACGGTTAAAAATGAACTTCCCTGAGCACAACAGGTTGCTGATCGGAAATTATGCCCATCCCTGCATTGATTTGGTTCAGGGCAAGGGAACGAAAGTATGGGACTCCTCCGGCAAGGAGTATCTCGATTTTACCTGCGGGATTGCCGTGACTAATATCGGACACTGCCACCCTCACTGGACTGCAATGGTGGCAGAACAGGCGAACCAACTGACCCATTGCTCCAACCTCTTTTCCATCCCCGAACAGGTCAGACTGGCAGAGCGGCTTGTTGGATACATTGGGCCAGGAAAAATTCTCTTCTGCAACAGTGGAGCTGAAGCAAATGAGGCACTGATCAAACTTTCCCGCCTGCACTCCCTTGAGCACAAGCGGCCCAAAATCCTCACCGCAGAAAATGGCTTCCATGGCAGGACGATGGGGGCCCTTTCCGCCACCCATTCTTCGAAATACCGCAACGGATTTGAGCCCCTGCTGCAGGACTTTGCCTTTGGCCAGCTAAACAATATCAGTTCCTTCTCCAACCTAGTCGATGATCATACCGGGGCTATTTTAATTGAATCCATCCAGGGAGAGGGTGGCATTCATGAGGCAACAGACACCTTCCTTCAGGATCTAAAGGGTTTTTGCCAGTCCAAGAATCTCTTGTTGATGCTGGACGAAGTACAGGCGGGCATTGGTCGGTCGGGAGAATTCCTTGGATTTCAAAAGTCGGGAATTTTGCCCGATGCCGTAGCCATTGCCAAAGGGTTAGGGGGCGGCTTCCCAATCGGGGCGATTTGGGTAGGCTCCGACATAGAGGACACCTTCACACCAGGATCCCACGGAACTACTTTTGGCGGCTCTCCTCTGGCCTGTGCCGCGGCCCATGCTGTTCTTGATATCCTCGAAAGCGAAAACCTCGTTGCTCGAAGCCGGGAAACAGGTGGTCAATTCAAGGCGGCACTTGAAGAACTCTGCCAAGAGTTTCCCGATTTTTTTGAACAGGTCAGAGGCCGAGGTTTCATGCTTGGCCTGGCCTGTAAAAAAGATCCCGCCCCCCTGATTAGATCGATGAGGGAACATGGTCTGCTCACCGTCGGAGCGGCCGGTCATGTCATCCGAATCCTCCCCCCCCTGAATGTGCATGACGCCGAACTAGAGCATGCCCTTTCGATCATGCGTACTTGCATGGCTCAATTAAACCCTTGAACCTTACGGTATAGATGAAGCATTTCCTCAAAGAAAACGACTGGGACAATGAACAGATTGAAGATGTCTTTAACCTCGCGTTTGACTTCAAGCATAACCGAAACCAGCGGCCAACTGACCATCTCCGAGGGCAGACCTGGGGCATGCTTTTTTTCAAAAACAGCACCCGCACCCGCGTTTCTTTTGAGGTGGGGATTAATGAACTCGGTGGCCGCTCGCTAATTCTCGATCAATCGAGCACCCAGATTGGACGTGGAGAAAGTATCGCTGACACCACCCGTGTTCTCTCTCGCTACCTAGATGGGCTCGTTATTCGAGCTCATGGACATGATATTATTGAGGAATTTTCTTCATCATCTGAAATGCCCATCATCAACGCCCTTACCGATTTCCTTCACCCCTGCCAGATCTATGCCGACTGCATGACGATCCTCGAAAAACTGGGGAGTGAACAAAATCCCTTCGTAGGCCTGCGTGGGAAAAAACTCGCTTTCTACGGTGACACCGCATGCAACATGGCAAACTCCTGGGTTTTAATGGGGGCCATGCTGGGCATGGAAATCTCTCTTTGTGGACCGTACGAATTTCAGCCTAAGGAGAAAATCAGGCAGCTTTTACAAGCACACAACCTTCCCCATACCTGGACATTTTATGACAACCCCGAGCAGGGTGCAGATGGGGCACATATCGTCTACACAGATGTATGGGTCAGCATGGGTTGCGAAAGCGAACAGGACCAAAGGAAGGCGACCATGTCACCCTTTCAGGTCAATGAAGACACTTTTGCCAATGCCGCCCCCGGCTGTATGTTCATGCACTGCATGCCCGCCCACCCTGGCGAGGAAGTATGCCAAACTGTTCTTGATTCCGATCGATCCATCCTCTTTGACCAAGCAGAAAACCGTTTACACATGCAGAAAGGCATTCTCGCCAAACTGTCCTCTCTCTCATCTCAAAATTAACCAAATATGAAACTTGTTCTAGCATATTCTGGAGGGCTCGACACCTCCGTCCTTGTTCACTGGTTTGCTCATCATCACGGGGCCGAAGTCATCACCTACTGTGCGGATGTCGGCCAGGAGGAGGAGCTCGACGGGCTTTCGGAAAAGGCCCTGCAAACTGGGGCCATTGAGCACAGGACGCTCGATTTGGTGGATGAATTTGCCAAGGACTTTATCTATCCCATGGTCCGGGGAAATGCGGTTTATGAAAGCCAGTATCTGCTCGGCACCTCCATTGCCCGCCCTCTGATCGCCAAGGCACAGATCGAAATTGCCCGCGAATTTGGGGCCGACACCGTGGCTCATGGTGCCACCGGAAAAGGCAATGACCAATGCCGTTTTGAACTGACCTTCTCGGCCCTTGCTCCCGACCTCACCATTGTCGCCCCTTGGCGCGATGCGGATTTCCGGAAAAGATTTCCCGGTCGCACCGAGATGATTGAATACTGTCAGCAGCACAACATCAATGTTGAGGCCAGTGCATCAAAGCCTTATTCAATGGACCGCAATCTCTGGCATATTTCCTACGAGGCGGGCATTCTTGAGGATCCATGGTTTGACCCCACCACCCCGGAAAACCGGGGGATGTATAAACTCACGGTCGACCCTGAACTGGCCCCGGATGCCCCCCAGTACCTCGAGCTTGAGTTTAGCGAGGGCAATTGCATCGCCATTGACGGCGTTTCCGGATCGCCTGCTGAAATTATCCGTTCGCTCAACAGGATTGCCGGTGACCATGGTATTGGCCGGGTCGACCTGGTTGAAAACCGCTTTGTGGGAATGAAAAGCCGGGGAGTGTACGAAACCCCGGGAGGCACCATCCTGCTCCACGCCCACAGGCAACTCGAAACCCTCTGCATGGACAGGGACCTTCTTCATCTTAGAGATTCCCTGATTCCACGCTACGCAGAACTGATTTACTACGGCTTTTGGTTTGCTCCGGAAAGAGAGGCCCTGCAGGCACTCATCGACAAAAGCCAAGAGAAGATTAGCGGAACCGTACGGCTTAAACTTTACAAAGGTGGGATCACCACGGTGGGCCGAAAATCGCCTTTTTCACTTTACGACGACAAGGTAGCATCGATGGAAGGAGATGAAAGCGATTACCAACCAGAGGATGCGGGCGGTTTCATCCGCTTAAATGGTCTACGACTCAAAGAAAGATCGATCAAACAAGGTTACCAATGTCCCTAACCTCGACTGGATGAAAAAACTCCTCGTCATTGATAATTTCGACTCCTTTACCTATAATCTGGTTCAGTATTTTGGACAGTGCGGGGCATCCTGCACGGTCATGCGAAACAATGAGAGAACCCTTGAAGATATCGAGGTTGAGCCCTTTGCTGGTATTGTTCTGTCGCCTGGCCCCTGCGACCCTGACCGCGCCGGCATATCGCTCCCAGCCGTTACCCGCTGGCAGGGGAAAAAACCCCTTCTCGGAGTCTGCCTAGGTCATCAATGCATTGGCCAGGCATATGGCGGGAAAATTGTCAGAGCGGATCGCTTGATGCATGGGAAAACCTCTCCCATCTTTCATCAAAACAGTCATCTCTTTGAGGGCATGCCCCACCCCTTTTCTGCCACCCGTTATCATTCCCTTGTAATTGCACCCGATTCTCTACCTTCCTGCCTCGAAGTAACCGCATCTACAGAGGAGAATGAAATCATGGGAATCCGGCACAGGGAGCATCCGGTTTGGGGCGTTCAATTTCATCCGGAATCCCTAGCAACCGATCACGGAATTATAATCTTGAAGAATTTCCTGCAATATTGTTAATGGAAAATGTGTGTGTGGAAAATGTGGAATTCAGTGACTGCTGATGCTTTGTCCTAAATGTTCAAGTGTTGACCTTAAGGTGCTTGAAACACGAGCGGGCAAAGTTGCTTCAACTCGTAGAAGAAGAGAGTGCCAAAAGTGTGGCCATCGGTTCTCAACGATTGAGGAGGTTCTCCATGATGATCTTGCTGTCGTAAAGCGAGATGGAAGAAGAGAATCTTTCGATCGGACCAAGTTAGCAATGGGCATTAGGCGTGCCATTGCCAAGCGGCCTATCGACGCTGAGCAAATTAACACCCTCCTTTCTGAAACCCTTCGCCGTATCGAAAATGAATTCGACAGCGAGGTACCGAGCCGGGCAATTGCCGATACGGTGATGCTCGGCCTGAGAAAGGTGGATGCGATTGCTTGGCTTAGATTCGCTAGTTTCTACGAGAATTTCATGCAGTTTTCTCGATTCGCAGAAGAAATTGTTTACTTGGGTGGGGATGGAAGTGAGGAAAACGGCGGGTAAAAAAGACGACTATACGAGACTGCAGCATTTAAACTCCCTGTTCATGGTAATCGGGAGTGTCTCCACGACTGAGGAGACCATGCAATTGCAGTGCACCCTCTCCTTTATGCGGCAGAATGACAAAGAAGGCACCATGTCGGCCAAATCATTTGAGCACTGCATCGACCAAGTGGTCCGCTTTCACTTCCCTAATAAAAGAAATCTTCAATATGCTCATTGGAATGCCCGAAAGTCCCTACTCGACCCACTCTGGGTTCGGGCATCCGCCCTTTCCTTTGTCGAATCCGTAGACAGGGCTTCTATGAGAGGCCTGCTTTTAGTTTCGGGACTTCGGGAGTCCTTGGGTCGTGGCCGCAAAAGATGGACGACCAAGTGTGAAGACGAGTACTTGGAAATCCGCGACTTTATTGAAAACCTCATTTTGAGGAACTCCCGCCGAGAGCAGGATTTGTCGGTATTGTTTTTCTAAGCTTTTACAGCAACTACACAACTCCTCGCCATTCAGTCTAAAAGAAGTTTCTTTTAGACTGAAGTCTCCGGATAGCTTCCCAATACCTTCAAAAATGGGCAAGCCGCAGAAAGCCCTGATAGAACCTCCCGAACATCAGAATCCTCAGAGTGGCCGGTAAAATCGATAAAGAAGTAGTAATCCCATGACTTTTTTTTGCTCGGTCGGGATTCAATCTTAGAGAGGTTGATCTTTCTCTCGGAAAATTCGTTTAGTACAGTCTGCAATGCACCGACTTGGTCAGTTAGGGACATCACCAAACTAGTACGGTAAGACACACCGTCCTTCGGAGGCAGGGCCTTCTGGGCAACAACCAAAAATCGGGTTACATTGTCTGCTCGGTCCTGAATCCCCTCAGCCAACTCGGGCACACCGTAGATTCTGCCAGTAAGACTGCCTGCAATTGCACCAACTCCATCCTCCTGCTTGCACTGGCAAACCGCTTCAGCAGTACTGCTCACAGGTATAAGCTCGGCATTGGGCAGGTGAACCCGCAACCAGTCCGCACATTGAGCGAGTGCCTGATCTTTGGATTTCACCTGCCTAATATTTTCGAGAGTTGATGAACTGAAGAGGCTGTGCCGCACATTTAAATAAACCTGCGATATAATGGTCAGCTCGGAATCAACTAATAAATCAAGTGAGCGATTGACTGCCCCTTCGGTAGAGTTCTCGATCGGCACAACCCCATAATCGCAATTGCCCGCCTCGACCTCACGAAAGACATCAGGAATATCGGGGAGCGCTTGATATTTTAAGCCAGTACCAAAATTTTTTACAGCGGCTTGATGGGTGTAGGTAGCCTCTGGCCCAAGATAACCAATAACCAAATCCTTCTCCAGAGCAATAGACGCAGATATGACTTCACGATAAATTGTCCGCAGCGAAGCGGCCTGCATTGGCCCCTCGTTGAGACCGGAAATTTTTGCAAATACCTGTTCCTCTCGGGCAGGATCATACGGGTCGACCCCCAGCTTTTCCTTAATCTTGCCAATTTCAAACGCCTTGCCCACCCTTTGATTGAGCAGGGACACGATATTTGAGTCGATTTGATCGATCTCTTGCCTTAGTGATTCTAAATCGTTCTTTTTCAAAATTCTTGAGCTTTTCTATTCTATAGAACTACTGACTCTATCTATAATCTATCCTATGCAAATAGAATATTCTGATTTCACAACGAAAAACCTTTTTTCTACACATGAGCTGTAACCGAAATTTCTCCTCCATCGTAGTTGATGGAGATGATCGTGCACCCAACCGTTCGATGTTGCGGGCGGTGGGTTTCAATGATGAGGACTTCGACAAGCCTCAAGTCGCAGTGTGCTCGGCATGGAGCATGGTTACCCCCTGCAACTCTCACCTCGATGAACTGGGAAAAATGTCCGTGCAGGGGGTAGATGAAGCGGGTGGTAAAGCCGTGCCGTTTGGTACGATTACCGTGTCCGACGGCATCAGCATGGGAACTCCAGGCATGCGATACTCACTGGTCTCGCGAGAGGTGATCGCAGACTCCATAGAGACTGTTGTAGGTGCGGAGGGCATGGACGGCCTCGTGGCCATCGGTGGGTGCGATAAAAACATGCCCGCTTGCGTAATGGCTCTCGCTCGGCTCAACCGACCCGGCATTTTTGTCTATGGCGGGACCATCCTTCCTGGCATTTTCAAGGAAAGGAATCTCGATATTGTTTCCGTTTTTGAAGCGGTGGGTGCCCATGCATCCGGCAAAATGTCCAGAGAAGAACTCACCGAAATTGAGAAGAAAGCCATTCCTGGCCCCGGCTCCTGCGGTGGGATGTACACCGCAAATACAATGTCTTCTGCTATCGAGGCTTTAGGAATGAGCCTGCCTGACAGTTCGGCCCAGCTCGCGGTTTCCGATGATAAAAAACTGGACGCCAAGCTGGCCGGGGCTGCGGTAGTTAATTTGATCGAGAAAAATATCCGCCCTCGGGATATTATGACCCGCAAGGCCTTTGAGAATGCCATCACCGTGGTCATCACCCTCGGAGGCTCGACTAATGCCGTGCTTCACTTACTGGCCATGGCTCATACGGCCGGCGTTCAACTGGACCTTGATGATTTTACTGAGATCGGCAAGCGAGTGCCTGTCCTTTGTGACCTCAAGCCCAGCGGAAAGTACAACATGTCCCATTTTGTCCGCATCGGCGGACTCCGTCCTTTGCTTAAAACACTACTCGCCCATGGCTTGCTGCATGGGGACTGTATGACTGTAACCGGAAAGACGCTCGCCGAAAATGTGGAAGATGCTTCACCCTACGCACCCTATCCGGATGGGCAGGATTTGGTTCGCCCATTCAATGACCCCATCAAGCCAGACAGTCACTTGAGAATTTTATACGGTAACCTTGCCCAAGATGGAGCCGTGGCAAAAATTACCGGAAAAGAGGGACTGCGTTTTTCAGGCAAAGCCATCGTATATGAATCGGAGGAGGACGCCCTTAAGGGTATCCTTGACGGAAATGTATGTGCCGGACATGTAGTCGTGATCCGCAATGAAGGGCCGGTGGGCGGCCCCGGCATGCGGGAAATGCTCTCCCCTACCTCAGCAATCATGGGCAAGGGCTTGGGCAAGGAGGTTGCCCTGATCACTGATGGGCGCTTCTCTGGCGGCAGTCATGGGTTCGTGGTCGGTCATGTCACCCCAGAAGCTTCGGTAGGCGGTCTAATTGGACTGCTGGTAGACGGAGATCCAATCACTATCGATGCAGAAAATAACCTTCTCACCTTGGACCTCCCCGAGAATATCATCGAGGAAAGAAAAAAAGCCTGGGTACAGCCCAAACCCAAGGAAACCCGAGGGGTTCTGGCTAAGTATGCCAAACTGGTTAGCTCGGCCTCCCTTGGTGCAGTAACCGATTAAAACCCCGCTACAGAAAATGGATAAGAACCTATACTTTCACTTTAAAGACCTTCACCTTTCAACCGATTTCCGATTTGCCGGATTTTCTACTGATTATTTGGAAAACAATCAGGCAAATTGGCAAGATGCACACCAACAAATGACCGCACTGGAAAACGGTGCCATTGCCAACCCCGATGAAGGGCGGATGGTCGGACATTACTGGCTAAGAAACCCATCCCTTGCTCCATCGGATGAAATCGGCCGTTCGATTGAGAAGATGATCGACCAGGTCAAGAGTTGGGCCTCCTCTGTACATGAAGGAGAAATCAGTAGTCCCTCCGGGAAATTCACCGATCTTTTAGTTATCGGCATTGGAGGATCGGCTCTTGGTCCACAATTCGTCACCAAGGCGTTGTCCCGTCCGACCGGCGATCGGTTGAATGCACATTTCTTCGACAACACCGATCCCGATGGCATGGACTATGTGCTCGCTCAGATCGGGGAACATTTGGCCACTACCTTAGTCCTGGTCATTTCCAAGTCCGGAGGAACTCCTGAAACCCGCAATGGCATGAAGGAGGCACAGGCGGCTTTCGCAGGCAAGCAACTCGATTTCGCCAAACAGGCAATTGCGGTCACCGGAGAAGGCAGTGCCCTGCACAAGCTCTCGCAAAGCGAAAACTGGCTGGGCTTTTTCCCGATGTGGGACTGGGTCGGTGGACGGACTAGTGAGACTGCATCCGTGGGCCTTCTACCAGCGGCCCTCCAAGGCTTTGACATCCAGGCGATACTCGATGGGGCCGCCCAGATGGATGCACAAACCCGGCTTTCTAATCTGCAAGAAAACCCGGCTGGACTTCTTGCCCTGAGTTGGCTTTTTTTGACGGATGGGAAGGGTTCAAAAGACATGGTCATCCTGCCCTATAAAGACCGTCTTGAATTGTTTGCCAAATATCTGCAACAACTGATCATGGAGTCGCTCGGCAAGGAGCTGAATTTGCAAGGCGAAGCCGTCTATCAGGGAATTTCGGTATACGGCAACAAAGGTTCAACCGACCAGCATGCCTATGTTCAACAGTTACGCGAGGGGGTACCTAACTTTTTTGCCACCTTCATTGAAGTACTAAAAAACCGCAAAGGCACATCTATTGAGGTGGATGAAGAAGGGATGACCTCGGGCGATTACCTGCAAGGATTCATGCTTGGGACTAGGGATGCTCTGTTTGAGAAGGGAAGAAAGTCGATTACTCTCACCATCGAAGAAGTCAGTGCCCATTCGGTTGGACAACTCATTGCCCTTTATGAACGTACTGTTGGCTATTATGCTTCCTTGGTTGGGATTAATGCCTATCACCAGCCTGGAGTCGAAGCCGGAAAAAAAGCCGCGTCTTCCATTTTAAATGTCAGAAAAAAAGTGGTGGAATGGTTGGAAATCAACCCAAATCAATCAATTTCTGCAGAAAAACTTGCCAGGGAGATTGACGAGCAAAGCCATGAAGAATGGATTTTTAAAATCCTCGAAAATTTAGCGGTCAATTCGGAAGGCTCCATTATCAGGGAGAAAAGCGACTCTCCATTAGATGACCGGTTCCGAAGAAACAACTAACATTTTTGTCCGAACTAGAACCTCAAGCTTCGACATCCATGGGAGTCACATTAAATAAAGACGGAACCCCACGAAAGATTGGTAGTGGCAAGACCAAGGGAGCCGGATGCTTTGCCAATATTAAGTGGCAGCAGCTAAAAAACTTCATCGGGGAGGATGAGAATATTCAAGTTAGCCGAGTCTGGCTGCGTTCTGTTGGGGCACTGGCACAGAAAAAAGGCAGTAAAAAGAAAGTGATTTCTTCTTCACCTACAAAAACCCCTCCTTTACCGCCTACCAAAAGCTCTACCAAACCAATTACCACAGATCGAGTGATTACTCGGCAAGAACAAGAGGAAAACGATTCAGATGATGATTACTCCCCTCCCCCTCTATTTGGATCGGGTGGAGAAATTCGGAATTATTAAAAAGGAGAAAATGGGGGGGGTATAAAGTCTTCCACGGGTACACTTTGCTCTTCAGGAGCAGAAACCGGTGCGGACTCCAAATTTTCGACAATGTCACTTTCTTCATCTGTAGAGGGCAGTGGATTTTCTTCGTCGATAAGATTGGACATTTGGGTTTCGGGACTTGCATCCAAGTCCTCCACCTTCACATCCCTCACCCACCAGTCCTGATAAGCAAGTTGACCATCTTCGCGATATTCCTTAATTGAGCCCCATTTAGATCCGGCATACTTCGGTATAAGCAGCCTTTTCTCTTCATCATAAACATATTTGGCATCCCATGCTTTTTGGACATATGCGGGTGGACTTGCTCCTGTCCTCTTAGATACCGCACTCACTTGATTGCCAACTGTGCTCCTGTTCATGCATGAAGTCATGGACAGCATGACTAACCATACATAGAAGAAAGAGTACAAAATTTTCACAGAACTAAACTGGAACAAATTTTAGTCAAAATCAACGAATATTCATTAAGGACGCTCATACCAAAATCGGCAAAACCTTCTTTGCTGCAATACCCAAGGAAGAAGTAAGGTCGGCAAGAGCAATTTAAGCATTTTGCAATCTCTGTACCATAGTAACTTCCTTGCAGAAGATATGACCGGAAAACGGTCAAGAATTTTCAGACTTAGACCAGCTTGTAAACACTGCAATCTGATGTTTTTGGAAAAGAGAATTTCTTCTCCTGCATAGTGCGTCTCCGGGAACCCACCACACTTTTCAAAGAGATCTTTTCTGCAAAAAATAAAGCACCCGGCAAGGTAACCAAATGTCTTGGAAATGAAATTCCACATTTTAGGAAGAATAACTCCTGCTATCAAACGATTGTGAGTAGAATCAAATCTCAGAGTTGCACCGCCAGCTCCCACCGTACAATTTTCAAGAGCATGGTAAGCGGCCCGAAAGGTGGAGTCTGGAACCAATGTATCTGCATCAAGAAAAAATAAGTGCCTTCCCCGAGCTGCCCGAGCTCCTGAATTACGGGCCCGGGCAATTTGATTAATTGGCTCGAATATAACCCGGCACCCAAGTGCCTCAGCCACCTCTTGCGTTCGGTCGTCCGAGTTGTTATTTACTACTAGAACTTCTCCATGCAAATGAGGGTTTTGATCCATGCAGAACCGTATCGAACCAATTGTTTGAGGGAGAAAGTGCTCCTCGTTATAAGCAGGAACGATAAATGTATAATCCAACAATGAGTTTAGTAAAAATTAGTTTAGCTCTTAAACCTTTTAGCTCTTCTCCCGATCCCAAAAGAAAGCCCCACAATCCAACCCTGTAAACGAGAGAAAGGCCTCTTGGAATAAATATCGCGATCGCCAATGGGATGAATGGGCGTTTCACCACGTATGTCTGAGGCAATCATCGCCAAATCGGGTACAGGCTTCCCTCCCTCGCGCAAGCGGTTGTGGAGGAAAGTAAGTCGGTCTATCTCCAATTGCCTAGAGAGGTCCGAAAGGGTTTTCCGAAACTCAGCGACTTCTCCATCTGGAACCGTATTGCTACCACTAGCAACATCTGCATCGACTGGACTTGTCTGTGGTAAAGAGGGTGCAGTACCATCTCCGAGATCCTCGACGGTGAGAGGTTTGGGAGGTTCAGATTGGTCAGATGGGGACTTCGATGATGAAATGGACTCAAAGTCATCGATGGAAAATTTTTCTTCATTATCTTGCTCGAGAACCATCCCCGGTTCAAGAAGACCATCTTCCTTGCCAGTTTCCGCCGAGGAAAGAATACCATTCTCCTCAATGCTACTAGCTAAATCATCATCAGATATCTGACTAGAGTGGGAATCCATAAGGGTGAGTTGGGGGGAAGATTATTCGGGTTCAGCAGGCGTATCAGACATATAATCAATAGGGAAATCACCCGTTCTGATCAAGTATAGTTTTTGCCCTTCAAGCACTTGCAACTTTACATTCTCAGTTTGGTTATTCTCTATTTCAAAAAAAGAAAGAGAGTCTTCGGCGAATTTACACCTAAGGTAGTGAATTTCCTCCTCAAAATCACTTTGCTCAGATGCGAGGAATCGTAAATCGCTCTTCAAGCCGAGCTCGGTGCCATTCCGAGCAAAGAAACCTTTTTTTGAAGGAGATATGTTATCAATGAATATCTCAATTTGATCACCGTAGAAGAGATAATTTGGTTTTACTATTTGGGCCAAGAGAAGTTCCTTGCTTGTCAGAAAGCTTTTGTGGGCAATTTTGCGAACATTGCTGGTACGCGAAAAATTATTTTCTACACGGTCCACTTCCGCATTCACATCCTCAAGTAAAGCCTTGGATGTCTGAATTTCATTCGTCAGTTCACTTATTCTTAGACGATACGGCTCTTCCTTGGAAATTTCCTTCTCAACCGATGCCTTGGCTTCTACTATCTTTTCTTCGACATCTCCAGCCTCCTTGTTAATAGAGATAAATGATTCCTCTAAACGTTTAAGCTTGGGAGCCAAAAAGCTTTTCTCCTCTTCGATCGTCTGAATTTTTCCCGAAAGATCATCTTCAGTCTGCCTTAATTTACTCCGTTCCATAAGTAAACTGGAGATTTGATCTTTAGTCGAATTTAGCTCTGTAAAATATGTTTCTTGTTCTTCGGAAAACTCTTTCTTTTCATGGGCTAAGTCGTCTTGAAGGTCTTCGAAATGCTCAAGGCTAAGCGAGA
>Ga0255776_10001704_pt1 | contig 25057 bp, 26 predicted proteins | sample 071ome_19_FD_179974 | JGI IMG/M metagenome (GOLD analysis project Ga0255776, IMG submission 179974) | Coastal salt marsh microbial communities from the Groves Creek Marsh, Skidaway Island, Georgia - 071413AT metaG (version 2) | ecosystem: Environmental > Aquatic > Marine > Intertidal zone >... | reverse complement strand
AGGAGATGCGGGACGTCGACGGCTTTGGTCCGGAAAAATATGCCGTGCTTCAGGCGGCAATAGAACTTTCCAGGCGTCAGTTAAAGGAAGAACTGCCGCAAGGTGAGATGCTCGCGAGTTCCCGTGCTACCCGCAGTTATCTCAATGCCAGGTTCAAGTCTCGGAAGCAAGAGACATTCAGCTGCATATTTCTGAACAATCAGCACTATGTCGTTACTATTGAAGACCTGTTCAATGGAACCATTGACGGCACAGCAGTCTACCCTCGTGAGGTTGTGAAGCGCTGTCTCCATCACAATGCAGCGGCAGTCATATTCGCTCACAATCACCCCTCGGGTATTGCCGAACCGAGTCAGGCGGATATCAATATTACACGCAGGTTGCAGGCTGCGCTGGACACCATTGATGTGCGGGTGCTCGATCATTTCGTAGTCGGTGACCCGGAAGTTGTTTCCCTGGCCGAGCGGGGCCTGATGTAGCTCTAGTGTGCAACCCGCAGTCGATCGAAGATCCCGGAATGATTGCTTAGACGAGGGCTTTCTGGTATAAAACGCAGCTCTTTTTTGGCAGGTCCCCGATAATTGCGTCAACTAGGCAATTGTGAGGATCTGACTGGTCGCGAGGCGGCATTTTTCACACAGCTTTTGGATCAAGAAACGGGGTTCACTGATGTCTAGGGTATGCATGGTGACTGGCAAGAAACCGGTCACGGGAAACAATGTTTCACACGCTAACAGAAGAACGCGTCGTCGTTTTTCGCCTAACCTCCATACCCATCGATTCTGGGTTGAGTCGGAGAAACGTTTCGTTAAATTGCGGGTGTCCAGCAAGGGTATGCGCATCATAGACAAACAAGGCATCGATATGGTGCTGGCCAGCCTGCGTGATAAGGGCGTCAGGGTCTGATTATTTAAAAGACAAACTAACGAGCAAATAGCCATGCGTGACAAAATTAAGCTGGTTTCCAGCGCAGGAACAGGGCACTACTACACCACTGACAAGAACAAGCGTAATATGCCGGACAAGATGGAAATCAAGAAGTTCGATCCAGTGGTTCGCAAACACGTGATCTATAAAGAGTCCAAGATCAAGTAGGCGCCCGAACGCGCGTCTGTCATGCAAAGGCCTGTAGTCGTGTCGACTGCAGGCCTTTTTTATTTTCCGGTTTAGCTTCTGAAACTAAACGCCAGCCATTGTCCTCGGTCACGCGGATGTGGGTCAGGCGTCACTTCCCCTTGCTTAGGCGCTTCGACAGCCGTTCAACGGTAGCCAGAAGCTTGGGATCCTCGTCAAATTCCTTTTTCAGTTTTCCGACGGTGGTAGAAACGGTGCCGTAGCGTTTCAATTTGAATAGCCTGGCAATTGATTGCAGCGTGACTGCAGACAATTCCTGGCAAAGATACATCGCCACCCAGCGAGGAACGTTCTTGGAACCCGGACCCCTGGCAGCTTTGTAGATGCTCGTTTCCGACACCTTGAACTGTGTGGCAACAACATTGACGATATCTTTGCAGGAAGGCCGCCACTTGGCGTTAGCTCCTCTCGATACGCCTCGCACCTTGGTGGCTGAGCGTTTCCTTTTTGCCTGCGTGCGAAACTTTTCGTCGCCCATAATGGAGGGCAGGTTTTTCTTGCCATAGAAAGACGCCAATTCATCGTCGACACCTTCACTGACGTACTTGCGATAACCTGCACTTCGTTTGGCAACCGCTAATCGTAATTGTCGCAGTGCGGATTCTCTTTCAAACCATATCGGGGGTTTCTTTTTGCTTACGTAGCTCGTGTAACTGGACCACCTGTATGAGGCTACCTCTCCGGAACGCACCAGACAATGGACATATCGAGTTAGCGGCAGCAGGTACTGTTCCGGCTGTATCAGGACCGCCTTATAGCGGCCTCGAAATAAAGAGCCATCAGATTTTTTCAGGCGCTGGTAGTACTGAGTGTACAGGCCATCTATCTGGCGCATAAAGCGGGAAAGGTTGGCTTCAGGGGTCTTGATCACCAGGTGATATTGATTTCTCAGAAGGCAATATGCGTGTACCTGAACATTCAGTCTTTCACAGGTCTCTTCCAGGCATGTCAGGAATGCCTCGAAATAGCGGTCTGAGGGAAATACGCGCTGTCCGTCCAGACCATAATTGGAAACATGATAAACAGCATCCGGATATTCAATTCGTAGCGGTCTGGCCATGACTAGGTTCCTGTGCGGATATTATTGTCGTTATTGATACAACGGGGACGCAGGCGCTGGCGGCTGAGAAACAGATTAGAGCTGACCCCACTGACCTTGTCCATATAGTTAACGCAATTAACGTGATAGGTCAACCGATGCCCGAATTATTGGCGGATTGACCTGTTAATCGAAAACCAAGATCAATTCATAGAGAGCAATTGCCGCATACACTTTTTAACTTATTGTTCCAGACAGAAATTGCTCGGCAATTGCTGCTGGAAAATTGTGCTCTAGTCAGGGTTGATTGCCGTCATTATTACCCGTTTTGGTGCGGGCAATCCTTCGCAGGTATTGCCAGAATCGTTGGGGTCAAGGCCATCTATCAGCGACTGGAATGGCATCCAGCTAGTGCTGTGCTGTTCGTCAGGAGTCGTTACGGAGCTATCTACCATTTTTATTTCGCAGAAGCCGGCTCGCTGCAGCCAGCGTTCGAGGGTTGCTGGGCTGGGTATGAACCAGACATTGCCCATTCTGGCGTAGCGCCCAGCCGGCGTAAGAGAATACCCCAACTCGCCGTCAACGATGAGTGTTTCGAGTATCAGCTGTCCACCTGGGACAAGAACCTTTTTCAACTGCAGCAGGTGATCGATGGGAGAGCGTACATGGTAGATTACCCCCATGGAAAAAACGGTATCGTAATACGCGAAAGGCCCCGGGTAGTCCTCGAGGCTAAGTGGTAGGACGAAGCAAGGACTTTGACGCAGATAATTTTTGACTGTCAGGAACTGCATGACGTACAGCAAGTAGGGCTCAACGCCAATCACCAGGCGGGCGCCTTCTCCAAGAGCGCGCCAACAGTGGTAACCATTACCACAGCCAACATCCAGAACTTTGCGCCCGCCCAGTGGCAACATATGGGGCAGCACTCGACTCCACTTCATATCCGATTGCCATTCGGACTCTACTTGCACACCAAACAATTCGAAAGGGCCTTTGCGCCACGGTATAAATTGCCGCAACATCTTTTCAAGTTTGTCGGCTGTGCCAACAGAGCCTGGCTTTGCTCCGATTCGTATCTGAGTTTTCAGGTCGACGCTTTCGGGCTCCAGGTCCGGTAAATTCTTTATGGTCTCGAGCCAGCGGTGCAAATCGCCATGCGTAAACCTTTCGATAAAGCCTGCGTCTGTTATGTATTGTAATTCTCTGAGGGGCGAGTCTTTGCCAGCATCTCGAAGATGTTTTAAAAGGAACGGATCAGGGGTAGTTGTCACTTGATGGCAACCAATGACGCAAAGTTGAAGCACTGGAACCAGACATCGACGGTTTTGAATCCGCTAGCAAGGATTCTCTGTTTGTGGGAGTCAATGGTTTCCGGTAGCAGCACGTTTTCGAGGGCCGATCTTTTCCGGCTAATCTCCAGTTCCGAGTAACCCATACGTTGCTTGAAGTTGTGGTAGCTGTCGATGAACAGCTGGTCGAGCGTTGTATCCGGGAAACGTATCTTCTCTGACAGTATCAATATGCCGCCAGGCTCCATTCCATGATAAATATGTTCCAGCAGAGCGGCACGATCTTCAATGTCAATAAATTGCAGTGTGAAGTTCATCACCACGACCGACGCACATGTAATTTCTGTACTGCGGATGTCCTGGCAAAGGATTTCGATTTGGGGCAAGTCATTCTGATAGAGCTCCATTTTGTTCCGACAACGATCTATCATCGCGGGGGAATTATCCACTGCCACCAGTCGGTAGTCCCGATGGGGCACTTGATGAAGTATTGCTGTAGCTGCGGCACCCAGGGAGCAACCCAGATCGTATACCGTCGAGCCGGTTCGGCAGTATTGTCTGGCAAGCAGCCCAATCATCGAAATGATGGTCGAGTATCCAGGCACCGACCGGTTTATCATGTCTTCGAAGACTTCAGCCACATTTTCGTCGAATGAGAATTCAAGCGGCGCCATGGGGTTTGCAAACAGAGTGTCTTTTTTTGAACCCAACTTTTGAACTCAACGTTGTGTCGTATTATTAATCTGGCGGTACAAGGAGTCTTTTGATCCAGGCTGACTCACCCGCCGATACCGGGTACTCTAATTAACTCGACCCCGACCGGGTAAGCCCGGAGTTTGCCACATGTCAGAACCTGATCCCAGACCGGCCCGACTGCTTGTCGAGTATTTACCGATGCTTGAGCGCACCCTGCAAGGCGAGGGGGTTCTGGATCTAGCCTGCGGCTCCGGGCGTAATGGGATTTTTCTTGTCAGGCATAATATTCCAGTCATTTTTGCCGACATTAATTCCGCTGTACTGGAAAGAATCTCTGGCCGGCTTGCGGATTCTGCTTGTGGCACCAGTTACTGGCAAGTGGATTTCGAACGACCGGGGTGCAGGCCTCTTGCTGACAAAGAGTTTGACGCGATAATGGTGTTTAATTACCTTCATCGGCCATTGATCCCTGCTATTCGGAACAGTGTGAGGCCGGGAGGCTTACTACTCTATGAAACTTTTACCTCCAGGCAGGCGACTTTGGGTAAGCCCAGCAATCCGGATTACCTGTTGCAATCCGGCGAGTTGCACGACTTGTTTAAGGACTGGGATATCCTTCATTACTTCGAGGGCACCGATAGCGAACCGCAGAGATATTATGCCAATCTGGTGGCTCGCAAGCCGATGTGACAGGGATTGAATACGGAGCGCAGGGCAGTGAGAGTCATACCACTTAATTTTAGTGACAGGTCCAGTAATCTCAGGCATATCGACTGCGAAATCAAACGCAGCTGCCGCAAGAGTCTGGCTATACACGTAGGCTATCGAAAGGTAGAAGTTCGCAGCCCTCTGTGGGCCAGCAGACGAGAAATTCGCGGTTTTCTGATACGTAACCAGGAGTGGATAGAACAGAAGCTACGAGAAGAAGCCAAGCGATACCGCGAATCCCTGAGAATCGAGCACGGCAGGAAAATATTTTATCGCGCCCGGGATCGCCGCATAGTATTCCAGGAATATCCGCGACACCGGATCGAGATCACCAGAGACGAGTTCATAATCCAGGGGCCATCGCTGACCGCGAAAAAGGCGCGAGAGCAGGTAGAACGCTATCTTCAGCAGCGAGCCAGTCGCTACCTGCCGGATCGGGCAAGAGCACTGGCGAGGTATCTGCGGGTGAGCCGGCGTCTCAAGGAAATCAAGCTACGCAAGACAAAAACGAAGTGGGGGCATTGCACTTCGTCCGGGGTTGTGCAATTCAATTGGTTAATCATGCTGGCACCCAATTCGATCATTGACTACATGATTGCCCACGAAATCTCCCACCTTGTCCATATGGACCACTCGGAGAAATTCTGGACGCTGGTGGAATCAATCTGCCCAGACTACGAATATTATCGGGAATGGTTGAAGCAGCACGAGCATCGGTTGTGGCTGTAATAAAGGGTCACTCGCGCTCGTAACACAAATCCCACACGTCGTGGCCAAGTTTCCGGCCGCGCTTCTCGAATTTGGTTGCAGGCCGGTCGCCAGGATCTACGAACTGACCTGTCCTGGCCTGATTCACCAGGCCGTCGGTATTATCCAGAACTTCAAGCATCTGCTCTGCATAAGGGTGCCAATCGGTAGCCAGACGCAGGTGTCCGCCGGCCTCAAGCTTGCGGTGCATTAGTGCAACAAACTCTGTCTGGATCAGGCGCCGCTTGTGATGGCGTTTCTTATGCCAGGGGTCTGGGAAGAATATCTGAATTCCCCGCAGGCTCCCGTCGGCAATACAATGCTCCATAACCTCCCGTGCATCGTGGTTGATTACCCTGATATTGTTGAGCTGTTTCTGATCGATACCCATAAGCAGCTTACCGATACCTGGCTGATGAACCTCAATTCCTATAAAGTTTGTTTCCGGTAATTTGGCAGCCATGGCCAGAAGCGAATCGCCCATGCCAAAGCCGATTTCTATGACCACTGGATTGCGGTTTCTAAACAGCGCAACCAGGTCCAGGGGCTGCGGTCGGTATTCCACCACGAAGTCGGCGGACAGGGTTTTCAGCGCCTTTCGCTGAGAGCTGGTTAAACGGCCGCCCCGAATTACGTAGCTGCGGACCGGGCGCCAGCCAGATGTTGTTAAGGGCCGTCCGGAACCGAGTTTGTCAATTACCGGCATATCGACTAGAAAAATGTGCCGTCGATCGGTGAAGACGCGCTGGCGTACAGCCGTCTGGGCATACGTCCTGACAGAAAAGCTTCCCGGCCCGCCTCCACGGCTTTTTTCATCGCCGCGGCCATCAGTACAGGATTTCCCGCCTCGGCAATGGCGGTGTTCATCAGGACGCCATCACACCCGAGTTCCATAGCTATTGCCGCGTCAGACGCGGTACCCACGCCGGCATCGACGATAATCGGCACTTTCGCGTTTTCAAGGATCATTCGGATGTTGTAAGGATTTCTTATGCCAAGACCAGAACCGATAGGTGCGCCTAGAGGCATCACAGCGACGCAGCCAATTTCCTCGAGGCGCCTGGCGACCAGAGGGTCATCGCTGGTGTAAACCATGACATCGAAATCTTCGGCCACCAGTTTCTCAGCGGCGATCAGGGTTTCTGTGACATTGGGGTAGAGTGTTTTCTGGTCGCCCAGAACCTCCAATTTAACCAGTTTGTGGCCATCAAGGAGCTCGCGCGCCATTCGACAAGTTCTAACGGCGTCATCAGCGTTGTAGCAGCCCGCAGTATTGGGCAGGATGGTGTATTCCTCGGGGGAGATTACCTCCAGCAGGCTGGGCTCCCCTTCGTGCTGTCCCATATTGACGCGTCGAATTGCCACCGTGATGATTTCGGCGCCACTGGCCTGAAGGGCGGATAAATTTTGCTGGAAATCCTGATACTTTCCACTGCCGATAATGAGCCGAGACTGATAAGTCTTGCCAGCAATACTAAGGGTTTTGTCCTGTGTCTGGATCATGATCTGCCTGGAAGTCTACCCGTTACCTTAAAAGAGTTAAATTCTGCGAGAGCTGACGGTTAGCCGCCTCCAATCGCCTGAACAATTTCCAGGCTATCGCCTTCGCGAAGCTGCAACAAATCATATTCACTGCGCGGTACGATTTCCTGATTCAGCTCGACAGCGATTCTGTTATTACCCAGAGACAGCAGTTCTATCAATTGAGTCAGGCTGCTGTCTTTTGGCACTGATAGAGTTTCCCCGTTAACCTTAACGTCCATGACTTCTCTAACTCAGGCAGCAAAAGTTTCGGTCAGGGCAAACCACATCAGTGCGCCCCAGCCGGCGAGAAAGGCGACACCGCCAATGGGTGTGATTGCGCCCAACCATCGAATACCACTGACCGCCAGAACATAGAGACTACCGGAGAAAATCAATATTCCGGCGAGGAACAGATATCCGCCGGCCCGTAATAAGGTCGATGCCGGGTAGTGAACGCTGAGTATCCCGACGCCGATCAGGGCGAGGGCATGATACATGTGGTATTGAACGCCTGTCTGGAAGGTGCCCAGCAACTGCTCCGATAGCCGGTTAGAAAGGCCGTGGGCAGCAAAGGCGCCAAGAGAAACAGCGAGGAAACCATTGACTGCGGCGAGGAAAATAAACAGTTTAGCCATTGTGCCGCATTGTGTCTGCTGGACCCCGGCAAATCAAGTTGGTATTCGACCCAGCCGATTCTCTTGTTGCCTAGCAACAAAAAGCCGCCCAGCGGGCGGCTTTTCTGTTTGATTTAAAGGGACTGGCAGCTTGGTCAGGCTTCCATCAGCGCTTTGACTTTATTCATGGCGTTCTTTTCCAGTTGCCTGATCCGCTCGGCTGATACGTCGTACTTGTCAGCCAGCTCGTGGAGTGTAGCTTTTTCTTCACTTAACCAGCGACTGGCGAGAATGTCCTTGCTGCGCTCATCCAGTCCGTCAAGGGCCAGATGCAGGCTGTTGTTGGTCACCTCTTCCCATTCCTCTTCCTCAAGATTGACCGCCACGTCCGAATTTTGGTCTTCCAGGTAGTTGACAGGTGCCCGGTAGCTCAGCTCCTCATCGGCATCGGGTTCGATATCGAACGACGTGTCGAACGCACTCATTCGTCCCTCCATCTGACGAACGACTTTGGCATCTACTCCGAGATCTCGCGCTACCGCCTCAGTTTCCTCGTTATTCAGCCAGCCAAGGCTTTTCTTCGAGCTGCGCAGGTTGAAGAACAGTTTTCGCTGTGCCTTGGTCGTCGCGATCTTCACGATACGCCAGTTTTTCAGAATGAACTCGTGCATCTCGGCCTTGATCCAGTGCACGGCAAACGAAATCAGGCGCACCCCAACCTCGGGATTGAAGCGTTTGACGGCCTTCATCAGGCCAACGTTGCCTTCCTGAATGAGGTCACCCAGCGGCAGACCATAACCGGAGTAGGTTTTTGCCATGTGTACCACAAATCGCAAATGTGACAGGACCAGCTGTCGGGCCGCGTCTACATCGTTGTCGTAGTAATACTGGTTAGCCAACTCTTTCTCTTGTTCTGGAGTCAGTACCGCAATACTGTTGACGGATGCGATGTAAGCAGTCAAATCACGACCAGGTACCATCGGGTCAATAACTTGTAAACTCTTACTGGTGTCCATAATGCTCCTGAATTGAAAAAATTGAATCGAATAACGGTCTTATTTTAGCACTTTTCAAATTAGGCTGCTACGAGATAACCGGTTTAAAAACAGCCAATTACGATCTCCAGTTCACAATACGCTCAATTTCTGTGGGTAGATCGCCTGATTTCGTCCTAATTTGGGGCCATAGCGCCAATTTTCAAGCTCTGGCGGTGAATTACTCCGGCATCCACCGATTATTCCGTAAACAAAGCCTCCACGAATTGCTCGGCTGAGAAAGGTCGCAGATCGTCGATTTTTTCCCCGACTCCGATAAAACGGATAGGTAGCCCCAACTCCTTGGCAATCGCAAACACCATTCCGCCCTTCGCTGTTCCGTCCAGCTTGGTCAGACAGATTCCGGTCAGGTTCACCGAATTATGGAAGCTACGAGCCTGATTGAGGGCGTTCTGACCGGTGGTAGCATCCAGCACAAGCAAGGTTTCGTGGGGTAGAGCATCATCCTGTTTTTTAAGTACCCGAACAATTTTCTCCAATTCTTGCATCAGGTTGTCCCTGGTGTGCAGACGACCTGCGGTATCCGCTATCAGGACGTCCGAGCCTCTCGCCCTGGCGGACTGATATGCGTCGAATATCACCGATGCGCTGTCTGCGCCGGTAGCCTGGGCGATGACGGGTACCTCATTGCGTGCTCCCCATTCCTGAAGCTGCTCCACCGCGGCGGCGCGGAATGTGTCTCCGGCGGCGAGAAGTGGCTTGAAATCCTGGCTCTCCAGGAAGCGGCAAAGTTTGCCTATCGTTGTGGTCTTCCCGACGCCGTTTACACCAACTACCAGAATGACATAGGGTCTTTGTTCACTGATTTGCAGTGGCACATCAACCTGTTTCAATAGTGAGATGAGTTCTGTTTTCAAGGCTGACAGGAAATCCTGCGGATCTGTCAGCTGCTTGCGACTGAGTTTGAGCTTCAGGCTATTAATAATCTGATCGGTGGCTTCCAGGCCAACATCCGCACTAAGCAGCCGCGTTTCAATTTCATCAAGCAATCCCTGGTCGAGGGTGTGAGAGCCCAGGATCAGGCTTCCCAGTCCAGAACTGAGGACGGCCCTGGTTTTTCCCAGGCCGGCGATCAGTCGGCCAAATACGTTGCTGTTGCTTTCTTGCGTATGGGCGGTATTTGTACTCGACCCCTCTTCCTGAGGAGAGGATATCGATAATCTACCTACCTCTTCTGAATTCTTTTTCTTGCCGAATCCGAACATTTGTTCTGGTTCCGAATACCGGGAGGAAAACTGACTGGACCGCCGAGTTGCCAATAAATCAGTCCAATCACTCCTGCCCACTTGGTTGCGAGAGCTGGCTATCCTACCATTAGCGACGAATTGTTTACACGACGCGAGGGACAATCCGGTCGGGCATGTCCCGAGATTGGCCCCTGAAGCGATTCAACAGACTGGTCCAACCAAAGAAACGGATTGCCCGGTGAGAAGATGAAATCCAGAATTGATATGGGGAGTGTACGGATAATTGCGGGTCAATGGCGCAGTCGCCGCCTGGCATTTCCAGCCGTGGCACAGCTTCGGCCAACTGCGAATCGAGTTCGGGAGACTCTGTTTAACTGGCTGCAGAACGATGTAGAACAAGAGGATTGTCTGGACTTGTTCGCGGGCACCGGCGCTTGCGGTCTGGAAGCTCTGTCCAGAGGAGCCCGTCACGTGACTTTCGTAGAGCAAAATCGACGTGTGGCAGACGCTATTATTGCCAATTTGAGGATGCTCGGCGCATCGGAGAAGCCGGTAATCTGCAGCGAGGCGGTCACATGGCTGAGTCAAAATCACCAAATTTCCGCTCAGAAATTCGGTATTGTTTTCATGGATCCACCCTATGCTGACGAGTTGGAACAGACTTGCTGCGAGGCCCTGGAAAGTTCTGGTTTGCTAAAAAACCGGGCGTTGATTTATCTGGAATCAAACAGAAATCTGCAGGACAGTCTGTTTCCTTCGGCGTGGCGGGTGCTTAAAAAGAACAGAGCCGGGGTGGTCTTTTACTGGCTGTTTGAGAGAACGTCGCGCGGCGCGGAAATCAGCGATGAGTAGTAAACGGAATGCATAGCAACGATAATTTTAGACCCAAGCCTTGGTTGCGCAACAGTCATGCTCAAACTCTGTGGCGCAAGTATGTCCCCGCTCCCAAAGTACAGCATCGGCGTCAGCGCGTTGAGCTAAATGATGGGGATTTCATTGATCTGGACTGGTGTGTGTCAGAATCTGAAAAAGAAGAAAATAATGGAACGATAGTTCTTTTATTGCATGGACTTTGTGGTTGTTCCCGTTCTGGATATATTCAGTCGCTGCAATACCGACTGGGCCTGTCAGATACCGCCAGTGTTGCCATGAATTTTCGCAACTGCAGCGGTGAAACAAACCGTTTTGCCAGATCGTACCATTCGGGTGTCACGGCGGACCTCGCGGAGATTGTCGCCACATTGCGCAGGGAGCACAGGGCGGTTGAGATCAATGCCGTCGGGTTCTCCCTGGGCGCGAATGTGCTGCTAAAGTGGCTCGGCGAGCTTGCGACCGAAAGCCCGATTCACAGGGCCGTCGCGGTTTCCACTCCGTTCAATCTGACGCTCTGTTCGCGAGCTTTGCAGGAAGGAATGAGCCGAATGTACGGTCGCTACTTTTTGCGTCGCCTGGTAGCCGACGTGGAGCATAAGAAACGTGTATTCCAGCAAGTGGGCAATCAGGAGCAACTGGACCTGTTGCTCTCCTGTGGCGATCTCGGCCGGCTGTCCTCGCTGTGGGAATTCGACGATCGGGTAACCGCACCAATCCACGGCTTTGATAATGCTGCGCACTACTATGAACAGTCCAGCAGCCTGAATTACCTGGCTGACGTCGAAGTGCCGACGCTATTGTTGCAGAGCCGCGATGACCCCATAATTCCTCCCCAGGCCTTGCCAGAACATCAGCAACTGAGCGCGCCAATCGTGCAGGATTTTTTTGACCATGGCGGTCACGTTGGATTTGCCTCGGCATCGGACAGGTTCTGGATGGAGGATCGCATAGTCGGGTTTCTAAAAAATTGATACGTCGTTCATTCGTTGAGCCACCCCGATGGTTCCGCTAGAATGCAAGGCATATTTTCAGCCAAGAGTCGCCCATGAAAGTAGCCGTCTATCCCGGTACGTTCAACCCTATCACTAATGGCCATACCGACTTGGTTGAGCGAGCATCCCGTCTTTTCGATCACATCATCGTCGCGATCGGAACCAATCGTCAGAAGAGCGTGGCACTGGAGGCCGATCAGCGAGTCGAGCTGGCCAGCCAGGTCCTTTCTCACTTGGATAATGTTGAGGTGTGTGCCTTCGATTCGCTTTTGACAGAGTTCGTCAAGCAACGAGGCGCGAATATCATCCTTCGCGGGTTACGCACCGTGGCAGACTTCGAATACGAGTTTCAGCTGGTGGGCATGAACCGGGTTCTGGAGCCGGAAATTGAAACCGTTTTTCTGGCTCCGGCAGAACATCTTTCCTACATCTCCTCTACGCTGGTCAGGGAAATCGCTTCCTATGGCGGAGACATTTCAAAGTTTGTTCATCCAGCGGTCGCACACGCTATGCTGGACTCCGCGCCGAAATAGATTTATTCCTGCCATCCAGTCAGGTCTGGCATTGTTGGCAGTATACGGTGCTCCGTTGGCCCAGTCTGACTTCCCTGAGAGTCATTCCGCATGCGACGCAGGGATCGCCGCCTCTCCCGTATACCTTAAGTGACTGCCTGAAATAGCCTGGCTTGCCGTCACCACCAGTGAAGTCACGCAGTGTGGTGCCCCCGACATTGATGGCGTTTTGTAGAATAATTTTAATTTGTTCTGCCAGTCTCACGTAACGTTTCCGGGAGACTCTACTCGCTGGTCTGGTCGGGCGAATACCCGCTGAGAACAGTGCTTCGTTCGCGTAAATATTGCCGACACCTGTTACCACAGAGCTGTTCATAATGAAATTTTTTACCGCCACTTTCTTGCCCTGGGCTGTAATCTTGAGATAGTTGCCGTCAAAATCTTCAGTCAGTGGCTCTGGCCCAAGTCCATGCAACAAGGGGTGCTGGTCCGGGGGGCCACCATGCCAGAGCATGCACCCAAACCTCCTTGGATCTGTGAATCGCAGAGCCTGGTTATCGCTCAGGACGATATCCACATGGTCGTGTTTTCCCGGCGGTGTGCCGGCGGGAACTATTCTCAGGCTACCTGACATGCCGAGGTGGATAATCAAGTAACCGCGCGGGTTCCTCAGCAGCAGGTACTTGGCGCGCCGATCGATTCGATCAAACTCAAAGCCCGGTAATGTTTTCCCAATAGTTTTTGGAATCGGCCAGCGCAACGCAGGCGAGCGAATTACCACTTCGCGCACCGGGTTATGAAGCACAGTTGGCGAGATACCTCTGCGAGTTGTTTCGACTTCCGGAAGCTCAGGCATTGTATAAAACGGGTTTGCTCGAGTGATTGCGGGATTAAACTGAACCCCAATTGGAACGCGAGTTATAATCCGTTGACAACCAACCTGTAAAGAACCAGCACATAACATGACGGAGCAGAAACAGGAGATTTTTCTAGGCATCGATGCGGGCGGAACTTTTACCGATTTCGTTCTGTTGCGGGAGGAAGATGGTGAGCACAGGCTAACGGTGCACAAGGTACTGTCCTCTCCTGAAGCGCCCGAGCAGGCCATTCTCCAAGGCATCGAAGAGCTGGGCCTGGAATCATGGACGCAAAGCGGCAAGTTACGCATTGTTCACGGCAGTACAGTAGCGACCAATGCCATTCTGGAAGGTAAGGGCGCAAATACTGCCTTTATCACCAATCATGGTTTTGGTGACATGCTGACCATTGGACGACAGACGAGGCCATCACTCTATCGACTGGAATTTCCACCGCGCGAGCAACCGGTTGCGCAACAACTTTGCCTTGAGGTAGGCGGCCGTCTTGGGGCCGACGGAGAACTTCTGGAACCACTGACTGTGGGGGATATCGAGCATGTTGTCAGTCGTCTTGGTGAACTGCAGCCAGAAGCAGTAGCGATCAACCTGTTATTTTCCTTTCTCAACGATCAATACGAGCGGGAGTTGGAGCGGGCGATTAGTGAATACGCGCCGACGGTATTTGTGAGTCGCTCGTCCGCTGTGTTGCCGGAATACCGGGAGTACGAAAGAGGTATGGCAACCTGGCTCAATGCGAGTCTGGGTCCGGTTGTAAGCCGCTACCTCGAGAATCTTTACAAAGAACTGGGAAGCTGCCCGCTGACCGTTATGCAATCCAGTGGTGAAACTCTCAGCGCCGCTGCGGCGGCTGGTCGTGCGGTGAATCTGTTACTTTCCGGCCCAGCTGCCGGGTTGGCCGCGCTCAAATTTCTGGGTCGGCAGACCGGTGAGTCGCGTTTTATAAGTTTCGACATGGGGGGTACCTCCACCGACGTGGCGCTTCTGGATGGTGAACTGATCATTACCAACGAGGGAAGTATCGCCGGATACCCGGTGGCAGTGCCGATGATCGACATGCATACTATCGGTGCTGGCGGAGGCTCAATCGCCACTCTCGACGACGGAGGAATGTTGCAGGTTGGGCCCAGATCCGCCGGGGCAGAACCTGGGCCAGCCTGCTATGGCAAAGGCGGTGCAGAGCCTACGGTCACGGATGCAAATCTTGTAATCGGTCGAATACCGGAGAATGTTGCGCTGGCTGGCAGCTTCAGACTGGATCGCGATGCCTCAAGACAAGCTATCAGGCAACTGGCCGGGCGCGCTGATCTTGGCGAGAACGAGATGGCGCTAGGAATCATCCAGGTGGCCAATGAGCGCATGGCGGCGGCATTGCGCCTCATTTCCGTGCAGCGTGGCTATGATCCTGAAGAATTTGTGTTAGCCTGCTTCGGGGGTGCAGGTGGGTTGCATGTCTGTGCTCTGGCCGAATCCATGGGAATGCGGAGGGCCATTGTTCCAGTTAATGCCGGCGTACTTTCGGCAATGGGAATGCTGGTTGCCCCGCAGGGGCGGCAGTTCTCACGCACTGTCAGAGTCATGGCGTCGCAAGCGCGAGACCAGGAAATTGAGGATGAATTCGCAAAGCTAGTTGATCGGGGAATGCTGGAGCTTCAATCCGACGGCTTGCGAAAAGAAGATTTGCTGTCAAAGCTCAGTATGGATATCCGTTACGCAGGGCAATCCTCGACCCTCAATATTCCCTGGCACGGAGGCGCTGAATCTACCCGCCTTTTTCATAGCTTGCATCATGACCGTTATGGCTTTTCGCTGGCAAGAGACCTTGAATTTGTCAATCTGCGGGTTCGAATATTCGGACCGCAGAGGACCCTGGACCTGACCTTTGGCGAAAAAACAGGCAATATGAAAAATAATGCCCATGGAGAGGTCTTTGCCACGGAAATGGGCGTACCCGTTTTGGAGCGGCAAAAATTAAAACCCGGAGATACGATTGTCGGTCCTGCGATAATTACCGAATTTTCTGCAACCACCTATCTCGATGCAGGCTGGCGCGCGGAACCGGATGAATTCGGTAATCTGTGGCTGAATAGACAGGTTTAGGCGGCGATCCGGTAAACTTATCGGTACTTAATGCGTTAACAATCGATTATAGATAGGGCCATGATCCACGCACTACCCATGATGAGGCAACTACAGCTCGCTCTGGCTCTGCTATGTCTGGCCACCGGCGCGCTGGGACAGGACACGTTGCAGGTTGACGAAGGGATTGACGAATCTTCTGGCGAGGAACTTTCTGTCTATGACACTCTGGTATTCGACAGTCCGAGGGAGATTATTTCCGGGCGAGAAAATGAAAGCTTAAGAAAAGAAGTGAGCACTAACTTAAGTATTCGGGATGGTTCGGATCGGGTCGAGGCCACGGATATTCTGAGATTCCAGGACACTATCAGCGATATCGAATCGACAGGGGGCGCCTGGGACATAAATCTCACAGAAAATCTCTCATCAATGGGCGAAATATATCAACAGCGGGGTATGCATCAGGAAGCCGTAGATTCGTACGGACGTGCCATGCACATCAGCAGGGTAAATCTGGGCCTTACCAGTCAGGAGCATCTTCCATTCGTTGAGCGCATGGTAGATAGCTATCTGGCGCTTGGGGACTGGGACAGCGCGGATCGATATCACGACTATCTTTTCAATGCGCTGCGTCAGGAATACGGTCTTAATGACCCTAGAATGGTTCCTGCACTGCGGAAAAGGGCCAGCTGGGAACTGAGTCTTTTTAACGCCCGATGGGGAGAAGAGTTAGGAGCAAAGTTACTCAACGCGTTGTTTCTATACCGCACCGCGTCAAATCTGGTGAACCGCTACTACGGCCCAGATGACCAGCGATTTAGTAATTATTTGCGAGATACAGCGGGCGCTGCATACCTTGTTTCTCGCTACCAAGCGCTCATAAAGGAAGCTGCTACTGGTCAGTATCGCAGGGTACAAGAAAGCTTTGTTGATGGTTCTCGAGGGCTTGTTGGCAATTATGATGACGGTTACCGTCAGGGGTTGGAAGCCTTACAGCTCATCGTGGCATCGTTCCCGGAGGAGCGCAGAACAACGGTCGATTATGCCGAAGCCTTGCTGCTTGAGGCTGACTGGTACCTGGTTTTTGATCGACGTCGAGCAGCGGAAGCGAAGTACAGCGAGGCGTACGATTTAATCGCTTCCCTGCCGGTCGAAGAGGGCTCGAATCGGTCACTATTCAGCTCGGTATTGCCGTTACCTGCGTTTTCCGAAGAAATTGAGTCTATCCTCACCACCAGTAACTACGAGGGTCGGGTCGCAATCGCCAGGGATAGCGGATACGTCGATGTTCAGTTTGCCGTTACTCGATTTGGGGAGGTTACCGACCTGGAGGTCTTAACAGACGAAAATCAGGTTGACAGCAGGGTTGTCAGTTCACTGCGTCGCCGTATACGTGGAACGATGTTTCGTCCCGTAATCGTCGATGGAGAATTGGTGAGGAGCGAAAATAACCGGTTTCGCTACTACTACGCCTACTGAATTACTGGAAACCGCAGAGCGCATGTCTTATTGTTAAGGGCCGGTTCAGCCAGATTTTGGTATCACAGGCTGATATGCTTATGGCAGTAGTCCGCACTGGAAGTGCCAGCGTAGATAATTCAGAGTGATGCTGACATTTCGAAGTGAGCCCTGGCTCGCAGATTCATTGGCCGGCGCAGCTCAGGCTTTAACAAGCTGACACGAATAGCGGAAATTATTGTACGGTGAGACGGTCTTAATAGAGGTAAAGGGTCGTTAAGACGCACTTGGGGCCGGCGCCAAAGGCGGATCCTTGATAGCGAAGTTCGGGAAAATTGAGTATCTGGCTGCTAAAAGAGTCGAAAATCATGAAATTCGCACTAAGAATTGATTCTATGAACAACATTTCTGCAAGGAATTTACTGTTGGCTATTGGTCTCGCGGTGTTCGTCACTGCCTGCCAGTCTTCTCAGTCTGCGTCGGGCTCGCAGGGAATGCCCATGCCCAGCACTCCTTCGTCCAGCTCTCAGAGCAGCTCACAGTCCAGTAGTTCTTCATCTAGCAGCGCGTCCTCGAGCAGCTCCTCCAGCAGTTTTCCGTCGCCGAGCAGTTCATCGAGCAGCTCTCAATCCAGTAGTCCTTCGTCGAGCACCGCGTCCTCGAGCAGTTCCTCCAGCAGCTTTCCGTCGCCGAGTAGCTCTTCGTCGGGTAGCTCATCAAGTTTTCCGGCCAGCTCTCCTTCTTATCCGGCGGGCTCAACTTCGGCTCAGGACCAGTCTTCTGCGGGCAGTCCCGGGCAGGATTCCGCCAGTAGTTCGAGGGCTGGCAGCCAGCCGGGTGATCAGGGCGATCAGTCTTCAAGTTCGCAGGTGAGCAGCTCAGGTAGCGGCTCACAGGCCGGAAATCCTGGATTTCCGGGCTCGGATTCCCGTTCAGGTTCAACCGGCGGAGACTCCGATGATGGAGCCGATGGACAACGGGACGGTTCTACCGGAGACCTGGAATCCGGAGGCCAGGGCGGATTGGGTGCATCTTCTGCCGGCGCTGGTGGTGACTATAGCCTGGATACCCTCCCGGGAGACGTGTTTGGTGCCGCCGGAGCTGGAGCCGACGCCGGGTCCCGGCAGGGAGGAGGCGCTATGACAACCGGTGAGCGAGGTGGTTTACTGGATGAACAGCTGCGACGCGGTTACGAAGTGTTTGACAGCCTGATTCTGGGGGAGCGCGAAAGGGCCCAGGCGGAAAGAGACAACACGCCCGTTGGTTCGGCCGGCGGAGGCGACACTGGTGGCGGTGGCAGCGCTGCCTCGCAACCTCAGACTATGCCAACAAGCGGGCCGGGCGGTCCCCAAGATACCAGTGTACCGGCCGGGTCGGTACCAGCGTCGAGGCCACCTCCAGCAGGGGAGACTTTCCCGCCTCCCGAGGATATTCCGAGCGGGCGCGACGATGATGTAGTTGCAAGGCAACTGCGCGAAGCGGCGATGCGTGAACCGGATCCCGAATTGCGAGAAGCCCTCTGGGATGAGTACAGGAAATACACTGGAATTAGCGAGCAGTAGTGATGAATAGAATCGGTTTGCAATTATTGACAATGGTGCTCGCCACCTTGCTGGCAAGTGCCTGTTCAACTCAGACTGTCAAATCGACGACTTACACCCCTGTCATTCAGGATGAAGAGTACCTGCCCGAAGACTTGTTGCTTGACATAGGTATCCAACTCTTCGATCCGGGTATCGACGAGATCGAAGAAGATGAAGAGGAAATTGTCAACGGGCAGATCCGGGTGGCGGAATCACGATTTGCGGCCTACCTGCTTTCCGACACATTGCAGCGCTCCGGTAACTGGGGTGTGGTGCGGGTGATGCCCAATAACAGCAGCCCGATGGATTTGACGCTTACCGGCACAATCCTGCAGTCGAACGGTGAGGCCATGAAAATCCGCGTAAATGTCAAGGATTCGACAGGGCGTGATTGGTACACCAAGGAATATTACGAGGTAATCAGCCAATTCAGCTATGATCCGTCGCAGCGTAACGTTGCCGATCCATTTCAGGTGATCTACAACAATATCGCTAACGACCTGCTGCTGTTTCGAAAGGATAATTTGAGCGAAACCCGGATCGTCGAAATCCGTCAAATATCAGAGATGCTGTTCGCCGAGCGATTTGCTCCAGAAATGTTTTCCGACTACGTCACGCAGGACAGGGATGGCTACTACCAACTGACTCGATTGCCGGCCGACAGCGATCCCACATTGTCTCGAGTTAGAGACATTCGTGAGCGAGACTTTATGTTCGTCGACACTGTGCAGGATTACTATGCAACGTTCAGCCGGCAGATGAAATTGCCTTATGATTCGTGGCGCGAGGCAAGTTACTACGAAACGATTACCCTGCGTGAACTGAGAGCATCTTCGCGACGCCGTTTTATTGCAGGAACCGCAGCAGTGATTGGCGGTATTGCGGCGGCCACGAGCGGCAACTACGCTGCACAATCTGGCGGAGCCGTGGGGGTTGGTGCAGGCGCCTATCTGATCAAGAGTGGTTTTGACAAGCGAGCCGAGGCGCAAATTCACATTGCAGCGCTGGAAGAGTTGGGCCAGTCACTGGAAACTGAAGTCGCTCCCAAGGTGATCAATCTGGACGATCGAACCGTTACCCTGACGGGCAATGTCGAAGAGCAATATGACCAGTGGAAAGAGATTCTGGCGGATATCTACGCGCTCGAGTCCGGATTGCAATAGTCAGGTTCATCGCAGCACTTCAAACCACCAAACCTTTAGCTTGAATTCGTTGAGACAGAAGCGGATTGCCTGACCCCGATGAGTGAGCAAGATCCCAATAAAATACAGCCGGTAGATTTCGATGCGAGCGAGTCGCCCGTTCTAGCGCCCGCCCCGACACCAGCGGGCTCCGGAAAACCCTCTCCCTGGGTCTGGTTAGGCCTGGGCGCGCTGGGGATCGTCGCGCTGGCTGTAATTTTTGTTTTGCCCGCGCTGGTAAGCGAATATGAATTACCTCTCGAGCGACGAATCGAAACTGCAGTGTCGCCAGCACCCCTGGCGAGCAACAGCGTGTCTCAGTCCCCGGGCAATCTTGTATCTCCCTTTACCGAGGCACAGCGGTCTCTGCAGCGAAAAGAAGCCCAGGACGTGCTTGCTGAACTGCTGAGCGCCCAGGCAGAACTTGATCTTCTAGAGGTCGAAGTGTGGGCGCAGACGGATTATGAAGACGCACTCGCGACCGCGCAGCTTGGCGACGAAGTCTATCTGCAGCAGGATTTTGTTGGTGCTCGTGATCGCTATCAGGAAAGTTATGACGGTTTGCAGGAGCTTTTGCAGAGAGTGCCGACCGTGTTAAGCCAGTATCTGGTTGAAGGTGAGGCAGCGTTGTTGGCTAACGATTCGGCTCTAGCGGCGGAAAAATTTTCTGTAGCGGTCAGTCTGGATTCCGACAGCGAGCAGGCACAACTCGGCCTGGCACGGGCCAACAACCTGGATGAGGTTAACTCGCTGCTGGACGAGGGTCGCGCCTTGCAGGAGACTGGAGAACTGGATTCGGCGATCGAATTATTTGCGGCCGCACTGGATCTCGACGCTAACAGCAGTGCAGCAAAAAATCTCCTCGAAGCGGCTAATGTGAGGCAAATGGAAAACCGCTTTGCCAGCATAATGTCTGAAGGATTCAGCCTGTTGCGAAGCGAACAGCCGGAGCTTGCCATCGACGCTTTTGAACGAGCGGCCAGTCTTGGAATCAATCGAGACCAGGCCGATGCCGCCATCCAGCAGACCCGGGACGCGGTAGCGCGGGTGGAAATCGATCGTCTCGGCGACGATGCCAGCGCGGCACAGATGTCTGAACAATGGCAGCAGGCTGTGGCCGCTTACCAGCAGGTTCTGGAAATCGACCCTAATTTATTGTTTGCGCAGCAGGGACTCGATTACAGCGGCAAAAGGCTGCGACTCGATCAACTGCTGGAGGGTTCTATCGCCAATCCTGAACGGTTTTCCGACGACGAGGTTTACCAGCAGGCCCTGGATATTTATTTCACCGGTCGCGCGCTGGAGAATTCCGGGCCGAGGCTGGTCTCGCAGCTGGACAGACTGCAGGGATTGTTGGAAAACTCCCAGATCCCAATTAGCGTTAATTTCATCTCCGACAATGCCACGCGGGTCACGCTGGTGCGGGTTGCCGAATTAGGGCAATTTGAGGCAACCACTCTGGATCTCAAACCGGGCCGTTATGTGGCGGTTGGTATCCGCGATGGTTACCGCGATGTCAGGCAAGAGTTCCTGGTAGGATTTGGTCAGACTCCTGACGCGATAGTGGTCAGATGTGAAGAAGCTGTCGTCACACGAGGTCGTTGATGTTATGGCCAACCTGGACGATTTGCAGCAAACTGGATTACCGGACTCTATAGTCCCGATAGACTTCGAACCCAACGAAGGTAAAAAGCAGTCGTTTTCCTTTAAATTGGGCTGGGTACACCTGTTTCTGGCAATCTTTCTGGCGGTGTCTGGTACGGCGGGCTGGTTTATTTTGACGGCTAAATCCGTGTTCATTCAGATAGATCCGGTAACCGCTCAGATCGAAATCACCGGGGGATTCGCTGTCCGAATGGGACAGCGATACCTGGTACGCGAGGGTGTTTATGACATAGCCCTCATGAATGAGGGCTATCGCGACTTCTCCGCCAGCCTTTTTGTTACTGATCAGCAGTCTCAGACCCACCCATTCGAGATGCAAAAGTTACCGGGGCTGGTCACCATTGAGTCCCTCAACATGCAGGGTGCGAGGGTTCAGGTGGACAGTGTCGATCTGGGTACGACTCCCCTTATCGATGTCGAGTTGGAAGCAGGGGAGCACGAACTGGTGGTCACCCGGGACCGTTACCTGCCGCACACAGAATCCATCACGGTAACCGGCCGCTCCATTCGAGAACGGTTCGAGGTCGACCTGGAACCAGCCTGGGCCGTGGTCACGTTCACCAGTCAGCCCTTGGGAGCGGAAGTCCTAGTAGATGGTGAATCCGTCGGATTGACCCCTGTCAACGCCGAGTTACTGCAGGGAGAGAGGGATGTCACGTTAAAGCTGGCTGGCCATAAAGCATGGCAGGAAGAGTTCTTGGTGACCGCTGGTCGAGACATGGTGGCGCCGGAGGTGTTGCTGGTGCCTGCTGATGGGCTTGTTTTTATTCGGTCCAATCCGAGTGATGCCAGCGTGACCATAAACGGCCAGTTTATGGGACAAACTCCCCTGGAAGTATCTTTGGCACCGCAGCAAGTGCATGACATTACCCTGTTCAAAGCCGGATACAATGAAACCAGCAGAGCGATTAGAACCGTCCCGGACGAAGAATCGGAAATCACCATCGCTCTAGAGCCGATCCTTGCCAGCGTGCAGATTGCCGCGGTACCGGGTGATGCTGAGCTTTACATAAATGGTGAATTTCGGGGCATGGCAAACCAGACTCTGGAACTTATGGCTGCCAGCCAGCTGATCGAAATTCGCAAACAGGGATATGTTCCCTATTCGACGGAATTCACGTCCAGACCGGGGCTGGATCAGGCCATTCGGGTGACGCTCAAATCACTTGAAGAGCAGCGCAGAGAGCAGATTCGCCCGCAAATCACCACAGTAGACGGCCAAATACTTAAATTGTTCAATGCCGGGCCTTTCACGATGGGAGCGTCAAGGCGGGAAGCCGGGCGTCGACCCAATGAAACTATCAGACCAATAATACTGGAAAAGCCGTTCTATTTCGGACTACACGAGGTGACCAACGAAGCCTTCATGCGTTTCAATACGGAACATGCATCTGGAACATTCCAGGGTCAGGCGCTGGGGCTGAATAACCAGCCGGTTGTGCAGGTGAGCTGGCAAGATGCCGCCCTCTATTGCAACTGGTTGAGCGAACAGGAGGGTTTGCCGGTTTTCTATATCGTGGAAGAAGAGGAGGTAGTGGGTTTCAATGCGGACTCCATTGGTTACCGGTTACCTACCGAAGCTGAATGGGCGTGGATTGCACGCACTGACGGTAGCGACTCGGAGTTGCGTTTTGCCTGGGGCGACCGGCTGCCTCCAGAAGGCAGCCCTGGGAACATTGCGGACAACTCGGCGCGCTCAATTCTCGGCGAAATCGTCATCGAGTATTCTGACGGATACCCGGTGTCGGCTCCTATAGGTCAGTTTGATCCCAACTACCACGGCGTTTTTGATATGACAGGCAATGCCGCAGAATGGGTGCACGATTATTATGGCTCGGTCGGGACTCTTGGTGGCGTCGCCGAAGTAGATCCACTGGGCCCGGAAGCTGGTCAGTTTCACACAATTCGTGGTTCGAGCTGGGCCAATGGTTCGATCACCGAACTACGGCTTTCGTTCAGAGATTTCGGTGCAGAGCCGAGGGACGACGTCGGATTTCGTATTGCAAGATACCTGGGAGAGTGACAATGGCCGGACTGCTGGAAAAGTCATTAAAGTGGATATTTATGCTTGCCATGGGTATTGCCAGCGTGACACTGCTTGCGGCAGAGGCAACTCCTGACAATCAAACTGAAGATCTGGCCGTCTCCGAACAGGACACCCAGGAGCTCGTCGACCCAGATTCTGAAATCGGCGACGCAGTTGATGAAGCGCCGGAAGAAGAGAGTCCGTCCCGCTTTATTCCAACCGAGCAGATTTCGCAGGACCTGGGAGTTTCGTTCCCTGCAGATATTTAAGCAAGACCGCCTGGCGGTCGGTGAAGGAAAGATTATGAAGCAAGGCCTTTTGTGGGAGCTGATTTACCAGATAGCGGCGCTGATCATTGCGGTCATTCTGGTGCACTCTGTTTATGTTACTGTAGTAAGACCCAACGCCGAACTTGTTCAGGCGCAGCAGACGTTTCTTCAGCAAAACGATGAAAATTATGTTCCAGAACGATCAGTTTACGTAATTCTGAAAGATTTCGAACAGGAAACCTGTATTGTGCTCCTGCTTTGGGCCGTGGCGATCATCGGTCTAAAAACTCAGAGAACGGTGCGCGAGAGAAATCTGCTGGAGAAAACCCTGATTCAGGTCGGTGACGGCATGAGTATTCTTCCCGAGGATTCGAGAAATTTCGCGCGACCAGTCCAGGCTCTTCCGGAAATCCAGCGCGAATACCTGCTGCCCCGTGCATTACTCGCAGGACTTCATCGATTTCAGACTACGAGAAGTATTCAGGACGTTTCTGCCACCGTGAAAGATGTCTGCGAGACAGAATCGGAACGACTGGAAACGGAATTGACCATTGTTCGCTACATCGCATGGGCAATTCCGTCGATCGGCTTTCTAGGAACAGTTCGCGGCATAGGCCAGGCTCTGGGACAGGCATACCAGGCCGTCAGTGGCGATATAGTTGGTGTCACCGTGAGCCTCGGAGTTGCATTCAATTCCACCTTTGTGGCGCTCGTCGTCAGTATTCTACTGATGTTTCTATTGCATCAGTTGCAGCTTCTTCAGGACCGACTGGTACTTGATACGCAGAACTATTGTAACGAGAACCTGGTGCGCAAACTGCAGGTGCCCGAACGGGATAGTCATTTATGAGCGTGAAGGTCATTGAGCTAAACGATAGCGCGGTATCGGTCAGTGACGAATCCGGATTATTGCTTCAGAGTCCCGGCTTTGCGGTCGTGAGTGACCGTGGCCTGGAGGTTGGACGAGCGGCTGAGCAACAGGCGCGTCTGCGACCTACCAGCAGCTTTAACAAGTTCTGGCACCAGCTCAGTCTTGAGCCGCTGGGCTACTCCGTCGGCAATGTGCGACACTTCGCAGACCTGGCGTATGCTCACCTGCTACATGTAGCCGAAGAAGCGCAACTCGACGGCGACGTGATATTCGCAGTACCCGGTAATTTTACCGGCCAGCAACTGGCTATCCTGTTGGGGCTGGCGCGCCAATGTCCTTTCAATCCGGTGGGAGTAGTGGACTCAGCTCTGGCGAGTACCCTGCATCTGGTGGAGAAGCCCAACCTGGTTTTCGCTGATATACAACTGCATCAGACATTGTTGACCAAATTTTCCATAACAGACGGTCATTTGCAAAGGGAGTCAGTTATCCAGATTCCCGAGGCGGGACTGCAGGATTTCAATAACCTTGTGATGCAGTTTGCTACTGGATTGTTCATTCAGCAATGCCGTTTCAACCCTCAGCACAATGCCGAGTCAGAACAACAACTCTATAACTCGCTGCCCGGGTGGCTTGGCCAGTTCGGAGAAAATCGCAGCAGTCTGCTAATGGAAATC
>Ga0255776_10001697_pt1 | contig 25089 bp, 23 predicted proteins | sample 071ome_19_FD_179974 | JGI IMG/M metagenome (GOLD analysis project Ga0255776, IMG submission 179974) | Coastal salt marsh microbial communities from the Groves Creek Marsh, Skidaway Island, Georgia - 071413AT metaG (version 2) | ecosystem: Environmental > Aquatic > Marine > Intertidal zone >... | reverse complement strand
CGCATAGATTGACTCCCCCATGTTCATTCCGACCTGATTGTGGCAACGAATACAGAAATCACCGTTCGTGGCGCTGGTGAGCGAGTTGATGGTGATCTGCATGGCCATATAAACCGGGCTCAACTGGGCATAGGCATGCTGTGAGACCGACCACTCGCGATATTGCTTCGGGTGACACGCGGCACAAGTATTCGCAGAGGGATACCGACTCTCTGCAAAGAGCGCTTCATGCTGTTCTGCGGCACTAAGCGTTTCTTCCTCAGCAGCCTCGGCAACCTCATCCGTGGATTCGGCTTCATCTGCCAGACTTTCGCCGTCGAGAAGAGAATCTTCATCGGAAAGGAGATCCCCCTCTCCGCTATCCTCACTGCCATCATCCAGCAGCAGATCGTCGCTTTCGGAAAGAAGGTCATCCTGCCCGCCGTCATCCAGAAGCGAATCTTCATCGGCCAGCAGATCGCCCCCATCGCTTTCCTCAAGCAACAGTTCGTCAGATGACAATGTCTCGTCTTCTTCTTCGTCCAACAGAAGATCGTCGCTTGAGTTCTGACTCAACTGAATTGTCGAGGGCAGCCAAAAGGTGCCGGAGGAAACCTGATGCGACGGTTGTGTCTCAGCTGTCTGTTGGGCGCCAGCGATCAACTGAGCTGCAACAACAGCAGGCGCAAACAAATAAAGCGCAATACCCAGTACGCAAACTCTTTTCTTGCTCAATAGAGACTCTTTGTGACTTGTATTCATGTTCATAAAAAGGTCAGGTGTTTTCACCCTGATAATCTTCAGATTGAACCGGTCATTTGATCTAAAACCGGTAAATTTTAATGGAATTTGGCTCTGCCAATAAGATATCACGAAGACTGCTCAAAAGGCAGTTTTCCGAATTTTTTAAAAGGTTGGGACTACAACGCCGTCGACGCCCTGCCCTCTACAGACTCGTGAATCCCAACTTGCCTTCGGGCGGGGTTTTTATATCCAGAACCACCCTATAAACCCAAGGCCAAAGCTTGCCCGTAAGGTAGAGCTCACGGTTTGAGGTATCCCACGCTATTCCGTTCAACACATCAATATTCGGGTTGGACGCCCTGGCATCCTCAACGAGACTCCCGCAGTCAATTACCGAGGTCACGTCACCAGTTTCGGCATCCACCACCACAATAAAGGGGGTCTTCCAGACATTGGCCCAGATTTTCCCGTCAATCCATTCGAGTTCATTAAGGCGATCTATGGCTTTCCCCTGAAACCGCACTTCAATCGTTTTCTGAACAGAAAAGTCTTTCGCCGACCGAAAAGCCAGAAAAGCCGAGCCATCCGATGCAATCAGTGAATGGCCGTCGGTCGTCAAACCCCACCCCTCCCGATCGTTACGCAATGGTTCAAGCGGCGAAGGTTTTTTCCCGGATAGATCGTAACGATAGACGCGCCCGGCTTTCCAGGTAAGTTGGTAAAGCGTATCGTTGAGAACAGCAATGCCCTCGCCAAAGTCATCGGAAGACAGTGCCCTTTCGTAAAGCAGTTCGAGGGTTCCATCGGTCCGATTAAGTCTATGCTTGGCTAACTTGGACTCGCCATACAACCCTGTCCCCTCCCAGAGAATATCGCCATCCAACTGCAGTCCCTGAACGAAGTGCTTCGGGTTATGCGGAATTCTTTGCAAAATTTTGGCTTCAAAAAAGTCAATGCTGCCTGTTGTTCCAGCGAGCAAAAAAGCCTGCGCGGTGGCGTGGCCGTACAACCGAGAATGGCTGAGATCACCCCGGGAAAAATCAACACTGATTGCACCAATCAACATCAACAGGATAGTGATGCCCAGCCTTATCCTTGACCGTTGTCTCATAGCCTATCTTGCGTAGGTTTGCGTAGGAGTAGCAGGACGCTTAATCGATCGAGTAAACCTGCGTCTCCTGGCTGCGGCCTCTCAGTGTCACGCGATGCACCTCGCGCCAGGCGTAGTCGGCTTGCGCTGCCTCACGGGAATCGCTAGAGATACACAAGGTCTCGCCAATATCCTTACCCAGCGCTTCCAACCGGGCCGTGGTGTTCACGGCATCACCGACAATCGTGTAATTCATTCGCTCACTGGCACCAATATTGCCCACCAGAACACGGCCGGTGTGGACACCGATGCGGGTCACAAGCGGTTTTTCTCCTTTTGCCATGCGCTCATTGTTGAAAGCTTGGGTGACTTTCTTTATCTCAAGCGCCGCCGCCAGTGCCAGATCGGCATGATCCTCCTGTTCATCGGGGGCATTCCAGAATGCCATCAATGCATCGCCGATAAACTTGTCCACGGTTCCTCCCCGGGCCGTCACCGGCTGGACCAGCACCTCAAAGTAGTTATTTAACAGGCCTGCCAGCGCTTTTGGATCCATTCCGTCAGAGATCGAGGTGTAGCCCGCAATATCGGTGAACAGAATTGTGACCTCTCGCTCTTCGGCTTCTACTCCTCTCCCCTTGGACTCCAGCTGAATCAGCCGGCGGACAAGATTTTTCGGGACATAACGGAGGAAAACCTCAAGGCCCGTCAACATCGCCCGAAACGCCTGCTCGGCTGAATTCAGTTCAGAAAAACGGCTGACCCTCTCCGTAGGCAAATCGATATTCAGGGTACGAACCGCATCCGCCGCAAGCGCAAGGCGCGATACCGGGGTTGAAATGGCTCGCCCCATCATCCAGGCAATGGTCACGGCAACGATCAGAATAAGCAGGCCGATGATCCCCACCATCCAAGCCCGATCCACCATGGGGCCCAACACGACTGATCTCGGCACAACAGAAACTATGTACCATGGTCGATCAAAAAATTCAGAGATAACGGCGACCGACACCAGCCAGTTCTCATCCTGAATCTCAAGATCCTGAAAATTTGACCCCTCGCTTCGGATCTTGGTGTAACTGGCGGATGCGACAGGATCATTCAGATCCGCAACTCTGATCAGCCGACGGTACTGTTTCCACGGGTTCTCACCTATTAATGAAGGATGGGCAATGACGGCTCCCGCCGAGTCGAGCACAAAAACGCTGTGTTCATAGGTCTTTTGATTACTTGAAAAAATAGACGATAGTGTCGTTAAGTCCATGTCGATATACAGAGTGCCGCCATCAGCGCCACAGCATCCGGAAAAATGCCTGGTGTAGCTGATCACCGGCCTGCCTTCTGACGGCTCAATATAAACATCATCAAACCCTTCTGACCCGTCTTCCGGATTGCCACTGATCGCGATCTCATAAGATTCATCATCGAGCTCAGTATTGATTTCGTGAGTGAACTCTCCCTCCCATTCGCCCACCCAGACATTCGTTCGATTCTTTCGTACAAGCGTAATGCTTTTCAGATGCTCCTTATTGCTCGCGAAAGGCGTAAGAGTGTCAATGACCGCCTGGTTAGTGAGGCTCTTCTTTCCCTGACTGAGCACGTCGGCCATTACATCCAGATCGTGCTCCAGGTTTTTGACGAAGGTGTTGACCTCGTCAAAAAGCATTGCAGTCTGCTTGTTCTGAGTTGATCTTGTCAGTTCAATCGCGGACTGAACCCCGCCCCAGATCGAAAAGCCGCCAACCAGGACACCGACCATGAGGACAAACACCGCTACTCCGACGGTAAGGACAACGCGAACGCTGGTCATGGGCTTGACCCTAACCAGCAGGGCACGCTCGCGCCGGCGCGATACTTAGCGATTGCTGTCAGCATTTTCTGTCGCGGCACCAACACCGCCTGACGCCTTCATGATCTCTTTTGCGACGCGCTCACCCGATAAGTAGGCGCCGTGCAGCGTGCCGGGGTACCTTGCATGAGTCGCTTCACCCGCGAAAAAGACCTTTCCCTCGATCGGTTGGGCAAGTGTTCTGTAATCAGAGAAAGATGCGCCTGGAGGGATATGCGAGTAGGACCCGTGGGAAAACTCATCTGAATACCACCCGGTTACCACTGAATCGACTACTTTATGCGGCACCGCATTGCCAAACATGAACCTCAAATCCGTTAAAGCCTGTTGAACCACTTCTTCTTTACTGGATTTCTCGATTGACTTTGCGTGTCGACCCCGGGTCAGCCCCACGATCACGGGCTCTCCTGAGTAGGGAGTCAGAGGAAAGTACTCGGTCAGGGTCTCTGTAGAACTTTTGAGCAAGCCCAGTCGATGAGCATCTTCCGGCCAGAAAGGTTTTGAGAATCGAAGTGCAATCTTGTTCATGACGCCCATTCCAAGGCGGTCGATACTGCTTCTCTTGTCCTCCGGCAGTTGGGGCTCGAACCGGACCCGATCCTGCTGAAGCACGCCAAGGGGCAGCGTGACCACCGCGCGATCTGCTTGAATCACACCCTGGCTGGTGGTCACTTTTACACCGGACCCGTCAAACGACACCTTCTCGACCCGATGTGCATAACGGATAGCCAGCCCGTCGGACAGCGGTTCGACAATCTTCTGAAAACCACCGCTCACGATCACGTCATCACCACTAAACGCCTCATCCATATCCCAGTGCTTTAGAGCAAGCTGGTCAAAATTGGCGGCATATTCAACCTCAATCTGGCTTGAAAGAAACCACTGGATGCCCCGCTTTACCATCGGATCGCCTGAAAGCGACTTAAGCATCGGGGAAAGAGTATCTGCGACAGAGCGCTTGCTGGAGGCGGTCGACTGCGCGTCGTACAGGCGCTCGATGATGCTCTCTGACCGCCTCCAAATCGCGTCATAACTCTCATCCTCGAGCTCCCCATGCTCGCTATCAAAAAGCCATGTTTCGTCCCAGTCGGTGGCCGTAGTCGATAATCCGTATCGGTCGGCCATCTTCATCAGCGGGTTACTTGAAGAATCACCGTGGATCCATGCCGCACCCAAATCCACTGCTGTTCCGAGGGAGTAATCAGTCCACATGCGTCCACCGGGACGATCTCGAGCCTCCACCACAATCACCGGATATCCGTTGGCCACAAGTCGCCTGGCCGCTGAGAGGCCCGCCATACCGGCTCCAATCACCACAACGGCCTCTCCTGATCCCTTTGCTGCTTGCGCCTCGCCAACAGAAAAACGCCGCCCTGGAATCAACGATGAACCTGCGGCCAGCAAGGCACCTGCCAATGCTGTACGTCGACTTATCTCCATGGGTTCTCCCGGATCGTAGTGACAGGGAAGCGTGCCGAATTTGGTTCGTCACATAATCACCTGCGCTTATCTCTATTAAGCCCTCTTTATCTGGAAAAGTCACAAACCTGTCTTTTTAGCCATGGAGGCCTCTTAAAGAAACACGTTACGATTTGTCCCGATCCGGCGGAACGAACAAATCCGCTTCAAAGCAATTTGCAGAAAAACGCCACCTGGATGACGCTGTGCCGACATACTTGACCCTAATCATTAACCAATCGTAATAAAAGTCCGATCGCCAGCCGTCCCGAAACGGGCATCCAGGTGTTAGGATTTTCACCCATATCCAAGAGGCCTCTTATGACAACGCATTTGTTTCGTATTCTGGCAATCAGCGGCGTGCTGCTGGCGACACCGATCAAGGCTCTGGCAGCGGAAGGCACCGTCACATTTGAGATGCTTAAACCCGAAACCGCGCTCACGGCCGCTCAGGCAGCACTTGAGCGCTGTCGTGAGGAAGGCTTTCAGGCAACCATTGCCGTCGTGGACAGATTTGGCGGCGTGCAAGTCGTCCTACGTGATCAGCTCGCGAGCCCACGCACGGTTCGTACCGCTATCGGAAAAGCCAAAACGGCCGTCGGGTTCAGAACCAACACCACGGAGCTGGTTTCAGTAACAGATCACGGCGAGCCCGCATCGGGCTTACGCAATCTGCCGGGTGTGGTGATGGTCGGCGGCGGCGTGATTATCGAAGCCGCTGGGTCGCTGGTGGGCGGCATCGGTGTTTCGGGCGCGCCGGGAGGCGACATGGATGACCTGTGCGCATTTGCGGGGATCGACGCCATCGAGGACGAACTGGAATTTTAGATTCTTTGGTACCTGTGTACCCGTTAGGTGATGGTCATCACGTTTTCATCCGAAGGCCTCGCCTAGAATTTTTTATCAGCTAAAGACAAACCAAACCGGAGACATCATCCCATGAGAACCAGAACCATCGGCGCAGTTGTGCTTGGCGCTTCACTGCTTATCGCAGGCTGCAGCACGGCTCCCACCAAACAGGAACAGGGCGCGGCGGCTGGGGCAGTGATTGGCGGAGTCCTGGGATCCGCACTGGGTGATGGACACTCCGACAAGGGCTGGGCCATCGCTCTTGGGATTCTGTTCGGCGCAGTGATCGGTGATCAGATCGGCGCCCAGCTGGACGAGCGCGACCGGCTGCTGGCAGCGCAGAATCTTCAGTACTCGCTTGAATCCACCAAGGATGGTGCGGTGACGACCTGGCAGAACCCCAACTCGGGCAATGGCGGGGCGGCCACTCCCACCGCGACCGTCGTGAAGTCTGACGGCACGCCGTGCCGTGAATTCACGACAGAAATTCAGGTTGGCGGCGAAACCCAGCAGGGTTACGGCACGGCCTGCCGCCAGGCAGACGGCAGTTGGAAGATTCAGAGCTAAGGCTCGGACAGATAGGTTGCCAACAACGGGTTGGCCGGAGAGACGTGGCCGGCCCGTTCAGTCCCTGATCAGGTTGTAGCGAAGGATGCACCAGATCGCACGAACACCGTCTTTCCAACCGATCTTTTTTCCTTCTTCGTAGGTGCGTCCTGCGTAACTGATTCCCACCTCGAAAATCTTGAGGCGACTGCCGTCCGGTTTGCGGTACCGAGCGAGGCGCGCCGTCACTTCCGGCTCAAACCCAAAGCGGTCCTCACGCAGGGGCAGGCTCTGAATGATCTCTCGGCGGAACACCTTGTAGCACACTTCCATGTCGGTGAGATTAAGGTTGCTCATCATGTTGGACAGCATCGTCAGCACCCTGTTTCCTACCGAGTGCCAAAAATAAAGCACCCGATGAGAATCGCCTCCCGCAAAACGCGAGCCATAGACGACATCCGCTCCGTGATTTTCAATGGGCGCGAGCAGCCGCGGGTAATCCTCTGGGTCATATTCAAGGTCGGCATCCTGCACCAGCACCACATCACCGGTCGCCGCGGCAAACCCGGAACGCAAGGCGGCGCCCTTACCCTGGTTGACTTCATGAAGCACCGCCTCAACCCCCTCGGCCGCGGCCAGGGTCTGCACCAATTCGCGACTGCCATCAGACGAGCAGTCATCCACCAGGATGATCTCGGTCGAAACAGGTACGTTCTTCACACGCTCGACAATCATGGCGAGCGTGCCAATCTCGTTGTACACAGGAATGACAACGCTGACGATCATGCAGGTGGATTCAAGCGGAAACGGACCCTTTATTTTGCCATTAATCGAGCTCTATCTGCGCTCCTGTCACCGCCTGGAGCGAGGCGTGCGCCCCATCTCTGTATGGACCTTGTGGCAGACTTATGTGGGGAGATTGCTTAAACCATGCCAAAGTTGAACTTCTGCAAAACCCGGGCAACCAAACCGAATTCATTTTTCGGCCGCTCTATTTATACGTGCGGGTTTACGCTGATCGAACTGATGGTCACGATCGCCATCATCGCTATCGTGGCGCTTATCGGCATACCGGCATTCGGCGACTTTATCCTGAACAACCGAATTCGCGGTCAGACAAGCGATTTTGTTGGGCAACTCACCTACGCACGTGCAGAAGCCATGCGCACTGCAACCCGCGTGACCGTTTGCCCGGGGACCTCCGGCGGCTGTGCCGGCTCCCAGTGGGAGAACGGCTGGGTGGTATTCAACGATACCAACGCCAATGCAGCCGTTGATACTGGCGAGACGGTGATCGGGATCGGGGCAGCACTTGATGGAGGCAATACCCTGAGATCCGCTGCCTTCGCGACCTATATCTCTTTTCGGCACGACGGCAGCTCGACGAATATTGCAGGCAGCGGACTCGCAGGCTCTTTTGCACTTTGTGACAGCCGGGGATTCGGTGACAAAGCTCGGGCCATTGCTGTCAGCGCCAGTGGTCGGGCAAAGACACTGCCCGCCGATGCTGCGGGATCAGGAGTGAGCAATTGCGGCACATGAAAACGAAAAACAGTCAAGGTTTCACGCTGCTTGAAGTGCTGATCGCGCTGGTGATTTTCTCCTTTGGCCTGCTGGCTCTCGCCGCGCTGATGGCCAAGGGGCTTCAATACAATACGAGCGCGCTGCACCGATCCTACGCCTCTAGTCAGGCCTACGACATGGCCGATCGGATGCGGGCCAACCGCTTGGGGGTCGATGCTGGAAACTACGATATGGTTTCCGGAACAGGAAGCGATCCAGGCTGTATCACCAGTGGCTGTAATCCCGCACAGATGGCGCAATACGACGGCTGGGCGTGGAACAGCATGAACGCGGCCGTGCTCCCAAGCGGCAGCGGCACGGTGTCCAGATCCGGCACCACCTATACCATCACCCTCACCTGGGACGATGACCGCGATGGCAGTGCCGATGACAGTTTTGTCTTTGAACTTCAGCCATGACACACCAGAACTGCACAGATTTCCGGCACAAAGGCGATCACGCGCCTCGCCGCCAGCGCGGCGTCACACTGGTCGAGTTGATGATTGCTCTTGCCATCGGACTGTTGGTGACGGTGGCCATGCTTAAGGTTTACGTGGACGCCAGCCGCATGTACCGCTTCAACGAGGGCCTTGCCCGTGTTCAGGAAAACGGACGATTTGCGCTTGAATTCATCCGCCGCGATGCCCGGGTTGCAGGCTTCTGGGGCTGTTACAGCGACGCCACTCTGACCAACGGCGTCTCGGCGACGAGCGACGCCTATATCAATGTTGGCGCCGGACACATAACCGGCACATCCGACGATGGGCTGAACGGTTCGGACAGCATCACTTTTCGCAGTGCGACCGGCAGCGGAGCTCTGGTTACCTCCGGCATGTCAGGCACAGGCGATAGCGTTACGGTCGAAAGCGTCGGCGCCCTATCAACGAACACGGCGGTTCTCATCAGCGACTGTGAAGATGGGGATCTCTTTCAGGTCACGGGCATCGCCGGCACCGCTCTCGCCCACGCAGCAGGCGCAAATGCCAATGTCTCACCCAACCTTAACAAGGCTTACGCCGCTGGCGCCCGGGTGTATGAAGCTCGCGAGGCGACCTTCTGCATCGCGCCGGGCGCTGACCCGGCACAGCCTGCGCTGCGACGTCTCGTTAATCCGACGCCTGGACAGACCTGTGCAAGCAACGGTGATGAACTGCTTGAGGGGATCGAAAACATGCAGATTCTCTACGGTGAAGATACGGATGCTGACGCCGATGGCGCCAACGGAGACGGTACTGCCAACCGCTATGTGGCCTTTGGCGCCTCGGGTCTTGATATTGACCGAATCGTGAGCGTTCGAATCTCGCTGCTGGCACGCTCACTAAATAACAACCTCACCACAGCGCCGTCCCCCTACACCTTCAACGGCATTGCCGTCACGCCGGCAAGCACTGATAAATACCTGCGCAAGGTCTTTACCACCACCATCACGCTGCGAAACAAAGCAGGCTAAGATGTGCTGCTATGAAAGCCCGCATTTCCGATAAAAATAGCCAACGAGGCTGGGTGTTGGTGATCGGCCTGGTGGTGCTGGTCATGCTGACCCTTATTGCCATGGCGCTGATGCGGACCACCTTGCTCGAAGAAAAAATGGCTGGTGCAAGCCGCGACATCAACCTGTCTTTTGAGGCGGCCGAGGCGGGCTTGCGTGGAGCAGAAGCCTTTATCGAAAGTCAGGCGGACGACAGTGCATTCACGGCAACAGGTTCAGGTCTTTATGCGCAGGGAACATCGGCAAGTCATCTGGAGCCGGCACCCTTTGGCACCAATTGGGACAATGACAACTCCAGAGTCTTATCGAGCACGCCAGCCGGGGTAACCAGCGCGCCGCGATATATGATCAAGAAAGTCGGCGAAAGCGGCGGCGAAGGCTCTCTCAATATCGGCGGCTATGGTGAAACCGATCTTACTCAAAAGTCAGTGATCTACCGCATCACCGCCCGGGGTACTGGCGGTAACGACAACACCCAGACTATTTTGCGCAGCCACTATGCGAGGGCCTACTGATCCTGAGTGGTGAACCGGGAACCGGGAACCGGAATATGAAGCGACTGATCCTCTCTGTCACGGTCTGCGTGCTTTTCGCCAGCATCGGCTGGGCGCAATCGGGTGCTCCCGGGCGCGTTACCGTTACTGCAGCACGTATCGGTGCAAACCTGTTGCTGACCGCGGAGATTCCTGCTGCCGCAGTGGCTGCAACGGCCAGCGCCGCCAATACCCGACTCCAAACGTTAAGCGTCGCGCTGCGTGACGTATCGCGCGCATTTGTGCTTCCTGAAGCTGCGGGCTGCGAAGTCAGTGAAGCCGATGTGATTCGACATTTCGGCAACGCAGACACAGGAGCGGGAATCAGCGCCGGATGGGAATTTACCTGCGCCAATCCGAATGAAGTCCAGGCGGTCGGGATCACGCTTTTCTCTCTGCTGGACATTGAATCGGTGGATGCGCTGACGTTTCCCGGAGGCCAGCGCGTCATCTTTACCAACAACCCGGTGCTGGCATTGTGATGGGTATTTTTTCAACAACCTCTCTGAAGACGGTTGCCCGCCTTTTAATCGCGCTCGTCCTGCTCGCCTCGTCGGCCATCGCACAGGCGCAGTCAATGTCAGATGCGGGCTCCTGTCGCGCAGACGTTGTCTTTCTGATGGACAACACGGGCAGCATGGGCGGACCGATCACCAGCACCAAACGCAATGCCTCAGCGATCCTGGACGCCATCTCGGGAGGAGACCCGCGCTTTGCCGGTATTGATACCCGATCTGCGGTGGCCACTTACTGGGGTGACCCCAGAGAACACATCCCGGGCTCCGGCATCTACTACTGTCATCGTGCAACGTGCCCGTGGTCCTGGTGTTCGCGGTATTACTGTGAAAATCCAAGAGGCCGATGCCACAGTTGGTATCCCCGAGAGTGCTCCAGTGCCGAACCGACAGAGGCCGAGAAAACCCGGGCTGCCCAGCGCGCCTTCAAGATCAATCAGTCGCTGACTGATTCCAAGGCGTTGGTGACACGGGGTATGAACCAGTGGCGTCCCTGCAGCAGTCCGGGTGGTTGCGGCGGTGACTGGGCCGAGGCCAACTTTTTTGCCCTGCATCAACTCGCCACGGGGGGCGGGCAGACTGACGGCAAATGCATTGACCCGCTTTACACCGGCGCCACTTGCTCAGATAAAGGCTATGCGACCGGCTACGATGTAGGCTGGCGTGACGACGCAGGCAGGATCATCCTCTGGTTCGGAGATGCCTGCTCGTGGAGCACCACGGTGGACAAGAGTGAGGTCAACGCTGCCCTGCTGGCCAACAACGTCATCGTTGCAGGCATCAACACCTATAGTGAACGACGCGGTATCGACTATCACGCTGATACCAACCGAGGATCATGTTCGTTTAACGGAACTAATCCCGGTCAGGCAACACTGGTTACCGGGGCAACCTCCGGCACCTTGACCAATAACGTCAGCGGGACCATGGCCACGGTAAATGCTGTTCTCGAAGCAGTCGCTGGCGGGATTGCCCAATCCGGATCTGCGGCGGCAGTCTCCTTCAGCACCGGTTCATTGACTGAAGGCAGCCAGCTTTACCAAAGCAAGTTCAACGCCAAGGACTGGTCAGGAGATCTCGTCGCGTACAAATTGAACAGCGACGGCTCTTTGGGCAGTCAGGCCTGGAGCGCCGCGAAGCACCTTGATTCCAGAGGACACGGCAGCCGCGTCATGATGACCTTAGGCTCCAAAAAAGGCGCGTCTGTCGGCGTACCCTTTCGCTGGGGCCTGATCACATCAACCCAGCAAAATGACCTTCGCACCGAGCCCAACGGCTCGCGCGGCAACGTCTCAAAAGGCACGGCTCGTCTTGAATACCTCAGGGGTAACCGCGCCCACGAGGGCAAGGGTTTTGGCTTTCGTGTTCGGGGCAGCGCACTTGGGGATATCTGGCACTCCAGTGCGGTTTATGTGGGCAAACCCGGCCAGTCATGGCCGGACAGCGGTGGTGGTTTTCCCGACGGGTCTAACAAGTACTCAGTTTTCTCATCAGCTCAGAGCGCCCGAACGCCGGTTGTTTATGTGGGGGCAAATGATGGCTTCCTGCATGGGTTTCGTGCGAGTGACGGCAAGGAAGTACTCGCGTATGCCCCGAGCACACTCTTCAGCACCAGCATCAGTGCAGGCTATCACCGCCTGACTGATCCCAACTTCAATCACAACAACCTTTATGTTGACGGCACCCCTACCGTTAGCGATGCGTTTTTTGCGGGCCCCAATACCAAAACCCAGACCTGGCACACGATTCTTGCCGGCACCCTTGGCGGCGGCGGTCGCGGTCTATTTGCACTGGATGTGACAGATCCCTCCACGTTTCGTGAAAGCAACGCTGCGAAGACAGTGCTCTGGGAATTTACGAATGCGACTGACGCCCATCTTGGTTACACCTATAGCCGGCCCACCATCGCGCTGATGAACAACGGACGCTGGGCGTTGATTACAGGCAACGGTCTTGAAGACACTGCCATCGACAGTTCAGGCGGCGAAGCACAGCTTTTCATTATTTATCTGGATGGCGGTGTCGATGGCACCTGGACCTACGGCACAGATTACCTCCGGATCACAACGGGTTCCGGCTCCACCAGCAGCCGTAATGGACTTTTCAGCCCAGCCGTGGTGGATCTGGACCGCAACGGCTCAGCAGACCGCATCTATGCGGGAGACCTTAATGGCAGTCTCTGGGCCTTTGATGTGTCGAACAGCATCGATACCAAGTGGAGTCCGGCACACGGTAGGCAGCCGCTTTTCAGTGGCAGTTCCGGTCAGTCGATCACGACCAAACCCACCGTGATCCGTCATCCCACGGTATCCGACGGCAGCGCGCCCAACCTGATGGTACTGTTCGGGACTGGCCGATTCCTTGCCGACGGCGACAAGACCCGCAGCAACACGCAGTCTTTCTATGGCGTCTGGGACAACGGCACCGGCGCCCTCACCCGGTCGAATCTCGCCAGCCAGACTTTTCTGCTGAACAACGCCAGCCAACGTGCCCGCGTGCTCGATCCGTATCTCAAAATACAGTACGAGAAAATGACGGGCCGCCAATATGGCTGGTACATCGACCTGCCTGCCAAAGGAGAACGGGTCGTATCCGAGGCGCTGGTGCGCGGCAAGATTGTTTACTTCAACAGCATCATCCCTGATGTCAGCGTCTGTGCTTCGGGCGGCAGCGGATGGGAAATGTCAGTCAAAACTGAAAATGGCGGCAGCCCTGATGCGCCGGTTTTCGACTTTAATGAAGACGGGGCGGTTTCTGTCAGCGGCGATACCACCAGTGTGAGCGGACGCTCCGGCGCCACCGGAGAAGAACAGACTGCCTATGCCGGCAAAAAACTGGAAGAAGAGCAAGGCATGCCGGCAGGTCCTTCGATTATCGGCAACCGCCGCTTTACTCCCGGCAGCGCTACTGATGAAGGGGCTGAGATGGAAGAGACACTGCTGATTGCCAACGATGCTGCCGTTACCGGACGGCTCTCCTGGGAACAACTGTTCCCGGATTAGCCGGCGAATTGATTACACTGCTCAGCCGGAAAGTCGGACGCTGCCATGCAAAAAAATCAAAAAGGTTTTACCCTGATCGAGCTGATGATCGTCATTGCGATCATCGGCATCCTTGCGGCAATTGCAGTGCCGCAATACACGGATTACGTCACGCGCAGTCGCCGGGCGGATGCCCAGAGTACGCTCCTGCAAGTCGCCCAGGAACTGGAGCGCTGCTATACGCAGTTTTCAGCCTACAACAATGCGAGTTGCGCAGTGGTAGGAACCGGCGGGGTCAGCCAGACCTCTCCAGAGGGTTACTATGTGGTGACCGCCAGCGGTGGCGCGCTATCCGCAAGTGGTTTCACTCTCACTGCAACCCCGCAAGGCAGCCAGGCCAGCAACGACACCGACTGCACCACCCTGACGCTGACCCATCTCGGGGTTCAGGGGGGCACAGGCACCGATACCGCCCAATGCTGGTAATGACAAGTCGTTAATCCTGCCGAACAGGACGACCTTTATGACGCGGCGGACCAACTAACGCTCAAAATAGTTTGAGCTTGCGCTAGGTTACCGAGCCGGAGGAGTCTTCATGCCGGAACATCGCATTGATCCTGCATCACTTGTTGATATTGCACGCTACCCTCTGGATAACCCTCAAGACGATCGGTACCGCAACACGCTTTCACTGATCCGGGCTCAGCTTGAGCGAGACGGCTGCGCCGTGATCCCCGGCTTTTTAAGTTCCCACGGACTGTCTCATTTACTCGATGAAGCACAGGAACGCCGGGAACTCGCGTACTTTTCCGCCAACAAAAAAACCAATGTCTACTTCTCTTCGGATGACTCATCACTCGCCGAAGATCACCCCAGGCGAATCTTTCTCGAACGAACCAACGGCTTCATCACAAGTGACTGCTTTGATGAATCTACAGCCAGCCATTCCCTCTATCACTGGCCCGCATTGATGCACTTCATTCAGGACTGCCTCGGCAAGGACAAGCTGTATATCTATGACGATCCGGTGTCGAACATGATCGTTAATGTGCTGACGCCGGGCAGTCAGTTCAATTGGCACTTTGACACCAACGAGTTCACGATCACCATGCTGCTCAAAAGTGCGACCAGCGGCGGGCATTTTGAATATGCCCCGAATCTTAGAAATGCAGAAGATGAGTGCTACGAGGACGTACGGGCGGTGCTCTCGGGTGACACCCGGCAGGTGACCCGCCTCAAGCTCGCGCCGGGCGATCTACAGCTGTTCCTTGGCAGGTTTTCCCTGCATCGAGTCACAAAAAACACTGGCCCGTCGGATCGCCTGCTGCTTATCATGTCGTTCACTGAAAAGGCCGGGATGATTGGCAGCGTTGAACGTATTCGCGAGCTTTACGGTAAAGTTACCGACGCGCATCTTGAAGCTCAGGCACAACGTGTGCGCGCTGACAACCTGATGGACTGAAGTATCCAAGAGCCAGACTGATGATTAAGGGACTGCACCACAACGCCTACCGCTGTCGCGACTCAGAGGAGACGCGCGCCTTCTACGAAGACTTCCTTGGCTTGCCTTTTGCGGGCGCACTGGAAATCAGCACCACCCAGACCGGGCGCGCGACCCACGTGCTGCACACCTTCTTTCAGATGGACGACGGCTCGTTTCTTGCTTTCTTTGATGACCCCGACACCCCTTTTGATTTCAAGGCGCAACGCGATTTTGATCTGCACATCGCCCTTGAAGTCGATCATCAGCACCTTAAACCGATGCTGGAGCGCGGTCGCGAGGCGGGCATTGAATCCCGGGGCATCTCAGATCACGGCTTTATCGACTCAATCTACTTTCGCGATCCGAACGGCTACGTGATTGAACTGACCGCCAGGCGCCCCGGTGAAGAAGACAACGTAGGGGACGAAGGTGACCCGCGCGATATTCTGAGCAAGTGGACGCGCGATAAAGCAGCGCGTCAGTAAAACCCGCCGGCCCGGCCCGGCGCCCAAAAATCCGGACAGTTCGTGTCCAGACGCCGATCATCATCCCGGTAAGCCACACCGTCTTTCATTACAAAATCCAAAGCGTCCACGGCCTCTATTTTCTGAAGCGGATTGGCACGCATGGCGACAAGATCGGCACGCTTACCGACTTCCAGGCTGCCAAAATCATCGGCCCGGCCTAATAGATCCGCTCCGTGCAGAGTCGTAGCGAGCAGGCTCTCCTCGGGTGACAGGCCCACGTTGTTGACCATCAGACTGAGCTCCAGAAGATTGTTGCCGGCATGATTCCCGGGCGTGCCGACGTCGGTGCCCATGGCAATGGCAACACCGAGACTGTGCGCAAGCCGCATATTCTCGGTCCGCATGACACGCAATGATGCGTATCGCTCGCGGATGTGCGCTGGCGTCTGGCTGGCAAACTCCTCGTTATCGAGAAGACCGGGGTGGACACACAAGGTGGGCACCAGATACGTTCCGGCCTTTGCCATCATTTTATAGGCTGTCTCATCGCCAAAACTGCCATGCTCCACACTGGCACACCCGCATTCGACCGAGTTGATGATGGCCTCACAAGCATGGGCGTGCGACGCCACATGGGTGAAATTGTCCTTGGCAATCTCAACGGCGGCCTTGATTTCATCGGGACGCAGTTGGACCGCATCCGCGCGTTCGTTCCGGGATGAGGTCATCGCTCCCGACGCAAGAATCTTTATGAGATCTGCCCCGTTGGCTAATTGCTTGCGCGCGGCCTTGCGGACTTCATCGGGGCCATCGGCTTCTTCATACATACCCGTCCAATACGGCGTGGACGAAGAGGTCATAGAAATAATCTTGCCCGCACAGAAGATTCTCGGGCCCGCAATCGTGCCGGCATTAACGGCATCGCGCACCGCAATCTCGTGATAATCCCAGCCACCGACCTCGCGGATAGAGGTCACACCGCAAAGCAGCGTTCGATAGGCCGCCCGAGCCGCCGACAGCGCTATCGTGCCGGGTTTGGCGCCGGCCCAAAGCCGTGAAGCATCCGGGTTGTAGGTATCGACACAAAGGTGGACGTGGCAATCAACAAACCCCGGCAGCACATATGACGCCTCCATATCTACAGCGTCACTTTGTGGTGATCCATCAAAGCCGATGTCGGCGATGCGGCCATTTTCGATAAACAGGTGGCCCAACCTGAAGGTCCCGGCGCGGACATCATAAATATTGGCGTTTTTTAAAAGCATGGACTTCCCCGTTAAGTGAAATAGGCGGCAGACCTCATCGTTTCGCGCAAATCGAATCCGCAATGATGCAGAGCATCTCGAACATCAGGTTGGCCACCGTCACGCAGGTGATACCCGTTGGATCATAACCCGGCGAAACCTCACTGATATCCGCACCGATGATGTCCATGCCCTGCAGTGAACGCAGGATGACCTGAACATCTCTCGGAATCAGGCCGCCGATTTCGGGTACTCCGGTCCCGGGCAGGTAGGCCGGATCAAGACCATCGATATCAAGCGAGATATACACCGGACCGCCGGCCAATACCTGGTGAATCTGCTCGATCGCGGCGGCACGGCCCATCTCCTCATACTCATCCATCGTGATGATGCTGTACCCCACGTCATAGCCGTACTGGATATCCTCGGGCGTAAAACGGCTGCCGCGCATACCTACCTGAATGGCACGTTTGGGATCAATCAGCCCTTCCTCGTAACCGCGGCGCATGAAAGTCGCATGGTTGACCTTGTCGCCACAGATCTCATCCAGCGTATCGGCGTGGGCATCGAAATGCAGTATGCCAACCGGCTCATCGACTGCGAGTGCCCGCAGGATCGGCAGTGGAATGGTGTGGTCGCCACCGCACGCGATCGGCACAATGTTTGCGGCTTTCATCTCGCTGAAAAAATCCTTGATCATGTCGATCGACTTATCTTTGCTCATCGGATTCACCGGCGCATCGCCCAAATCGGCAACGTTGCAGATCTCAAAGGGCCGGATTCCGCTGGTCGGATGCACCCGCCGGATGAGTCGGGACATCTCCCTGACTCCGGCAGGGCCATGCCGGGCGCCGGTGCGGTGGTTGAGACCCAAATCAAAGGGCACCCCCACCAGTCCCACATCCACCTCCTCGATGATCTCCTTCGTGACGGTACGCATAAAGGTGGCCAATCCCGCAAACCGCGGCACCACAGAGGGGTCGACAGGCTGATAGTCTTCTCGCTTGGTCATGATTTTCTCCGCTGAACCCTAAAGCGGGTTCGCTGTGGTTAAGTGTGTGCCGCCGTCGATCACCAGCAGCTGTCCCGTGACGGAACGCGCGTGCAGTCCCAGCCAGCACACAGCGTCCGCCACATCAGCCGGTGTGACAAAAGTCTGCAACGGCGCAGCAGCCGAGACTTTTTCCCTGAATTCTGTCAACGCCTCATCAGAGAGTTTTCCCGACAGCCATCTCGTGTCGACAAAGCCCGGGCAAACCGCATTGACACGGATCAAGGGTGCCAGATTACGCGCCAGCGAGAGCGTCATTGTATTGAGCGCGCCTTTGGATGCCGCATACGCCATGGAAGAGCCGATCCCGCTGATCCCTGAGTGCGACGACACATTGACCACTGCCGCCCGATCAGACTTCTTAAGGTACGGCACGGCCGCGCGGGTCATCTGATAAGTGCCGTTCACGTTAACTGACATGATGTAATCAAAATCAGTCACATCCAGTGCATCAAGATCTTTCTGATCGGCAAAACGGGTAACGCCGGCATTATTGACGAGCAGGTCTACCCGTCCAAAGACCTCCCAGGTCTCGTCAAGAATCCGGCGACAGTCTTCATCCTTGGCAATACTTCCCTGTACCGACAATGCGCTGACGCCAAGGTCCTGGCATTGCGCACTAGTCTCCTTCGCGCTTTCATGACTGCTCTGATAATTGATCACGATCCGACAGCCCCTGGCAGCAAGCGCCGTGGCACATGCTGCCCCAATACCAGTCCCGCCGCCGGTAATGATCGCAACCGGACTGTCAGCCTCGGCCGCAGCGAGATTCAAACCGTCCTCCTCATCATCCCCGTCATCGTAACCGCCGTGATTGCCTGTTTGGGTTGCGTCCTGATCATATAATCACGGACGCACAAATCAACCAAAACCTGTCGGAACTTTCTGCGCGCCCTCACTGTCATGAGCCCTTCGGACGTCAAGCCTTTCGCTGATACCCCGCCCCTGCGCGGCGGCGCCCAGGATGTCTTTTACGCACAGAACAATATCGTGCCGTTGCCGGTGATTACCCACACCAAAGGTATTTATATGTGGGATGAAAACGGCAATAAGTACATCGATGCTTCTTCTGGTCCTGTCGTCAGTAATATCGGGCACGGCAATGAGCGGGTTGCCGACGCCATGGCCGAACAGGCCCGGCAAATGGACTTCGCCTACTCCAGAGTGGCTCGTCATCAACCGAATATGGCACTGACTGACCGCATTGCGGCACTTTCTGGCCCGGGATATGAGCGGGTTGCCTTATCCAGCGGCGGCAGCGAAGCGATGGAAATCGCAATCAAGTTTGTCCGTCAGTATGTTGTGGCAACCGGCCAACCCGAGCGGCGACATCTTCTGACGTGCCAACCGTCCTATCACGGCAGCACCATTGCTACCCTCGGCATATCAGGAGATGAGGCACTGGGAGACTTCTTTGATGGCTTTGGCATGACCAGTCACAAAGTCCCTGCCCCGCTCACGTATCGCCTGCCCGAGCCGCACACACCGGAAAGTTACGCAAAGTTCGCACTAGACGCGCTCGAAGCAAAGATTCAGGAGTTAGGTCCGGATACCGTGCTGGCTTTTACGATGGAACCAGTTGGCGGACTAGCCACCGGTTGCACCGTTCCACTGCCGGCCTATTTTGAGGGGATACGCGAAATCTGCAGCCGTCATGGAATCTTTTTGATTTTCGACGAAGTACTCTGCGGCACGGGGCGTACCGGCAAGTTCCTAAATGCTCACTATTATCCGGATGCCCTGCCGGATATCGTGGTCATGGCCAAAGGGTTGGGTTCAGGCTACGCGCCGCTTGGGGCGACGCTGTTCCCGGCTCGTCTGGTAGATCACTTATCCGCTCTGACGGGATTCAACTTCTCACACACCTACAACGCCAACCCCATCACCTGCGCGACGGGACTTGCGGTGCTTGATGAGTACGAGAGGCTCAATCTCATCGATAATGCCGCCGCGATGGGGGGCTACCTCAGGGAGCGTGTGTGGGCACTGGCGGATGAATTCCCGATCATCGGCGATGTCCGCGGCCAGGGCCTGCTGCTGGGCATCGAACTCGTGGCCGATCCCGTCAGCAAAGAACCGATGGCGGCGCAATTTTTACCCACTGAGAAAATCCGCATCCACGGCCTGAATAACGGGCTGATGATTTATTCGCGCCGAACGGCCGGCGGAAAATATGGCGACTGGTTTTTACTCTCACCCCCGCTCACCATTACCCAACCCGAGTGTGACGAATTGCTGCGTCGGCTGCGAGCCACCTTCACCGACTTCGTCAGCGATTGGAAGAACTGCCAGTAACTCAAAGAGCCCGACGCTGCCGTCCGATCCAAGTTACACAGGCTAGATGAGGGTGAGGAGATAGAAGGTGGTGGCCAGGGACAGAATCGAACTGCCGACACGAGGATTTTCAGTCCACTGCTCTACCAACTGAGCTACCTGGCCTTTGAAGAGGCCCCTTAGCGGGGAGGGGAATTACAAATCACCCGCACGCTTTCGTCAAGCGTATTCCGCCCGAAGGATCCGGGGATCAGGAAAGATCCAACGCAAAGGGCTTGAGTTTCTCGATCGGGATGAGTTCAAGCGTCCGGATGTTGGTGCGCGACAGGTAGAGCTTGCAGGCCACACCTGCCTCAACCGCTCTGGCATAAGAACCCGCGCACACACACCAGCAGTCACCATCCTTAAGGCCGGGGAAACCAAACTCAGGATGGGGTGTGATGAGGTCATTGCCATCCGACTTCAGCCACTGCAAAAACTCATCGGTCACTTTGGCGCACACCGTATGCGCCCCACGGTCACCCTCATCCGTATTGCAGCAGCCGTCTCTGAACCAGCCGGTGAGAGGTTTTTCAGAGCACAACTCCAGAGGCTCGCCAAAGACATTTTGCTGAACAGGGGTATCGGTTTCGGACATGCAACACACTCGCATCACTTGAATTCAGGGAAGTCCGTATTCTCCATGTTCAGTGAAGGCACTTTCAACGTCTCTTTCGCCTCATGCACAGAGTCATGACTTCACCAGCAATACATCGGCAGTGCTATAGTGACGTCGGTTTCAAAAAGCGATTTGGTTATGAAATTCTGCAGTCAGTGTGCATCCGCAGTCAGCATCCGGACACCCCAGGGGGATAACCGCGAGCGGCATGTCTGTGATGCTTGCGGGGAAATTCATTACCAAAACCCCAAAATCGTGACCGGTTGTATTCCCGAGTGGCAAGGGCAAATACTGCTTTGCCGGCGCGGGATTGAACCCCGCCACGGCCTTTGGACCATACCCGCGGGATTCATGGAAAACGGGGAGACCATCGAGCAGGCGGCCATGCGTGAGACCCTTGAGGAAGCCTGCGCCCGCGTCGAGATTCACGGTCTCTATGCCGTGTTCAACATCCCCCACGTTAACCAGGTCTATATGATTTTCCGCGCCCAGTTAAGCGATGGGGAATTCGCACCCGGCGAGGAAAGCCTTGAGACGGAACTTTTTGATGAGGATCAGATCCCCTGGTCCGAAATGGCTTTTCCGGTAGTGATCCAATCCCTGCGCCGGTACTTCTCCGATCGACCCAATAATCACTTCCCGCCGTTTGTCGATACGGTTACGCCGATACGGCGCTAGGCGCTGACAAAGCGTCTCAGCTCAACGCCTCAAGCTCCGGCGGAATATCCGGAGGACTCGTCGGAAGATCCAATTTCTGCAGCAGATCCTTAAGGGCTCCCTGTATCGCCTCCTCCATCGTTGGGTGATAGAAAGGTTTTCGCAATAACTGCAGTACAGTCATCTTTTCGCCGATGCACCATGCGAGCAGATGTGCCAGATGCTCGCCTCTTTCTGCGATGACTGTTGCGCCCAGCAACACGCCGCTACGTTTGTCGGCATAAAGGCGAACAATGCCCCGGTTGGCGCCCATAAGCAACGCGCGGCCTACCGGGCCAAGACGCATCTCTCCCGTCTCAATCTCTTCAGGATCAAGCGCGTCATATGCCGTGCCGACCGTGCAGATATTTGGTGAACTAAACGTAATCGCCAACGGGGTTTTGCGGGCAAACGCGATGCTCTCATCACGCGCCGCGTTGTAGCCTGCGATACGGCCCTCCGCGGCGGCTTCGTGCAGCACCTGATCGGAGCCGCTGATATCTCCGGCGATAAAGACCCGGCTGTCGCCGCAGCGCATGGTGGCCGGGTCGAAAGACGGTGCGCCTTGATCATCAAGTGCAATACCCGCATGCTCGAGCGCCAGCCAATCGAGATTGGGCTGCCGGCCCATCGCGGCGAGCACCTTGTCAACGACCACGGACTGCTCGCCCGCGCTCACACGGATACGTCCTCCTTCATCCTGCAGTTCGGCCGTGTGTCCGAGCCACAAGGGGAAAGCCCTGGACATCACTTCGATCGCACTTTGCCGGGCGCTCGGATCAGACAGCCCGGCAATGGTTTCTGCCTGGTCAATTCCGGTGACTGCTATGCCAAGCTGCGCCAGCGCCTGTCCGAGTTCCAGGCCAATGATGCCAAGGCCCACCACGGCCACAGATTCCGGCAGGTCTTCCTGTTCAAACAGGGTGTCGCTGGTGAGAATCTGATCGCCAAAGTCCACCCACGCCGGCGGCACCACCGGGCGGGTCCCGCACGCGATGATGATGTTCTCAGCCTGGATGACGTCATCGCCGACCTGCAGCCGGCCGGGCTCAACGAAGCGCGCATAGCCATCGAGAAACTCGTCTTCCATCTGGTCTGTGCTGTTCCCCAGCACCCGATCTACCAGAATGTCGCGAAGGTCGCGAACATGTTCAAGAATGTCCGGCAGGTTGGCGGATAACCCTTCCTCGCCCTCGATTCCTTCGCGATCGAACAATTCGCGGCGATGCAGGTCATGCCCTACCTGGATCAGCGCTTTAGAGGGCATGCACCCTACCCGCGCGCAGGTCGTCCCAAGCTCACCGCCATTAATCAGCAAAAAAGACTTATTTGCCTGCCGAACCTGGCTGACGGCAGCGAGACCCGCTGTCCCAGCACCAATGACGGCAACATCAACACTTCGCTCCATCAATCTGACCCGTAATAGTGGCTAGTCGATCTGCTCCAGCCGATCTGCAAGTTGTGTTAGATCCTCTACGACCAAATGAGGAGTATGCTCCTCAGACCAGGTCGCTTCCGCCCGATTGACCCAGGCACCTTTCAGCCCTGCCTGCTGTGCACCAACAACATCTTCCACAGGATGATCTCCGACATGCAATACCTCGGATGGCTCGGCGGAAAGAAGCTCACAGGCCATCGCAAAAATCGCAGGATCCGGTTTCTTGACTCCCGCCGTGCGGGCGCTGATCTGTCCTTGAAAAAATTGACCAATGCCCAGCCGGGAAACATCCGCGTTCCCATTTGAGAGCGCTATCAGGGGAAACCGGTCACTCAACCGGGCAAGCGCCGGAACCACATCGGGATACAGCGTCACGTCGTGCCGAAGATCCAGAAACCGTGCAATCAGATCATGGGACGCCTCAGGGTCATAGCCGTGACGCTCAAGCAACAACTCAAAGGAGAGTCTGCGCAACTCAGTCAGGTCGTGGACCAGATCCGGGCGCTGCTCGTAAATCTCAGTCCGCTGAAGACGCAGATCAGCCGCATCATGCGCTTGGGCAATACGGGGAAATGCCTTACGGATATGATCATGCAAGGTCTTCTCTGCCCGGTCTATGACCGGCCAGATCGCCCACAACGTATCGTCGAGGTCAAAGGAAATCGCGCGCAGCGCTTTCATGAAGACAGGATCGGTCCAAGGGCGCCGCGCAACTGTGCGACACACGACATGGTGGGCCCAACCAGTTCGATGCTGCAGACGGCTCGACCCCGATCGGTCAAGACCGCACGGTCACCCTCCGCTTGGGCATGATTCAGATGTGCAAACCCGAAGTCTTCGTCAAAGATATCCAGATCGCGCTCCGGCACCGAACGCACAAAAAGAAACAGGCCGTGGGGACTGCCGCCTTTGTGCAGTTGGCCTGTCGAGTGAAGATATCGGGGACCGGGATTCAGCGTCACCGGCAGGTCGAAGTGTTCGCGCACTGCCATTGCAAACTCTTCCAGCACATCGAAAAGTGCGGGCTCATCCGGCAAATAGGTCAGGATGGCCAGATAAGCGCCCTGCCCCGCCGAAGCCAGCGATGCGCCCAAATCCTGCGGGGTGAGTGGCGTCCCGGAGCCCGCCGTACCCTCCCCGTCCAGCAGCTGGCGGGTGGCCGCTTTGGTCGCGGCGACGTCGGGCTCGTCGAAAGGATTGAGCTGCATGACCGCACCGGCAATGGCGACTGCAAAACACCAGCGGAAAAACTCCCCGCCGAGATCTGTCTCTTTCTCAAGAGTGATCCGCCAGGTCGGAATCCCGCCATCATCCGCCTCCGGGTAGCGCTGCCAGAAAGTCTCATTGGTACTGGCACCGAGAATCACCCTCGCAACACGGGATCCCGGTGCCGAAGCGTCTGCACCGTCCAATGGCAGCATGCCTTTACCTTCCTTGCCGGTGCTCTCAGCAATGAGTTGTTCAACCCACGATCCAAACGAACGATATTGTTCATCAATACACAAATGCAGGCAGTCGCGCCCGGCCAGACATTGCTCCGCGAGCCAACTTCCAAGTGCGAGCCCAGGATTGTCTGACGGATTTTCCGCTTTGCACTGCCCGGACATGTCCAGGGTGCTCTGCACAATCACTGCAAGATCCATTCCCAACAGTGCGCCTGGCGCCATTGCAAAAGGAGTCAACGCCGAAAAGCGCCCACCGACATCGGGCGGACTCTCAAGGCAGTCAAGAAAATGACGCTGCACCGCAAGATGCATAAGAGGGCTGCCCGGATCCGTGATGGCGACACATTGCCCGCCGGGTTCAGCCACGCCCTGCTCTTCCAGGTTATCCAGGACCCAGCTGCACAAGGTCTGCACCTCGATCGTGGAGCCGGACTTTGATGAAAAAACAAAGAGGATCCGTGACCACGCCCGGTTGCCCAACGCCTCGGTAATCGCATCCGGATGAGTATTATCAAGAATGGTCAGAGACAGTCCATCACCGGCGGGGCCGAAAACCTCAGCGAGCACCTCAGCCGCGAGACTTGAGCCTCCCATTCCGATAAGCACCGCCTGAGAAAAGCCGCGCGCACGAATGTCCCGGGCCCAATCGCTTAACGCTGTATGGTGGTCAGAGAGCCAGCGGGGGCTATCCAACCAACCGAGACGATCACGAATCGCGGCCCGAACGTCATCATCAC
>Ga0255776_10001694_pt1 | contig 25095 bp, 22 predicted proteins | sample 071ome_19_FD_179974 | JGI IMG/M metagenome (GOLD analysis project Ga0255776, IMG submission 179974) | Coastal salt marsh microbial communities from the Groves Creek Marsh, Skidaway Island, Georgia - 071413AT metaG (version 2) | ecosystem: Environmental > Aquatic > Marine > Intertidal zone >... | reverse complement strand
GAACAACCGGAAGCGTTGGGGTCATCGCAGTGCGTTGAGCCGCATCGAGATCACCGGCATCAAGAAGGGCTGAGTACCAATGTCGAAGACGAAGGGTGGCGGCTCCACCAAGAACGGGCGCGACTCCAACGCCCAACGCCTCGGCGTGAAGGTGTACGACGGGGGCAGGGTGAACGCCGGTGCGATCCTCGTGCGTCAGCGCGGAACGAAGTTCCATCCGGGTGAGAACGTCATGCGCGGTGGCGACGACACGTTGTTCGCCACGGCCGACGGTGTTGTGAAGTTCGGTTCTCGCAAGGGCCGCAAGCTGGTCGACGTTCTTCCCAACTGACCGTTCCTCGGAACGACAACGCCTCCGCTTCGGCGGAGGCGTTGTCGTTTTCGGGGACCTGTGGTGTTGCGTGGCTCTGTGGTTGTCGGTGGCTCTGCGGTTCTCGATGGTGCGAGCCGACCGACCCTCAGCGGATGAGCAGCGGGGGGTCCGGGGGCAGAAAGAGCCCAGTGGTCGGATCTGGCGTCAGGTCGAGGTTCGCCCCACCGTTGACCACCAGCTTTCGGGAGATGAATTGGGCCTCGATCGGGGTGACGGGGGATCCGCCGGAGATCGTCATGGGGTCGGCGTACGGCGTGAAGAACGTGCCCTTGAGAATCATTGATGCGCCGCCAGCGATCTTGTACCTGCTGGAGTTGGCCTCCGACCAAATTGCAAGCCCCTTGAATGGGCCTTCGGTCGGCGCAGTCCAGTTCGGAGGCGTACCGCCGGTGATCTCGAAGTAGCCAGTGGCTTGGTAGAACATCGTGTTGGTTGCGGTGATGTCCCCACCGGTCAGGCTGAGGTCACCGCTGCGCTGGTACACCCAGGCTGCCTTTGCGGAGGACTCACTGACGCAGCTGACGACGGTGAGCTGGCACGTTGGGTTCAGGGATGCCGTCGGGTTGGCCGAATTGAACTCCAGTGTCCCACCGGTCTGCTTGATCTGACCGTCGAACACGACGTTTCCGCCCTCGAACGCTATGGAGGAACCGTTGCTGACAGTGAAGGTGTTGGCGCCGTTGGAGCCGGGGCAATCGATGTGCCAGTTCCCGCTGAGCACGAGTGAAGCATTCTTCTCGGCGCACTTGTACCCCGCACCCGTCCATGTGTTCCAGCCGGTCGGCGTGCCCGAGGACCCGACTGCAAAAATCAGATTGTCGATGTGCGGCTGGGAACCTGACGTACACCCCTCGACCGGGATCGTGAGGTAGGCGCTGTACGACGATTTGCAATTGTATTTGTGGTCGACCGGTGCCCTTGTTGCCCGCTTCGGTCTCGGATTTGGCGCAGGGTAGATACCGCCGCTGCTCACCGCAGTCTGCTCGTCGGACGCGATGTCTCCGTCGTTGCAGGCGGTAGCCGACGTCAAGCACGTCTCCCCCGGGCCGAGGGCGACGAGATTGATCGCTCCAGCCTCCGAGCCGGCACTCTTTGCCACAATTGTCGTAGCTGCGCCGCCGCCGAGGCCCTGAACTTCGAGAGTTTTGCTCTGTCCTGTGCATTGTGAGCCGTCGCTGTCGAGCAAGATCACGCCAGCTCGGGTTGCACTACCCGACTGGACGACGGAGCCGCCCCCTACTTCGAGCGCACCGCACTCGAAGGGCTCCAGGAGCCAGAAACTCGGCATCCGTCGCTTGTCAGCTTCGACCTGGCGGACAACAGCCTGGGTGTCGATCTCCAGCGTGTCCTCGCCGAGAACGGATGCAAAGAAGGCATCGACAGAGGACGTGAGTCGGACCATGATCCGTTCGCACGGGTCTCCGTCGTAGCCTCGCGTCCCCGTTCTCGCATCTGCAATGGACACGTCAGATACCGGATAGGTGATTTCGATCTGGTACTTGCCGGCCGTGCCGCCGTCGGAGACGGTCACCGGCGAAGAAGCACCGGAGCAATTCGCAGGAAGGGCGGCGCATGACACCGCTGCTGTTCCCGGGAGATCATCGACGTTTGCTCGCAGGTACTGCACGGCGGCTGCACAGCCGGCCTGCCCGTCGGGGCCTGCATCTGCGCCAAGGGCCTTTCCGGCTGAGAGCGCAGCGAAATCGACGGCGGACTGGTGGGATCGTCGCTCGTCTCGAATGAAACCGAGGTCGACGACGAGCGCGACCAGTGTGAGAAGGGTTACCAACGAGACCGCCACCAGCACGAGAACCGCACCGGAGTCGCGCTGTGAGCGCTGATCAGGCATTGCTCTCGTGCATCGTGACAGCGTCGGACGTCAACGAAAGACTGACCGTGTAGAGGCCGGTCTCGATCTCCGCCGGCACGCTGGCGCTGACTTGGACCCGGGTGTCGACGATTCCGGCGGCTGAGTCGTCGAAACAAGCAGCAGTGCCCCCCGCTGTTGTGTGACCGGCCGACACGGCGACGGGGGTGACCCCGGTGACGAGCGCCACGCACACGTCGGTTGAGGCGAGGCCGTTTCCGAACCGTGACAGGGCAACCTCACGGACGTTCGTGGCCCAGTCACCGCTTGCGAATGTCTGGTCGGACGGGACGGTTGCCCCGTAGCGGGCCGCGTCCCTGGTGGAATGGTTGAGTTGCAGATCGTTGTTCAAGGCGATGCCAGCGGTGATGGTTCCAAGCATGATGATGACAAGGAACGGCAGCACCAGCGCGAACTCGGCAACGACGGCTCCCCGGTCGTTTGTCCTGTTCCTCGTGTTCACTGCCAGACGCGCAAACATGCTCTTTCCATCGGCATTCTGCCGATGTTCCTTAGATCGGTTTCCCCGGCACGCCGGGACTCCCGAGCCTAGCCGGGGTTGTGGATACCTTGAGGTAGGGAGTCGGCATCGAAGTCGAGCCATTCGCGAGCCGCCGTGATCGCATAGCGGTCGGTCATACCGGCGACCCAGGAAACAGCGGCATGCCGCACTCCGGCGTCGGAATCGTCGACCAGCAATCGCGGGGGGAGCCGCGTCGGGTCGGCGCAGAGGTGCTCGACGAGTGACTGCAACACGGCGATCACTCGGCTGGCTTGCTCACGAGATGCCGGGCGCAGATAGATCTTTTCGTAGTTGAAGCTTCGAAAGGCAGCGAGTGCAGCGGCGCCATCGGAGGTCATGGCAATTCGACCGGTGGATTCGGTCGCTGCGATCATGGCCCCGATGAACCCGGCGAGTTGCATCCGCCGGGTCGTTCCGCAGAAATCGCGCACGAGATCGGGAAGGTCGTCTGCTCGAACGATCCCTGCGGTCACCGCGTCCTCGAAGTCGTGGCAGACGTACGCGATTCGGTCGGCCCAACTCACCACTTCCCCTTCCGGGGTCGCAGGGGCAGGGCGTGACCACGAATGGTTGCGGATGCCGTCGAGGGTTTCTTCGCAGAGGTTGAGCGAACGGAGCGTGACGTCGGCTCCCCATTCGGCGTGGTTGAAACCTCCCTCGACGAAGGGCGACAGCGCGTCCTCGCTGGCGTGACCGCCGGGGCCGTGCCCGCAGTCGTGACCGAGGGCGATCGCCTCGGTGAGCGGCACGTTCAATCCGAGCGCCCAGCTGACCGATCGGGCCACCTGAGCGACCTCGAGCGCATGGGTCAGCCGGGTTCGTTGATGATCGTCGGGGAAGACGAAGACCTGCGTCTTGCCCGCCAAGCGGCGGAACGCCGAGGCATGGAGGATCCGGTCACGGTCTCGTTCGAAGCAGGTTCGGGTGCGGTCTGGAGCCTCCTCGACCATCCGTGTCCCTGCACCGACGCTCAGCGTCGCACCGGCACGAAGCGACGCTGCTTCGATCGCTTCTCGTGCCTCGCGCTCGAGTGCCGATCCTGGTGCGACGGCAGCGGTGGAATCGTCATGGGCGACCTCGACGCCGTCGGTGCGGTGTCCCCGCATGGTGGTGCCCCAGAGTGCTTCGCGTTCGGTCAGTTCGCGTTCGGCCCGCATTGGCGCATGGTAGAGCGGCAACTGCACCGTCCGGTTGACCCGTGGGTCCGGCGGTCCCTGCCATGTCGAAAGTCGACTCCGTCCGAGTGGAGAGTGCGTAGCCTTGCAGGCGTGTCCAACTTCGTCGACGAGTGCAACATCAACGTCAAGGGCGGTGATGGTGGCGCGGGCTGTGTTGCGTTTCGGCGCGAAGCCCACGTGGCGAAGGGGGGCCCTGATGGCGGCGATGGCGGTGACGGTGGCTCGATCTGGCTCGTTGCCGATCGAAACGTGGCGTCGTTGCTCGCGTTTCGGGATCATCCGCATCGCAAAGGTGAGAGTGGCGTGCATGGCAGTGGCGGCAATCGTCACGGCGCCCGGGGGAGCGACCTCGAGGTCAAGGTCCCGGAGGGCACCGTCGTACTCGATCATGCGAGCCGAGAGCCGTTGGCCGATCTTCTCCACCATGGTGACCGCTGGCTCGCAGCGCAGGCAGGGGAGGGTGGCCGAGGCAACGCGCGGTTTCTGAGCAACAAGCGACGGGCGCCGTCGTTCGCCGAGCAGGGCGAGCACGGCGAAGAGCGGTGGCTCCGGCTCGAGCTCAAGCTGATGGCCGACGTTGCCATCATCGGCTTCCCGAACGTCGGGAAATCGACGTTCATCAGCAGCGTCTCGGCGGCCAAGCCGAAGATCGCCGACTATCCCTTCACGACCCTCGAGCCGAACCTCGGCGTGGTGCGGATGGATGATGGGTTCGAGATGGTGCTGGCCGACATCCCTGGATTGATCGAGGGGGCAAGCGACGGAAAGGGGTTGGGTCATCAGTTCCTCCGCCACGTCGAACGGGCCCGGGTCCTGCTGGTGCTGCTCGATCTCGCGCCGTGGGACGGCGTGTCGCCGCACGAGCAACTCGAAGTGCTGCTCCACGAAATCGGCAGCTATCGACCCGATCTGCTCGACCGGCCCCGGCTCGTCGTCGGATCGAGGAGCGACCTGGCTCCTGACCACGACTTCGATGGCCCGGTCGTTTCCTCGGTGACCCGTTCCGGCCTCCCATCGGTGCTGGGTAGTCTTTCGGCGCTCGTTCGTGAGGCGCGGACGGTGACGCCGTCGATCGAGGCCGCGACCTTGCATCGGCCGCTCGGTCGGGAGATTTCGATCGAGCGCTTCGATGATGGGTCGTGGAACGTTGTCGGTCGATCTGCGGTGCGAGCCGTTGCGCTCAGCGATCTCACCAATGACGAGGCACTCGAGTTTGCCCAGGCGCGACTCAAGCAGCTCGGTGTGTTCACTGCGCTCAGGCGGGCCGGGGTGACGACCGGCGACACGGTTCACATCGGTGATTTCAGCTTCGACTACGAGGAAGACGAGTGAGTAGGCCAGCAGATTTTCGGGTGACCGCGTGAGTTCGGTCGTGGTGAAGATCGGTACGTCGTCGTTGACCGACGACGAAGGCGTCATCGACGAGACGATGGTCGCCCTCCTGACCCGTCAAGTGGCGGAGCTCCGGACTGACGGACATCGGGTGGTCGTGGTGACCTCAGCGGCGATTGCGGCGGGGTTGCCCGAACTGGGGCTCGGTGGCGCACGGCGACCGTCCGACCCGATCACCTTGCAGGCGGTGGCAACGGTCGGGCAATCGGCTCTCATGGAGGTCTACCGACGCGAGTTCGCTCGCCATGACGTGGTTGCAGGACAAGTTCTGTTGGTGCCGCACGACTTCATCGTCCGCGCCCAGTACCTGCACGCCCGTCAGACACTCGGACGGTTGCTCGACCTCGGTGTCGTGCCGATCGTGAACGAGAACGATGCGATCGCCGACGACGAAATCCGTTGGGGAGACAACGATCGGCTGGCAGCGCTCGTCGCCAATCTGGTCGACGCGGAACGGCTGGTGCTGCTCACCGACACCGACGGTTTGTTGACTGCCGATCCGCGGATCGATCAGTCGGCCTCACTCATCGAAGAGATTCACGAGATCGACCACCAGCACGAGGCGCTTGCCGGTGGCGCGGGCTCGGCGCGGGGGAGTGGAGGCATGGCCTCGAAGCTTGCTGCTGCCAAAATCGCGGCGTGGTCCGGGGTGGACACGGTCATTGCCGCTGCTCGCCGTGATGGGGTCGTCGCCGACGCAGTGGCTGGTGTTGCGGGGGTTGGCACAACCGTGCGGGCCCGTCCGAATCGGCTCCCGGCACGAAAGGCGTGGATTGCCTTTGCGGTGGTTGCGCAGGGCCAACTTGTCGTCGACCGCGGGGCACGGATGGCGTTGGAGACGGGAAAGTCGTTGTTGGCTGCCGGGGTGCGGGAGGTGAACGGCACATTCGATCCCGGCGCGCCGATCGAGATCGTCGACACCGACGGGAATGCCTTTGCAAAAGGGCTTGTGCGTCATGGAGCCGATGAGATCCATCGAGCTGCCGGCCACCGTAGCGATGAACTTCCGCTGGGCGTGCCGGCGGTCGTGGTGCACGCCGACGATTTGGTGGCGCTTCCGAGCTCGGTCAGTCGCCGTCGGTGAGGGCGTCGGGTTCCGGTGCTGGCGCAATACCGAGATCGGCTTTGATCTGGGCGAGACGGGTCTGTGCTTGCACCCCTCGGGCTGCTTCCTCGATTTCGAGCATGCGCGACTCGACGTTGGTCTCGTTGAGTTCGGCCACCGCGCTGGCCTTCGCGTAGCGGGCTTCGATCTTCTGGCGCACCTCGTCGAAGGTCGGAACGTCGTCACCGATCGATTCGTTGAGCGTCGTCATCGCGGCGTTGACGGTCTCTTGCATCTTGGCCTGGTCGAGCTTGGAGAGCAGAGCCGATTTCTCCCCGAGACGTTTCTGCAGCAGGGTTGCGTTCTGTTTCACCGCAGCCTTGGCCTGATCGGCTGCCTCGGTGGCCTGGAAGTGCATCTGCTTGAGTCCCTCGATCTCCTCTTCGAGGGTGAGGAGCCGATCAGCGAACTGCTGCGCCGCCGACGTGTACTGATCGACCTTTGCCGTGTCGCCGTCGGCTTGCGCGGACTCGGCCATCAGGACGGCCTGCCGGGCGTTGGCGTTCACCTTTTCCAGCTTCTCGAGTGCCTCGTTGATGCGCATCTCGGTCTGTTTCTGGTTGGCAACGACATTGGCGGCCTGCTCACGCAGCTGCTTGTGCTGCTGTTTGGCGTCGCTGATGGCCTGCTCGAGCTGCACTTTCGGGTCGGCGTGCTCCTCGTGACGCAGGTTGAGCGCCGCCAAGAGGTAGTTCCACCGCTTCTTGAGATACCTGAACATGCCCTGATGGTAGACGGCGCTCCGTATCGCCGTGCGGTCAGCGCCAGATGATGCGGCGAACGGGCCGGAGGACCATGTCCGCTTCGCGCACGCCGGTCCGGAAGGCAATGATCACGTAGGCGGCCCCACCGACTCCGACGGTGAGGAGCACGGCGAGCACGGAAGGCAGGTCGCCAGTTGCCAGTTTGAGTGCGGCGGTGACGACGAAGGCGATCGCAGCAGCGACACCGGGCGCACGCAGGACAGCAGCAGGCGAGCGGAGTGCGGGCAGGTGTCGGTCGAGCAGTCGCGACAGCAAGACGAGTTCGACCCAGGCGCCGATCGCCGAGCCGAGGGCGAGGCCGATCGCTCCGAGGCGCACGACCGAGCCGTCGGCGCGAACGGTGCTGTCGAGCGGGCCGGCCAGACCTAGGGCGTCACCCAACTGCTCGACCCCGTCGAGACCGATGAAGGCACGATCGAGCGGGAACATGAACAGCGCACCCAAGATGGCGGCCAAGCCCACTCGCAGTGCAGCGACTCGGGCTGGGCCGGCAGTGTCGCCCATGGCATAGGCCGCATTCTGCAACATCCGGGACAGCCCGATTGCCGGAAGACCGAGGCCGTAGCACAGGAGGATCAACCACACGAGTGAGGTGTCCGCGCTGGTGAACGCTCCACCCTCGAACAGCAGCGCCACGATTGGTTCGCCTGCAGCAATGAGCAGGAGGGAGGACGCAAGCATCCAGAAGGCGATCCGGCGCAGGGCTGCTTCGGTTCGCTGCGCGACCTGTACGGGGTCGTGGGACAGCCGAGACAATTCGGGCAACTCCGCTGCAGCAACGCTCATCGCGAAGAGGCTCACCGGCAGGGTGTAGAGGATCTGGGCCTTGAACAGCGCCGACAGGGCACCCGCAGCCAGGAACGAGGCGAGCAGGAGGTCGACGTAGGCCGAGATCTGGACGGCACCGCGACCGAGAACGGCAGGGCCGAAGCGACGTCGGACCGCTCGCACGTGAGGGTTGCGGGCGTCGAACGCAACGCGAAGTCCACGAGCCAACGTCTTCGCGGTGGGGTATTGCACGAGGAGCTGGAGTGCACCTCCGACGGCGACACCAACCGCCATCGCACGCGTTGCATCGGCGACATCCCAGTCGCTCTGCCAGGCCACCAACAACGCAACGATCTGCGCAAGGTTCCAGACGACGGGTGCGACGTAGGGAAGAAAGAAGTTCCGGTGGCTGTTGAGAATGCCGAGGCACCATGCCGACATCACCATGAATCCGATACCGACTGCAGTGATGCGGGTGAGTTCGACGGCGAGGTCGAAACTGGAGCCGGTGAGACCCCAGGCGATCAGCCGGGTCAGTGGTCGTGCCGCAAGAACGATCACGAGCACGCTGAGCCCCGTGACGAGCATGAGGGCGGCTCCGACGGCGCCCGCCATGCGGCTTGCCGCTCGCTCGTCTTCGGCCTCGAGGAGATCGCTGTAGACGGGGACGAACGAGGCAGCAAGAACGCCTTCGCCGAGCAGGTTCTGGAGAAGATTCGGAATCCGCATTGCGGCAGCGAGGGCGTCCGCGGCGCCATTGATGCCGATTACACGCCCGGCAACCATTTCGCGGACAAGGCCCGCACTCCGCGACAGGAAGATGCCGATGCCGACGAGCGTGGCGCCTCGACCGGCGGTGCTCACGAGAGCTCCTCGACGTCGTCGAGGCCGAGTCGCAGCGCTTCGAGTTCGTGAACGACGTCGCTGATCGCCGCCCCGACGCGCTCGACGTCTCCGAGCGTGCCGGCCCGTGTGCCGAGTTCCTCGGCTCGCACGACCGCCTCCTCGAGTCGGAACTCGATGCGCTCGAGTTCATCTCGCATCGACTCCTCGCGAATCGTGAGGCGGGCGTGACTCGCAAGTTGCGCATCGATCGAGCCGATCCGGGCGTCACCGACCGGCAGTGAGGCAAGATCTCGTTCGAGTCGTTCGGCATCGATGCGTCGGCGAGCGTCGCTGAGTCGCTGCCCGGTGCAAGCCGCTTCCCAGCAGTGCTCGACACTGGCGGTGAGCGCATCACCGATCTCGAAAAGGCGCGTGCGCAACGGGCCGTCGGGAGTGTGCGCAAGTGCCTCGGCGAAACGGGCTCGGGCCTGCAGGGCGTCGCGCACGAAGAAGCGCCAGGGCTCGCGCAGCGCGAACGGGTCGATCCGGGGAGGCAGCGCGGCGATCCGACGAGCGACCGTGCGGGCAACGACAACTCGGGCGAGCCAGACGGCGACCGCCACCGCAACGGCAACGTACCAGGGTCCGCCCACGAACAGGATCGCTGCGATGCTTGCGGCGACCAAGGCCACGGTGAAGGGGGAGACCATGGCGAGAAAAACCGTGGGTTCGAGACGACGCGCCATTCCTGGGGAGGCTAGCAATCGGCCCGAGTACGCTTGTGCAGCGTGACCGCAACGCCGATACCCATACGAGAACTGGCCCGGCGGGCCAAGGCTGCGACGGGTGCGCTTGCCGTTGCGTCGACGGCGAAGAAGGACGCGGCGCTCGAAGCAGCCGCCGACCAACTCGAGTCGAGTGCCGACACCATCCTCGAGGCCAATGCCCGTGACGTTGCTGCGGCTCTCGCCGACGGGATGGAGGCGGGTCTGGTGGATCGCCTTCGTCTTGATACCGGTCGTATCGAGTCGATGGCCAGTGGCCTGCGCCAGGTCGCCGGTCTGCGAGATCCGGTGGGAGAGATCACCGAAGGCTGGGTGCGTCCGAACGGCATCAAGATCGAGAAGACGCGGGTGCCACTCGGTGTGGTTGCGATCATCTACGAATCGCGGCCCAACGTGACGAGCGACGCGTTCGGGTTGTGTCTGAAATCCGGCAATGTCGCCTTTCTTCGTGGGTCGTCTTCGGCCATCAACTCCAATCTCGCCATCGCTGCGGTGCTGCGGGGGGCCCTCCCCACGGCCGGCCTTCCGGCCGATGCGCTCGTGGTCGTCGATGACACCAGGCGTGAGGCCGCCATCGAGTTCATGCAACAGCGAGGCTTTGTGGACTGCCTGATCCCTCGCGGTGGCCCGTCACTCATCCAGTCGATTCTCGACAACGCGACAGTTCCCTACGTCATCGACGGTGCAGGCAACTGCCACGTGTACGTCGATGCTTCGGCCGATCTTGCAATGGCGGTCGACATCACGGTCAATGCGAAGACGCAGCGCATCGGCGTGTGCAACGCCGCCGAGTCGCTCGTGGTGCATCACGCCATTGCCGCAGAGTTTCTTCCGATGGCCGCTCGTGCGCTGAGCGAGGTCGAACTGGTCGGCGACGAACGGGCCCGGGCGTTCGTTGCGATGGGCGAGGCGACGGACGAGGACTTTGCCACCGAGTACCTCGCCATGAAGATGAGCGTGAAGGTGGTCGACGATCTCGATGCAGCGATCGCCCACGTGAACGAGACGTCCACGGGCCACTCCGAGGCGATCATCACGAATGACATCGGGGCGGCGGACCGGTTTGCTCGGGAGGTCGATGCGGCCGCAGTACTCATCAATGCGTCGACTCGGTTCGTCGATGGTGAGGAGTTCGGGTTCGGTGCCGAGATCGGCATTTCCACCCAGAAGTTGCATGCCCGTGGACCCATGGGGTTGGAGCAACTGACAACCGAGAAGTTCGTGGTGCGGGGAACCGGACAGGTTCGACGCTGACGTCGGTTGCACAACGAGCCTGGTTCGGCCGGGATCGACTAAGGGGCTCCGGTTAACGCCCGCTAACCTGACGGCCATGTCGAACCGTTTCTCCGATGTTGCGTCCCTGAAAGATGAGCTCGCAGGTGTCGACTACCTGTCCGACGACGGCATTGCCGGCGTGGTGTATCTCGCCGACCGACTCGAGAAGCCGATCCTCGTCGAGGGTCCCGCCGGCACCGGCAAGACGCAGCTGGCGAAGAGTGTCTCGGAGATCACGGGGGCCCGCCTGATCCGCCTGCAGTGCTACGAGGGCCTCGACGAAGCCAAGGCGCTCTACGAGTGGAACTACAAGAAGCAACTCCTGCGCATCCAGGCCGAGTCCGGTGGCGAAGAGTGGGACGACATCAGCGACGACATCTTCAGTGATGAATTCCTTCTGACCCGTCCGCTCCTCGAGGCGATCAGCGCCGACGAGCCGGTTGTGCTGCTCATCGACGAGGTCGACCGCGTCGAGGTCGAAACCGAGGCGCTCCTGCTCGAGATCCTCTCGGACTACCAGGTCTCGATTCCCGAGCTCGGAACGATCCAAGCAAAGCAGATCCCGCTGGTGTTCCTCACCTCGAACAACACCCGCGAGCTCTCTGAGGCGCTCAAGCGCCGTTGCCTCTACCTGCACGTCGACTACCCCGACCTGGAGCGGGAGAAGGAGATCGTGCTCACCAAGGTGCCGGACATCACCGAGAATCTGGCCGACCAGGTTGCGCGCGTGGTGCGATCGATTCGACAGATCGAACTCAAGAAGCACCCGAGTGTCTCCGAGACGCTCGATTGGGCAAAGACGCTCGTCCTGCTCGGGGTCGAGAAGATCGATGAGCAGACCGCAACGCAGACGATCAACATCCTCTTGAAGTACCAGAGCGACATCAACAAGGCCATCAAAGAACTCGCCACTGCGGACGGCGTGTCCCCCTGATCGGTCATCGACCATGTCTGTGTCCGAGAGTGCCGGGTTCGACGATGCTGTGGTGACACAGGAAGGGATCGGCGATCCGATCCTCGACTTGCTCAACGGGTTCATCGTGCAGCTACGAGCTGCCGGTTTGCCGGTGAGCCTCACCGAGAATCTCGACGCCATGGAGGCGGTCAAACACGTTCCTCTCGGCGATCGACAGACGTTCAAGTACGCCCTGGCGGCGACACTGGTCAAGCACCACAACCACTGGAAGGCGTTCGAAACCGTCTTCGAGGTCTACTTCTCGCTGCGCGGCGACGAGTTCTCCATCGGCGACGACACCATCGAACTGCCGGAGATGGATGACGACGAGCAGCAGGGCGAACAGGCGGGTGGTGATCAGCAGGGCGGCGGAGGCGACAATCTCTCCCCCGAAGAGCTCGCCGAGATGTTGTATCAGTCGCTCATGCGAGGTGATCAGCAGATGATGCGAGGGGTCGCTCGTCAGGCGGTCAAACGCTACGCCGGGATGGAGCCCGGCCGTCCTGTCGGCGGCACCTACTACCTGTATCGGACGCTGCGCAATCTCGACCTCGACGGTGTCCTCGAGCGACTGCTCGAACAGGAACAGAACGAGGAAGGCGACGTACCGTCGGACTTCGAGCAGCGACTTCAGCGTGACGAATACCAGTCACGCATCGACAGCCTGCAAAAGGAGATCGAGGCCGAGATCCGTCGTCGTCTCGTCGCCGACCGTGGCGTCGAGGCGATGGCGAAGACGCTGCGCAAGCCCCTCCCCGAAGACGTCGACTTCATGCATGCGTCTCGCGAGGAGATGGCGTCGCTGCGCAAGGCGATCTACCCGCTCACTCGCAAGCTCGCGGCCCGCCTCCAACGCAAGCGGCGGCATGGCCGGAAGGGGCCGCTCGATTTCCGACGGACAGTGCGTGCCAGCCTCAGCTACGGCGGGGTACCGGCGGAGCCGAAGTTTCGGAACCCGCGACCGCACAAGCCCGAGATCTTCGTGATCGCCGACATCTCCGGATCGGTTGCGGCGTTTGCCCGCTTCACGCTCCATCTCGTCTACGCCATCTCGGGCCAGTTCTCGAAGGTCCGATCGTTTGTCTTCATCGATGGCCTCGACGAGGTCACGCACATGTTCGAAGGGGTCGAGGACATCAACGAAGCGGTTCACCGAGTCAACACCGAAGCAGACGTGGTCTGGGTCGACGGCCACTCCGACTATGGACACGCCCTCCAGGTGTTCTGGGAGAAGTACGGCAACGACATCGGACCTCGCACGTCGATCATGATTCTCGGTGACGCACGAAACAACTATCACGCCTCGGAGAGCTGGATCATCAAGGCGATGAACGACAAAGCGCGTGCAGTGCATTGGCTCAATCCGGAACCGAACAGCTACTGGGACACGGGTGACTCGATCGTCGGCGAATACGCCCAGCACTGCGACGGCACATTCGAGGTTCGCAATCTGCGACAACTCGAGGGGTTCGTGGACCACCTGGCGTGATCGGGTTCGCTGTCGAACCCGGCGGGAACGACGGGTGTCGAAGCGACTGGCAGGCCCCACCCGTCGAAGGCCTAGTCTCTCGGCATGACCGATCTGGAAACCAGGCTCGACGACCGACTGCGCAGGGTGCTCCCTGCCGATGCCGACTATGCGAGTGCCCGACACGTCGTCGAGAAGAGCACCACACTCGGTGTCCGGAACGGGGTGGTCGAGCCTCCCGCAGCGTCCCATGACGAGGGTGTCATGTTCACGGTGTGGCGCAACGGGGGCATCGGCTACGGGGCAACGAGTGATCTGACCGATGCCGGCCTTGCGGCAGCGGTCGACCGGGCGTCGGATTGGGCCCAAGCGACCTCGGGACGCAGTGTTGTCGATCAGACGCCGCTGCTCCATACCGTGGGGGACTACGAGACGCCGGTGGCGGAGTCGTTCGACTCGATGGATCTGGTCGACCAGATCGCCATGCTGACGCGCGCCGACGCCGCGATGAACGTCGATGAACGCATCGTCGACCGGGGTGCCGCGATCATCCGGTACGACGTCGAGACGCTCCTCGTCACCAACGCCGGCGGACGGGTCGCGCAGCGCATTCGGCAGGTCTTCCCCGACCTCCATGCCACCGCCAACGTCGGTTCCAACACGCAGACCCGGACGTACGGCCGAGCCGCATTCGGTGGCCAAGGCGGTCTCGAGGTGATGGCCGAGCACGGCTTCGCCGATGCGCCCGTCAGGATCGGGGAAGAGGCGGTTGCGCTGCTCGATGCGCCGAATTGCCCGACCGGCATCATGGATCTGATCCTCGCTCCTGATCAGATGGTGCTCCAGATTCACGAGTCGATCGGTCACCCACTCGAACTCGATCGCATTCTCGGGGACGAGCGCAATTACGCCGGCACGAGCTTTGTCACCCCCGACATGTTCGGCAGCTACCAGTACGGCTCCGAGATGCTCAACGTCACGTTCGATCCGACGGTTGCCGGTGAGGTGGCGAGCTATGGATACGACGACGATGGCACGCCGGCTCGACGCACGTACCTCATCGAGAACGGCATCCTGCAGCGCCCCATGGGAGGGACGATCTCGCAGGTACGGGCCGGACTCGATGGGGTCGCCAACAGCAGGGCATCGAGCTGGAATCGACCGCCCATCGATCGTATGGCGAACCTCAACGTCGAGCCCGGCGACTCCACCGTCGACGACTTGATCGCCGGGGTCGAGCACGGTGTGCTGATGGAGACCAATGTCTCATGGTCGATCGACGACAGTCGCAACAAGTTCCAGTTCGGATGTGAACTCGGGCGGATGATCGAGAACGGGGAGATCACCGGAATCGTCCGCAATCCGAACTACCGGGGAATCTCGTCGACGTTTTGGCGGAACCTGACCGGGGTGGCCGACGATTTCACCACGATGGGAACCCCCAATTGTGGAAAGGGTGAGCCCAACCAAGTGATCCGTGTCGGTCATGCCGCCCCGCACTGTCGGTTCAGCGCCGTGCAGGTGTTCGGAGGCGTTGCGTGAGCATCGACGACACCCGCCAACAGTTCGACGATCTCGTCACGTGGGCAACCGGTACCCTGCGCGCCGACGAGGTGCTGCTGGCGTCGTTGCGCGGTGAGAACAGCGATTTCGTTCGCTTCAATCACGCAGTCGTCCGTCAGGCCGGGAGTGTGCAACAGCGGTCGCTGACCATCGATCTGATCAGCGGTCGCAACCACGCAGAGGGAACCGTGACCCTCACCGGGCATGGCGCGACCGACCAGGCTCGTGTCGCAGTGTTGCTCGACGATCTCCGGGCACAACGAGCCGTGTTGCCCGAAGACCCCTACCTCCTGTTCGCAACCGACGGGATCGACTCCGAGCGCTCGGTTGTGGGAGAACTTCCTGCGGCGGCCGATGCCGTCGATGCAGTCGCGACAGGTGCGACCGGAAATGACTTCGTCGGGATCTATGCCGCCGGCTCCACCTTTGAAGCCTTCGGGTCGTCGATGGGTCAGCGCAACTGGTTCGATGCGACGACGTTCAATCTCGACTGGTCGTTGCACCTGCGAGGCGACAAGGCCACAAAGAACGCATACGCAGGCACCGGCTGGGACGAACAGGCCTTTCGCTCGAAACTCGACTGGTCGGTACGCGAACTGGCGGCGCTCGGTCGACCACCGAAGAACCTTCCGCCTGGCGGGTACCGCGCCTACCTCACGCCTGCGGCAATGCAGGAGCTCATGGGCATGCTGTCGTGGGGTGGCTTCGGGCTTCGGGCTCACGAAACCCGTCAGACACCGCTGCTCCGGATGGTGACCGAGGGCGCCTCCTTTGCATCGGATGTATCGATTGTCGAGGACATCGCCGGGGGTGTGGCGCCCGACTTTCAGCGGGCTGGCTTTCGGCGACCGGACACGGTTCAGCTGATCACGCGAGGCGCCTTCGACAGTCATCTCGTATCGCCACGCTCGGCCCAGGAGTACGGCGTTGCCACGAACGGTGCCGAGGACTACGAGTATCCGCTCGCCATCGCGATGAGCCCGGGGTCCCTCCCATCCGACGGACTGCTCGATGCACTCGGTTCGGGCCTCTACATCGGCAACTTGTGGTACCTCAACTTCTCGGATCGCACTGCATGTCGCACAACCGGCATGACCCGATTCGGTACCTTCTGGGTCGAGGAGGGCGAGATCGTGGCACCGATCGAGGTGTTGCGGTTCGACGACTCTGCCTTCAACCTCCTCGGTGATCGGCTCGAAGGTCTCACCGACACGGCCGAGACGATCCTGGATTCGTCGACGTACGAGCACCGGTCGATGGAGAGCCTGCGGCTGCCCGGCGCGCTCGTGTCGGAGATGATGTTCACCCTCTGACGTGCGTTCAGCGGAAGTTGTCGAACTCGAACGCCTGGGGGCCGAGGCTCAGCGGCATCTCGTGAGTGTGCTCGCCAGACAGGACCCGTCATGGGGATCCACGACGTTCGGCGTGGCAGACGGCTGGGCGGTTCTGGCAGGACCCGGCCTGTTCGTCAACCAGGTGATGGCTGCCGGTCTGACCGAGCCGATCACGCACGACGACATCGACGCAGTCGTCGATCGGGCCACGCAGGTCGGGGTCACACCGGCATTCGAGTTCTGCGATGCCACCCGCACCGATGCGGTCACCGCACTGCGTGAACGCAGCTGGCTTCCGAACGACAACCAGATTGTCATGGCACACGGTCTCGGATCGATACCGGAGGCGATCCCTGGTATCGACATTGCCTTCATCGGCGAAGCGGAGCTTCCGATCTGGCAGCTCTCCTCGGCGGTCGGGTGGGGCCTCACGTCTGCGGCGGCACAGGCTGCCAACGACGCGTTCAGCGCAGCGGCATTCGAAACCGACCGTCCTGGTCTGCTGCTCGCTCGCGACTCGCTGGACGGTCGACCACTCGCCTGCGCCACGCTGCGCATATCGCACGGTGTGGCTGTGCTGGGCGGCATGTCCACTCGCCCCAAGGAGCGACGGAGAGGTGCCCACGCAGCGCTGATCAGCTGGCGACTCCGATACGCAGAAGAACACGACTGTCGCTATGCGATATCGCTGGCCCGACGGGGTGGTGACTCGGCGAGGAACCTGCTCCGGTTCGGTTTCACGCCGGCCTACACGAAGACGGTTTGGCAGATGATCGAAACGGGGGCCTAGGCCTCGACAACTGGCCCGCGCACGATCGATGCTCCCGAGTGGGCGGCATTGCCGTCCCGAGGCTCGAAGCTGATGTCGACGAGCACGGTGTCGAACGACGCAGGGTCGAATGCTGCGGGAACCTCGTAGACCCGCCCGTCGGTTGGGTCGTCGATCACGCCGACGCTTTGAATCGTGAGTTCGCCTGCACTGTCGACGCCGATCACCCACAGCTCGAGATCTTCGCCGTCGGGAGCAACGGGGAGTGTTGTCTCGTCGAGCCGGATCGCGTCGGCGTCGCCGTCGGCGAGCACCGACGCCCAGGCGGTCGCATCGACGCCGTCATCCACGAACCCCTCGGCCCAGCGCAGCTCTGCGCCACCGACGACCTCGTAGTCCGGGCTCTCGGAAATCGCAGCGGTCACGAAGACGCCGACCAACACGATCAGTGCGGCTGCGGCTGCGACAAGGATCGTTGGCCGCACCTGAAATCGCCCGGCGGCATCGATGACGGTGTCATCGGCATCGTGGGTGAAACCGGCACCGTGATACTCCGCTCCCACCGACGCTTCGATTGCATGCCACAGGTCTGTCGGCGGGGCGTCCACTTCGAGGTCGTCGTCGGTCATCGTCCGCAAGATCGCCTCGATACGGCTGTGGTCATCGGTCAGATGCAGAACGTCGTCAGTCATTCTGATTCTCCAGTTGGTGACGAATCCGAGCCAGTCCTCGCCGGATGTCGCTCTTCACGGTTCCGAGCGGAATGTTGGTGCGTTCGGCAATTTGAGGATGGGTGAGATCGTGGAAGTAGGCGAGCGTGATGACCTCTCGGGCACGCTCTGGCAATGCGAGCAACGCATCCGCCACAAGCATCTTGTCGCCCGTGGCGTCGACCTCTGCATCGGAGTGCAGCTCGACGGAGTCTTCATCGGCTCGGCGATCGCTGTGCCGCTTTTCGGACCGCACGTTGTCGATGATTCGGTTGCGGGTGATGGCCATGAGCCAGGCCCCGAGTCGTCCCTTCGCTGGGTCGTACCGGTGCCTCGCCTTCCACGCACTGACGAATACGTCCTGGGTCACGTCCTTGGCCCGTTCGGGTCCGAGCGACCGGGCACAGAATCCGTAAATCATCCGGCCGTGAGCGTCGTAGGCCAATCGCAGGGCGTGGTCGTCTCCACTCGCAAACGCAACTTCGACCTCGTCGAAAACAGGGGCTTCGGCTGAGGTCACACGACGACTGTAGTCAGCTGATTGGTCGATCGTTTGGCGGATCTCGGTCAGCGTCATGGTCGGCACCACCGGTCCGCCAGACGTCGGGGCCAACTGCGCCGCCACCTCGAGTGCGCCTGTGGTTCCGCTGGCGGCAGTGACATCATCGAAGGGTGCATGCGATTCCTCACTGTCGACGCAGAGGTTGTTCTTCTCACGCAACGACGGGAACCTGGCCAGCGGATGCAGTGCCGGAGATTTTTTGTGGTCAGCCTCGGTTGTGGAGCATGTCGGCGACCATGAACGCAAGATCGACACTCTGGCGGCCGTTGAGTCGCGGGTCGCACATCGTCTCGTACGCCTGATCGAGTGCTTCCTCGTCGATGCCGTCGCTGCCCCCTACACATTCGGTGACGCTGTCGCCGGTCAGTTCGACGTGGATTCCACCTGGCCAGGTGCCTTCTTGGTGATGCGCTGCGAAGAACCCCGAGATCTCTGCGAGCACGCTGTCGAAATGGCGGGTCTTGCGACCGTTCGGTGCGGTGTAGGTGTTGCCGTGCATCGGGTCGCAGGCCCATACGACAGGGTGACCCGAGTCGCGCACCGCTGCGAGCAAGGGAGGCAGATTCGTGCGAACGTTCTCGGACCCTTGGCGGGTGATCAGGGTGAGGCGGCCGGGGACACGATCGGGATTGAGTGTCTCACAGATACCGATGATGTCGTCTGGCGTGGCTGTCGGGCCGACCTTGCATCCGAGTGGATTCTTGACGCCCCGCAGGAACTCGACGTGAGCGCCACCGACCTGTCTCGTGCGCTCGCCGATCCAGAGCATGTGGGCGGAGCAGTCGTACCAGTCGCCGGTGAGCGAGTCCTGGCGAGTGAGGGCTTGTTCGTAGTTGAGCAGCAGAGCTTCGTGGCTGGTGAAGAAGTCGACCTCGTGGATCGCAGGCACGCGTTCTCCATCAATGCCGCACGCCTGCATGAAGCGCAGTGCTCGGTCGATCTCGTCGGCCATCTGTGCGTACCGCTCACCTGCAGGAGAGGAGGCGACGAACTCGCGATTCCAGGTGTTGATCTGGCTCAGGTCGGCGTAGCCACCCCGCGTGAACGCTCGGAGGAGGTTGAGTGTCGAGGCGGCCCGGTTGTACGCAGTGAGCAGGCGCTGCGCATCCGGTCGTCGCTCCGACTCGGTGAACCCGACGTCGTTCACGATCTGGCCGAGGAAGGACGGGAGCTCGGTGTCGCCCTGCGTCTCGGTCGCCGATGAGCGTGGTTTGGCGAACTGGCCAGCGATACGGCCGACCTTCACCACCGGGAGACCCCCCGAGTAGGTCAAGACGACAGCCATCTGCAGGATCACGCGAAGCTTGTCACGGATGGAATCGGCGGAACTGTCGAACGACTCGGCACAGTCACCGGCCTGCAGCAGGAACGCTTCGCCTGCTGCGACCTTGGCGAGCTGCGAGGTGAGGTCGCGGGCTTCGCCGGCGAACACCAGCGGCGGCATCTGGCCGAGGATCTTCTCGGCCTGATCGAGTTCCCCAACATCTGGCCACTCGGGCTGATGTCGTGCTTCTCGGTCACGCCATGTGCTGGGGGTCCAGGTCGTTGTCACGGGAACAAGTCTGGTGCCTGTGGATAGCTTCGCCAACCGGATTTCGGGATACCGGGTGCTCGGTTCGGATTCTGGGGCCTTCGAGCCATCGTCGAACTGCCCGTACAAAACGGCCGAAGCCCTCGCCAACGGCGAGGGCTTCGGTTCAGCGTGCTGAAGAACTCAGGCGACAGCGTCGACCGAGTCGGCCATTGCAGATGCGTGCTCGCGCACCGAGTGAATGGCTCGCTTGACCAGGCGGCGGGCAGCTTCGGCCGTGACACCGAGGTCTTCGCCCACCTCACGGTACGAACGCTTGCGGCCATCACCGAGACCAAATCGTTGCTCGACTGCGTACTTGGCGCGGTGGTCGAGAATGTCGAGGAGGCCGGTGACCATTTCCATCTCGGCGTTTGCCATGACTTCGACCTCAGGGCCAGGGTTCGAGTCGGGAAGAAGGTCGACCAGTTCGTTGGAATCGTCGTCGCCGATGGTGCGATCGAGACTGGTCGGGGTTGTCAATCGGTGCAGACGAGCGTGTTCGTCGTCGAGTTCGTCGCCGTCGCCGGACACGGCTCGCAGGGCAGCGCGAAGGCTGGCTGAGCGGTCGCCGGGCAGTCGAACCAGCGACGCCTTCTGATCGAGGGCACGGCCGATGGCCTGGCGAATCCAGAAGGTCGCGTAGGTCGAGAACTTGAACCCCTTGCGCCAGTCGAACTTGTCGACGGCGTGCTCGAGGCCGAGGTTGCCCTCCTGAATCAGGTCGAGCAGTTCCATGCCCGGAGGCAGTGGGTAGCGACGGGCAACGCTCACCACGAGGCGAAGGTTCGCCCGGATGAACCGGTCCTTCGCAGCGGCAGCCTCACGAATGGCTTTGTCGATGTCGCGGCCCTTCTCGCCAGCTTCCTTGCGGGCGGTGGCCTCGAACCCTTTTTCGATGATCTGCGAGAGCTCACGCTCTTCTTGGGCATTCAGCAGCGCCACAGCACCGATCTCGTTCAAATACTGTCCAACAGAGTCACTCATGGCATTCCTAACCAAGGGCACGAACCAAAGCGAGCCCATTTTTTCGGGGGGAAGTCGGTACCGTGAGCGCACCCGCTGCGCGCTGTTCTGCGGTCCAACCGATGTATTGTGCGCACATCGTGACGCGAGCGTAAAGCACCAACTGCGTGACTTATGTCACGTTGGGGTCCGAAGCCGACAGCCAATCGGTACGCCTTTGGGTCGCCTCCGAAGAGCAGTCGTGGAGGCCTACACTCACCGCCGTGGCTGATGGGTCGGGCGAGCGGGTCGGTGTCCTGGGCGGGACGTTCGATCCTCCCCATGTCGGCCACCTCGCCATTGCCTTGGAGGTCAGGCATGTGCTGGCGCTCGACCGAGTCCTGCTGATGGTCGCCGGTGACCCGTGGCAGAAGAGCTCCCACAGCGCGGTCACCCCTGCCGTCGACCGCCTCGCCATGACCGAACTTGCCGCTGCGGGATTGTCCGGCGTCGAAGTGTCTGACCTCGAGGTCCAGCGAAGCGGCCCTTCCTACATGGCCGACACGCTTGCCCATCTCGCAGCAGCCAACCCTGGCGATGAGCTCTTCCTGATCGTCGGTTCCGACGCTGCCGAGGGCCTGGACACATGGAGCCGACCCGGCGACGTACGGGACCGAGCGGTGATCGTCGTGGTCGATCGAGGTGGTAGGGAGGGTGGTCGTCCTCCTGCGGGCTGGCCACATCTGGTCGTCGAGGTGCCGTCGATCGACGTTTCGTCGAGTGACCTTCGACGGCGAGCTGCTGCAGGTGAACCGATCCGTGGACTCGTGCCGAGCGCAGTCGCAGACCTGATCGAGGCTCGGGCTCTCTACGGCGCGGTGGATTCGTGACGAACGTCGACCACATCACCCTCGACGAATACGAGGAGCCAGGACCCCCGCGTGGTCGGCGGCCAGCACCGAAGGCGAATCACTTCTTCCGTTTCGTCTTTCCCGTTGTGATTCTTGCGCTCGGCCTTTGCGTGTTTCTGCTGTGGCGAGCTGGCACCAAAGCTGTGCTCGACAGCACCGACGGCACGGTTGTCCAGATCGTGACCGATCCGACCCAGCCGGGCTACGAGGTGTTCGTCGATCCCACGCCCACCATGCTCATCGTTCATCTCGATGACGGCGAGCTCGTGGGGTTGACGGTGCTGGCGGCGACCCTGCTCGACAACGGTGGGCATGCCGTGTTGGTGGGCGCCGACGTGTCGTCGGACGGGATCGACGGGCCAACCTTCGCCCAACGGTGGCGAACCGGAGGAATGGATGCAATCGAGCGTGATGTCGGGACGATGTTCGGCTTCGGCTTCGTCGAGACCGATGTCATCGAAACCCCGGAACTCGCGCAACTCCTGTCGCTCGGCGAACCACTTCCGATCAACCTGCTCGATCCGCTGGTCGAGGCCGATGGCGATGGTCGCGAAACGGTGTTCCTCCGAGCCGGCGGGCAGCAGCTGAGTGGCGACACCGGAGCGGAACTCTACCGCTGGCGCAATCCCTCCGAGTTCGAGGCGAATCGCACCGAACGGCAGCTCGATCTGTGGACCAGTTGGCTCGCAGTGATTGCTGCTGCAGACGACCCGCTGTTGGTGACGCTGCCCCACGACTTCGGATTGTCGCCATTCCTGCGGGGATTCGCCGGCGGTCGAGCCGATCTGCAGATTCTGCCGGTCGCCCCCGGGATTGGCGATGCCGAGGAGGCTGTCTACTCGCTCGACGAGCGGGGCCGAGCATGGCTCGCCGATCTGACTGATCGCATGGTGCCGCTGCGAATTGCACCGATCGGGTCACCCATACCGACGCTGCGACTGCTCGACGGGACCGGCGATCGTGCCGTTCGCGACGCTGCTCTGGAGACAGTGGCCGATGTCGGCGAGGTTCGGGTGCTCGGAAATGCGACGACGTTCGGCGTTGCCACCTCGGTCGTCACGTACCACCGAGCCGATGCCGAGGAAGCCGCTGCGATCCTTGCGGCAGAACTGGGAGCGCAGGTTGTGTTCTCTGACGAACCGGATCAGCCTGTGGACCTCACCGTGGTGATCGGCACCGATTGGAAGGCTCCGTGACGAACCCTGACGACCTGCTCGATCTCGTTCGGCATGCTGCGGCCGTCGCTGATGGCAAGAAGGCGACGGACCCCGTGATCATCGATGTTGGCGATGTCTTCTCGGTCTCGGACTACTTCGTCGTGGTGAGCGGATCGAACGCTCGGCAGGTTGCCGCCATCGTCGAGGCAGTAGAGCTCGAGATCAGGCGGGTCGGTGGCCCGTCACCGATCCGAGTCGAGGGCGCCGAGTCTTGCGAGTGGGTTTTGATGGATTACGGCCCCTTCGTGGTGCACGTATTCCGGCAAGAGCAGCGTGACTTCTATCAACTCGAGCGCCTCTGGGGCGACCGGCCGCGTGTTCCGTGGCGCCCCCTCACGCCGCAACCCGAAACCGCATAGGACCACCGGGGGGAGCGGAGAGGGTCGCGAGCCGTCTCGGTTCGGTCGGCTCAGGCCGAGTCTGCCGACTCGGTGACGGGGTCGCCGGCGATCCTGGTGTGCCACATCACCCGAGGTTGATCAAAGGGCCAGGGCGTTGCCCGATGGAGGAGTCGACGGTTGTCCCACACGACGACGTCACCCGCAGTCCAGTGGTGGTGGTAGGTGTACATCGGTTCGGTCGTAAGCTCGACGAGACTCGCCAGCAGTTCGGCAGATTCGGCTGCTTCCAGACCGTCGATGTCATAGGCATGCCGGCCGATCGTCAATGATCGGCTCCCTGTCTCGGGATGACGTTTCACGATCGGCCGAATCGAGACTGGCCCGTCGTGGAACCCGTAGCCGCTGTATTGGGCCGACGTTCCCGCATGACCTACTTGGGCCTGCGAGTGGTACAGCGAATGTCGGGCCCGCAGGCCGGCGATTCGGTCCTTGATGGCCTGCTCGAGGCTGGCATAGGCAGCGGCAGTGTCGGCGAAGCCGGTTGCGCCGCCCGTGTCCGGCACGACCTCTGCGGAGAACACAGCTGCCTTGGCTTGGACCGGCATGTACGTCGAGTCCTGATGCCAACCCATGTTGCCGATGAGGACCTGCATCATGTCGTCGGAGCCGTCGGTCGGCCGCACAGATCCGTCGCTGCGAACGTTGCTGAGCGGAGCAGCCCCGAACTCGAGCACCCCGAAACGCTGGGCGAACTCGTCCTGTTCGGTGTTGTCGAGGAACTGACCGGGAAAGATCAACAGACCCCGGTCGAGCCAGGTGGCGTAGAGATCCGCGAACGAGTCTCGATCGAGGGCACGGACGTCGATCTGCGTGACGGTCGCCCCGAAGGTCGTACCGGCGAGCGGCGTGATCATCGGCAGAGAGCCCATCGGACAAGCCTGCCACGAAACGAGAAACGGGACCTCCAACGAGGCCCCGTTTCGATCGGCGTGGAGCATAGGAGAATTGAACTCCTGACCTCATCCATGCCATGGATGCGCTCTACCAACTGAGCTAATGCCCCGGGTTGAGGCCCACGATGGTAGCACCGGCGATTCCTGCATCCACCTACGATTCGGGCCTAACGTCGAGCCGATGTCGGCGTGGACCCGGTGGCTGGTGGGCGCGACGAGCGCAGTGTTCGTGTCGGGTCTTGTGGTCGCTCTCGCCCCGCCCGGACCGCTGCTGACGATCGACGACATCGCGTATCTCGCAATGGGTCGTACCATCGCCGGTGAGGGCGGTGCGCCGATGCCTGCACAGTCCCCGTACGGCCCGCTGTATCCGCTGCTGCTTGCACCCGGATGGCTTCTGGGGCTCGAAGGCGACGGGATGATCGCATTCGCACGTCTGGTGAACGCGCTGGCCGGTGCCGCCACGGTGCCGGCGCTTGCGTCGGTTCTGCGGCGCCTGTTCCCCGAGATCGATCCTCGCCGGGTACTCGTCGCTGCGCTTGTCGGTGCACTGCTGCCGGCGGCACTGCTCACTGCATCGATCGTGTGGACGGAGCGACTCCTCTCGCTCCTGATCGTGCTGGTGATGGTGGCATTGTTCGACGCCCTCGAGGCGCCGTCAGGACGGTCTGCGCTGGCGGCGACCGCAGCCGCAGTGCTGCTGTTCGCTGCGCATCCCCGGCTCGGGGTGTCGGCGGTCGTGGTCATCGCGGTCAGCGGGTGGGCGGTGCGGGGGCGGGGGACGGCTGTGATGTCGGCAGTGGTGGCGTCCGGTGCGGTCGGGCTGGGGTGCGTCGAGTGGTTCCGTCGCTCACTCGCAACCGCCACCTTCGACGATCCCGGCATCTATGGCCCGCTCGACCTGGCCTCTCGTCGTGGTCTCGGGGAAGGGGTCCAGATGCT
>Ga0255776_10001691_pt1 | contig 25105 bp, 26 predicted proteins | sample 071ome_19_FD_179974 | JGI IMG/M metagenome (GOLD analysis project Ga0255776, IMG submission 179974) | Coastal salt marsh microbial communities from the Groves Creek Marsh, Skidaway Island, Georgia - 071413AT metaG (version 2) | ecosystem: Environmental > Aquatic > Marine > Intertidal zone >... | reverse complement strand
ACAGGTCAACGTGTCAATTACCGGTACAGGCAATAACATCACGATACGTGGCGACGTGTCTGAAATATATGTAAAAGCAGGTGGTAACTCGATCATTATTGAAGAAGACACATTAATCGATCGCTTGACCATTTCTTCTGATAGCAATGATGTGTCGGTGGCAGGAAATCTCGAAACTGTGATCACGACACTGGTCATCACGGGCAAATCTAATTTGGTCACGGTATACGATGTGACGACGCAAAGCGTGGTCGAAAACCCATCTGAACCCAATACGGTGACGGCCACGGCTCCATAAAAAAACCGGCGTAAGCCGGTTTTTTTATGCCTGGCATAACGGTGTTAAATCAGATTTATTTGTATTTGTTGACTTATATTTATAGACGATTCCAAAAGATCCACTGCTGTCAAACGTTGAACCAACATCCCCTAGTAAGAAACTCAGGATGTTGTCTGTGATTGATAGTTTAACCCAGGATACGTTCCCACTATCGATATATTCAAATATATTACCTTCGATAGGTGCTAAATTAGCTTGTTTCGTTATGATAAAACAATTTTGACCTTGATCGTAAGAATCGCCTAAATAGTCGTAATAGGTTATCGTTCCATTCCCTTCAATTAGGATATATCTTTCATTTAATACTTGATTAATAGATTGTTCACCTGACCAAACCCCCGTGTATTGTTTTGGTACAGAGGTGTTCGACTCGGAGCCGCATCCAGCTAGAAGAAATAACATGAATAAGTAAAAACAAAATCTCATCTTGCATCCATTGCCTACTTGATAAACGAGGCAAACTATTACAATGAATATTTGTAGTCAATGTGATCTTGGGACTGCACTCGACACTTTGTGAAAAGAACTTAAGCTAAGATGGGTAATTTGTGGCAACAAAAGGAAAACCGGCTTTCGCCGGTTTTTTTAATCGCATCGGGGCTCTAAATCGCTCTCTAATAAATCGGTTGCATTGTAATAATCATCAAAATCCATAGATTCAAATGTTCCAGTTAGCCGGAGCTGATTTATATCTGTTATTTGCATATTGAAAGTCGCAGAAAAATCTTGGAACGTATAAGAATAGGTATTTCCTTCAATGAGAGAGATAGTGGCAGTATCAAAAAGATCGTAACAGTTATCTAGATTACTCCCATAAATATATCGGCCGAACGTCCCGTCAGACTTTATAAGTAAGTACCGATTGCTGGGTTGGCTTTCTGAATTCAGCTGCCATATTCCTACGAATTGTCCTGGAATAGTATTACTGGAATCTGAACCACAGCCAGTAAGCACTAGAGTTGCGGCTAGAATTTTTGCATATTTCATGGGTCTGCATCTTTTATTATTTTAGTATTGAAGAATATCAAAATGGATGCGGTTAGTCATTAATGGACAGTTTAGGAGTTGATCCACTCCACCATATCCACCAAACGATTCGCATACCCCCATTCATTGTCGTACCAAGCAATGAGTTTCATGAAGTGATCGTTCAATGGAATGCCCGCGCTGGCATCAAAAATTGCGCTATGGGGATTATGCAAAAAATCACTGCTAACGACGGCGTCTTCGGTGTATTGCATTATGCCTTTTAACTGTTGTTCACTGGCTTCGCGCATGGCATTTTTTACCGTTTCATAGTCAGCAGGTTGTTTTAGGCGTACGGTTAAATCCACGACGGAAACATCTGTAGTGGGTACACGAAACGACATGCCGGTGAGTTTGCCGCTTAGTTCGGGTATGACTTTACCCACGGCTTTAGCCGCGCCGGTGGAACTGGGAATGATGTTGTTGCCCATGGTGCGTGCGCCGCGCCAGTCACTGGGAATGGCACTGTCGACGGTTCGCTGGCTAGCGGTGACAGCATGCACCGTGGTCATGAGTCCTTCTTCAATTCCGAAACGGTCATGCAATACCTTTGCGATGGGCGCAAGACAATTTGTGGTGCAGCTTGCGTTGGATATGATGGTTTGATCTGGGCTGTAGGTTTCGTGATTCACGCCCATGACATACATGGGGGCATCGCTTGAAGGTGCACTGATGATGACTTTTTTGGCACCTGCATTGATATGACCCTGAGCGCCTTCTCGCGTTGTAAACAGACCTGTGCTTTCTATTACAACATCGCAATTGAGTTTGCCCCAAGGGCAATCCGTTGGAGCGCGCTGCTGAGAGACACAAATGATGTGCCCGTTTACGATTAGCTTGTCATCGGCCACATCAATCTGGCCATCAAATTGCCCATGAGTTGAATCGTATTTGAGTAGGTAGGCCATATATTGGGCGTCCATTACATCGTTAATGGCGACCACCTCTACATTATGGTGTTGTTCTAGGCAGGCTCTTAATGCCAGTCGCCCGATTCGGCCAAATCCGTTTATACCCACTTTAATCGTCATATCCATATCCTATGTCGGCGACGGGTTTAATTTGAGTATAGATGGCTTTCGATTCAATGAAGGGATGATTAATCCAATCGCTTTTTGAACCGTATGGAAGCGAATATTAATCCAATAATAGTAAATCCTAGCAACCAAACCATATCAAAGGTTTGTCCCGTGAGGCTGGCATCTCTAAGAACAATGCCTCGAATTAAGCGAATGAAATGGGTTGCGGGCAGCGCTTCGGCTATCCATTGAGCCGGTGCGGGCATGGCCTCAAATGGAAACATGAACCCCGATAGAAGAATTGAAGGCATCAATATGAACACGGTCATTTGCATGGCTTGAAGCTGTGTCTTAGCCACCGTTGAAATAATTAAACCAATGGTCAAACTGGCAAAAATAAACAGCAGCGCCGCCGCTAAAAGTGTCAATAACCCGCCTCGCACAGGAACCGCAAACAGCAGGTGTCCCATACCGAGGATAATGGCAATTTGAATAAGCCCCACAATAACATAGGGAACGATTTTACCCAGCATGAGTTCCATGGGATGTACAGGCGTAGTGATTAAAAATTCCATGTTGCCTTGCTCTCGTTCTCGCACGATAGCCGCCGCGGTGAACATGATCATAGTCATGGTCAGGATGATGGCCAATAAACCTGGTACGACATTCACAGCGCTGCGTTGTTCTGGATTGAAATACTGAACAATTTCAAACGAAGCGACCGGTTGGCGAACAAACTGATTAGCGATTTCTGAAAGAGGCATGGCGCGTAGGGACTTGAGCGCTGCTGTGACCATGGTGTCTGAGCCATCGACGAGCCATTGTGCCACAGGCAATATCGGAGAGGGCTGGCTCCAATTGGCTCTTCTGCCTGCGTTTCCAGGGTAATTTGGGTGTAAGGCGAGGCGTTGTCCAAGATCGGCGGGTATATGCAACACGGCTTTCGTTTCACCTTGGGTCAAGGCATTCTCTGCCTCTTGCAAAGAGTAGTAGACGTATTGGATGCGCACTGCGTTGGTTGCCTCAACGGCTTGAGTGAGATACCGGCTTTGACTCGTTTGATTTAAATCCAACAGACCTACTGGCAGTTGACGTACATCGGTGTTAATCGCGTAGCCAAATAAGATCAATTGAATGAGTGGAATCATCACGATCATGCCAAAGGTCATTCGATCACGGGAAAGTTGAATGAGTTCTTTTCTCACGATGGCAGATACACGCTGCAAGCTATTGAACATGTCCCACCTCAGTTATGGCAGGCTCATCATGATGATGGCCGGTGGCCATGACAAAGACATCTTCAAGACTTGGACGAACCGATTCCGCTTCACATTGCGGTGCGAGGTTCAGAATCCATTTCTCAGGTTTTGGTATATGGTCTCTAATCAAGACTCTTAGTCGAGTGCCCAATTGAGCGGCTGATACGACATCATCACTTAGCAGCAGTTTTGATTTCAGTTCTCGCAAGTGCGGGCCAGATAGCTCGACCACATTTGCCCCCATGTTGTCCATTAGTGCCTGTGGTGTGCCATCAGCGCGTTTGACGCCTTTTTCTAAAATGGCCAAGGCATGGCAGCGTTCCGCCTCATCCATATAATGGGTGGATACCAGTATGGTTGTGCCTGCATTACTTAAATCAAATAAATGCTCCCAGAAGTCTCTACGATTTTCTGGGTCAACGGCCGAAGTGGGTTCATCTAAAAAAAGTAATTCAGGTTTATGAAGTGTTGCGGCTGCCAGTGCTAGGCGCTGTTTTTGTCCCCCACTGAGTGAGCCTGCCATACGAGATCGATACTGGTTTAAGTTATATAGATGCAGTAGCTCTTCTTTACGAGTATGAGCGGACTGTTTTGATAAACCATAAATCTGGCTGACAAAATTTAGGTTTTCTTCCACTGACAAATTATCGTATAGAGAAAATTTTTGTGTCATGTAGCCAATTTTAGGTCGCAGCAACTCAGCTTCTTCTGGGAGCTTATACCCCAAAACGGAAATTTGTCCCTGGGAGGGCAATAGCAGGCCGGTAAGCATGCGTATAGAAGTGGACTTTCCACAGCCATTAGGGCCAAGGAAACCATAGATCATGCCTTTTTGAATATTGAGATCAACCTGATTTACTGCGGTGGCCTCGCCGAAGCGGCGAGTCATTCCGACCGTTTGAATGACTGGGTTTTTAGAATCCGTGGGTGTTTCAATACTTTTTCTCATTACGGCAATACCACTTCTAATGCTCGACCACTGGGTACATTGACGATCATATTTGCGTATTTTCCTTCGAAGTGAATCTCACTGAGGTACATCAACGCATCTCGGTCTTGTTCGCTTAATGAAAAGTATGGGGTAAAGCTTGGCTGAGCTCTCACGTGAGCTAAGTTGCCTAACACGGGCGTTTGTAAACCGTCGATGTTAACCTCAAGTGTGTCGCCAGTGGCAATGCTTTTTAACTTGTTTGCAGGCAAATAAACCCTGGCGTAAGGCTGGTTGGTAGCCAGTAGTGTGATGGTGGTGATCCCTGCTGCAACGCGGTCGCCCACATGCCAAGGCAGGGCGTCAATCAGGGCGCTTTGAGGTGCTCGCAATGAAAGGTTCTCTAGGTTCTTTTCGGCAATGGTGACATTTGCTTTTGCCATCGTGACAGCTTGAACTGCCTGTTCAATCTGTTCAGGTCGGGTGCCATTTTTAAGCTCATTGAGTTGTTCTAGCAATTGTTGGTAATGGGCTTTTGCCGTATCTCTTCTTGCTTTTGCGCCATCCATCTCGGCTTCGCCCGTCAGGTTTTGCTTTAGCAGTGACTTGGTCCGATTAAATTGCTGATCTGCTTCTGCCCAAGCGGACTTAGCGCCTCTCACCTGTGCTTCAACCTGGAAAATCGTTTCAGACCGAACGCCTGTTTTAAGCTCGCTTAATTTCGCCTTGGTTTGTTCTAACTGAGCAAGTGCGCTTGTGACATGAGCTTTCGCAGTCGTGTCGTCGAAAGTGAGCAACAGCTGCCCCTTTTCTACCCGGTCACCTTCCTGTACGAGTATGGAATCAATGACTTCGTTAGCGGGGCTGGTTAATGTCATTCTGTCTCGTTCCAACGTACCCAAAGCGGTGCTTGTGTCGCTGTTATCACAGGCAGTAAGTAGTGATGCGATTAGGATTAAAAACCAATGTTTCATGAGGAGGGCTTCTCTGATTGTGAAGCAAGTATTCCATGGGAGAGTACTTTGCGATTATGTTCGGCTAATTTTTCTAAGTGCATAGGCGTTGGCTTAAAACCAAATTTTTCCACCATGATGGGAGGTGCAATCAACGGAAAAATAGTGAGGCTAATAAAGGATAGTTGCGCGAGCATGGGGTCAATGTCATCACGAATGCTGGCCCGGTGTTGACTCAATGCGGTTTCGATCCACTTTTGAACCTTCTTAATTGTCTGAGAGAGTACGCCAAATACAATGGTAAAAGGCTCGGTGTCGCTGGGATTACTGAGAATTCTAACGATCATGCGCGGCATATCAGGATGCTTTTTCACAATGGTTTTATAATACAGGTGGGTAATTTGTGATGGGTCATGTTGCTCGGGGTGCTCAATCAAGGCCTGAACGGCCACCACCATAGGCTCCACCGTTTCTTTCACCATGGCCTCAAACAAACCGGCTTTACTTTTGAAGTAATAACGAATCAAGGCGGCATCGACGTTTGCCTCTTTGGCGATTTTCCTTGCCGATACTTGGCCATAGGGTTCGTGCACAAAGCAATTGCGAGCGACGTCGATTAAATTTTGTCGAGTATCATTCGACCCTGTGGGACGACCGGGGGTTCTGCTCATGACTTTATTCCTCAGATGGGGAATATCATACTGCTAAGTAGTCACAAAAGGCAGAAATAAAATTCCCCATTTCCATTAGAAAAAAAGAATTAGTGACAAAGTTAACAGCGGGATTGATACGAAGATTAATGACGGGGCTTTCAAAAAATTGGGGTCGAATGATTAATGGTTGTTTGTGATGTAACTACGAACAAAGGTTGATCCGTGAGATAGGCTTCTTATTGATACCTGCATAAATGGAACCAACTTTTGTGGGTGTTACAAAGTTGGCGTACTTGGCGTAGATTTGGAAACAGGTGTCTATTAAGTTGGCGAAAGCTAACCAAAAATGGCGCGATTCACGTTCTTTGTAGTCTTTTGCTTTTTAATAGCGTTGTTATACTCAATGAGTAAATAACAATAATTAAGAGGGCAAAACCCTTAATCTCTTACGCAGTACCTAGCGGTATGTGGTAAAGCCACAATTAGGATGAAATCGATCAAGGCGTCTAGCTCTTATCCACATCCAGCCTGAGGGGGTCCCATGAACAGAGTGGGAATTTCTGCTGTATCCGCTTTACTCTTAATGACTGCATCCTTTTCTGCATTGGCAGACTGGGGACTCAATGTTCCGAAAGGGGTAACGAGTGTTAGCCATCAGGTGCACGACTTGCACATGACCATTTTTTATATTTGTGTTGTGATTGCTGTCATTGTATTTGGTGTGATGCTCTATAGCATTGTTTACCATCGCAAAAGTCGCGGCGCGAAAGCGTCAAACTTTCACGAAAGCACCACTGTTGAAATCATTTGGACGTTAATTCCGTTACTTATTTTGGTTGGGATGGCGGTTCCTGCCACCAGCACCTTAATTGATATGTACGATCACTCTGACGCAGAGTTAGACGTACAAATAACGGGGTATCAATGGAAATGGCGTTATACCTATGTCAATGAACAGGTGGACTTCTTTTCCAACCTATCTACGACTCAAGAACAAATTGAAAACCAACAAGAAAAAGGCGAAAACTATTTGCTAGAGGTGGATAACCCTCTGGTATTGCCAGTTGGAACAAAAGTTCGTTTCTTATTGACTGCTGAAGATGTGATTCATTCTTGGTGGGTACCCGATCTTGCCGTTAAGAAGGACACTATCCCAGGATTTATTAACGAAGCATGGACCAAAATCGAAGAGCCAGGGATTTATCGCGGGCAATGCACAGAATTGTGCGGCGCGGGTCATGGTTATATGCCAGTTGTTGTTAAAGCCGTTCCAAAAGAAGAATTCGATAGCTGGATTACAGAGCAATCAAAACTTCAAGCAGCAGCACGTGAAGTACGGGACATGAGCTTTGATGAATTGATGGCTCAGGGCGAAGCTGTTTACAAAACCTATTGTGCTGCCTGTCATAAGGTGGATGGCAGCGGTATGCCACCGGTGTTCCCTGCGCTTAAGGACAGTGCCATCGCGTTGGGTGATATCACTAAGCACATCGACATTGTGGTAAACGGTAAAAAAGGTACGGCGATGGCCGCGTTTGGAGGTCAATTAAGCGTGAGTGATATCGCATCTGTCGTGACCTATGAACGTAACGCTTGGGGTAACAGTAAAGGCGACTTTGCTACTCCAAAACAAATCAAAGCTTTCAAAGACAATAATAAATAGAGGGGCGAGATTATGTCAGAGCATGCAGCAGATCATCATCACGGCCCAGATAAAGGATTCCTTCGCTGGGTTTATACTACCAACCACAAAGACATCGGCACCATGTACCTATTGCTGGCATTGGCCGCACTGTTAGTGGGTGGTGTCATGGCCTTCGTGATTCGAGCTGAGTTGTTCGAACCGGGGTTGCAGTTGGTTGACCCAAACTTTTTTAATCAAATGACCACCATGCACGGCCTCATCATGGTGTTTGGTGCCATTATGCCGGCCTTTGTGGGCTTGGCAAATTGGCTGGTACCCATGATGATTGGCGCACCCGATATGGCGCTGCCAAGGATCAATAACTGGTCATTCTGGCTATTACCATTTGCGTTCGGAATGCTTTTTTCCACGTTGTTCATGGAAGGTGGAGCACCCAATTTCGGCTGGACGTTCTATGCGCCACTATCAACAGATTACGCACCTCCGAGTGTCACCTTCTTTATTTTCTCTGTTCATATCATGGGAATTAGTTCGATTATGGGGGCGGTGAACGTCATCGTGACTATTTTCAACATGCGTGCCCCTGGTATGACATTTATGAAAATGCCCTTATTCGTTTGGACATGGTTAATCACGGCGTTTCTGTTAATTGCCGTTATGCCCGTCTTAGCTGGCGTGGTCACCATGATGCTCATGGACATTCACTTTGGCACGTCGTTCTTTAACGCTGCTGGTGGTGGTGATCCTGTGATGTTCCAGCATGTGTTCTGGTTCTTCGGACACCCAGAAGTGTACATCATGATCTTGCCAGCCTTTGGTGTGGTGTCACACATCATTTCGACCTTCAGTCGTAAACCCTTGTTCGGTTATACCTCGATGGTATGGGCGACCGCATCCATCGCCATTTTGAGCTTCATCGTATGGGCACACCATATGTTTACTGTGGGTCTTCCGCTTGTGGGAGAGCTGTTCTTTATGTACAGCACAATGCTCATTGCGGTGCCCACTGGAGTGAAGGTCTTTAACTGGGTGACCACTATGTTCAAAGGTTCGATGACCTTTGAGACACCGATGCTCTTTGCCATTGCATTTGTTGTTTTGTTCACCATTGGAGGGCTATCAGGTTTGATGCTGGCCATTGCTCCGGCAGACTTCCAATACCACGATACCTATTTCGTGGTTGCGCATTTCCATTATGTTTTGGTGCCGGGTGCTTTGTTTAGTATTTTGGCTGCCGTGTACTTTTGGCTGCCCAAATGGTGCGGACGAATGTATGACGAAGCGTTAGGCAAGTGGCATTTCTGGATGAGTTTTGTAGCGGTGAATATCACATTCTTCCCTATGCATTTCATAGGCCTTGCCGGTATGCCAAGACGTATTCCTGATTACGCACTGCAATTCGCTGATTTCAATGCCATCGTGAGTGTGGGTGCGTTCTTATTTGGATTTAGCCAACTGATCTTTGTCTATAATTTATGGAAGACTGTCATTCTTAGAAAGGGCGAGGCGGCGACTCAAGAAGTATGGGAAGACGCAGAAGGACTGGAATGGACAGTTCCAAGCCCGGCTCCTTACCACACGTTTGCTGAGCCTCCTCAGGTTAAGTAGGGGCTAGTCGAATGGAGGAATCAATGACAACCAAGAAAATCTCGCCATGGAAAATTGCAATTATTCCCGTGGCCATGTTTGGGTTTGGTTTTGCCATGGTTCCTCTATATGACGTGTTTTGCGATATCACTGGGCTGAACGGAAAGAATTTTCAAATTGGTTTGAGTGAATCTACAGGGGCTGTTAGTGCTCAGACGGCGACGCTTAAGTTCTTGAGCGACCCACAAAGTAAAGACACTTGGGAATTTCGCCCAGAGCGCACTTCGCTTGAATTAAAAGCGGGCGAGATGATCACCACCTATTATGAAATCAGTAACTTTAGAGATCATCCAGTGGTCATACAGGCAGTACCCAGTGTTGCTCCCGGCCAATGGGCTCAGTACTTGGTTAAGATTGAATGTTTTTGTTTTAACGAACAGGTTATTCAGCCCCATAGCACGTTAAGAATGCCTCTACAGGTAACGCTTAGCGCCAAGGCTCCAGAAGAAGTGAATCACCTGTCGCTGTCTTATCGAATTTATGAAAAGGCGGAGACTGCCGCCAATACGGATATTTGAACTCAGTAGGAGGTTCAGAATGGCTACGCCTAGGTATTATGTTCCCGCTCGGAGTCACTGGCCCATTTTTGGCGCGGTGGCGGTCTTCTTAACGATTTATTCTATGGCGGAAATTATTCATCAGAGCAGTCAGGGTCATGTGGGTGCCTTTCCAGTGGTGCTCGCCATTGTATCTGGTTTTGCCATGCTCTATATGTTGTTTGGCTGGTTTGGTGAGGTAATCAGTGAAGGTTTACGAGGCCTGAATAGCGATCAGCTTAAACGCAGTTTTCGCATTAGTATGGGCTGGTTTATCTTTTCAGAAGTCATGTTTTTTGCCGGATTCTTTGGTGCGCTATTTTACGCGCGAACCCTATCGGTTCCTTGGATCGGTGGCGAAGGTGCAAAAGGTATTTCCAATATATTGTGGGAAGGTTTTGCACCTCATTGGCCGTTACTGAAAACCCCAGACATGGAAAACTTCCCAGGGGCTATGGGCACCATCGATGCTTGGAAATTGCCGTTTGTGAATACCGTACTGTTGATCATTTCTAGTCTAACCCTAACCCTTGCTCATCATTGTTTAAGGGCAAAAGATAAATCAGGCACTTTAATGTGGATTGCGGCAACCTTAGTGCTAGGTGTGGCCTTTTTGTGCGTTCAAATTTATGAATACCAACACGCCATGAACGACCTAAATTTAACGCTTAACAGTGGGATATATGGCTCTACGTTCTACATGCTCACAGGCTTTCATGGCGCTCACGTGACGTTAGGTGGCATCATGATATTTGTGATGTATTGGCGAGTTAAGAATGATCATTTTACGCCGGATGACCATTTTGGTTTTGAAGCTGCCGCGTGGTATTGGCACTTTGTAGACGTGGTTTGGTTGCTCTTGTTTACGTTTGTCTACGTATTATAAAGAACGCGTTAAGACTGAACGGCCTGTGTAAATAAATACAATCCGATAAGAGATATACATAGGCCGGCCAGAATGACGCGATACTTTAATGATTGAAAGGTTTTAACAGAACTCTTTTTTGCTGTAATAAGATGATATAGGCCTACAAATAAGGCCACAATGCTGCCTAATAAGAATAATACGATGAGTAGCTTTAACATGTTCTATACACCTAGCTTTGGAATTGGCCGTGGTTGGATATTTCGGTTCAATACACTGTATAGCCTCGTGATGTTCTTGGGAATAGGCATTTGTTTATGGGCTGCTTTCTGGCAATACGGTAAAGCCCAAACGTTTACCACTATACCCAATCAATCTGTCACTTTGTCGGGTGTGTTTCTAAATGATCATACCCGTTATCTAGATAATCAAACCTTAAATGGCCAGGTGGGTTACGCCGTTATTACACCATTTAAAGTGGATGAAAAAGTTATTCTAGTGAATCGAGGCTTTGTCGCGCTTACGACGAGAGAGGCTCTTCCCAGCGTAAAACCTGTTTTTGGTTCTCAAACCATTGAGGGGCGATCCTACCCTGTCGTAAAACCCTTGGTGTTACCTACCGATCGCCAAGAAATGTTAAAAGAGCGTATACAGTATATTTCTCTCGAAGCGTTCAATTTAGATAGTGAAGACACTGTCGCTAACGATGTGATCCATATGGAAAGCGGCGTTGGGTTGCTATCTGAATTTTCTGAAACGTCCCCGTATTTAAGTGAGCACCGGCACCTTGCATACGCTGTGCAATGGATTTTATTGGCGATCGCTGGGTTACTAATTTGGCTTATTGCGAGTATTAAAAAAAGTAAAGAGAAGGATGCAGTATGAAAAGAGTATGGCCTTTGCTGATTATGGTTGGGGTATTGGTTGCCCCATTCGCGATTTCATTTGTTTTACTTCAGGATAAATCGAGTTTAGGCGACCGATCGAATGGTACCTGGTTGGATCAATCCATTCAGGTTTCTGACAGTACAATGGGTCAATGGAAACTGGTATGGCGAGACAGGGATTGTTTGCATCAATGTGACCAGTGGACGAATCTATTGCAGAGACTAAAGATGGCCATGGGTAAGCGTCAACAGAACATAGAAATCGTTCAGACTCGCAACCCTGAACTAATGAGAATGGAAGACGGTCTGTTCATCGCAGATCAAAAAGGATTGGTTTTACTGTCTTATCAATCGACAGAAGATGGAGCCTATCATCTATTTAAAGATTTAAGAGTGCTGATGAAGCACTCGGGTAGTTAACGCCTAGGACATAGTGAAGGGTATCAAAGAAATTGAGTCCCATAATAACAATAAGGGGGTGACCATGCGCCGATTTGCATTGATCAACACATTTTGGATTTTAGTGGTTGTGACACTGGGTGCGTTAACTCGTCTACTCGATGCTGGGCTTGGTTGCCCTGATTGGCCCGTTTGTTACGGTCACGTTGTGCCCACTTTAAATGAACATGCTGAGAATTTTTCTCTATGGGAATTTGATTCCGGTAAAGCCTGGATGGAAATGGTCCATCGATATGCTGCAACCCTTCTCGGTCTTAGTGTGTTAATTCAAGCCTGTTTGCTTGTGCCCCGTTATTTGGGAGCCGTGCGCTGGCTTTCCATCTTTTTGGTGTTGTGGGTTGTGGTTCAAGGTTTATTCGGTATGTGGACAGTCACTCTGCGTTTATGGCCACCCGTCGTTAGTGCCCACCTACTAGGGGGCGCGATAGCATTGGGCACACAGTTTCTGATTTGGCGAACGATCACTAGCAATCGCGAGCCTAAATGGTTTAGTCCGTGGAGTGCATTTGCCTTAGTGATCTTTTTGCAAATGGCGTTAGGCGCTTGGACATCCAGTCAGTACGCAGGCCTAGCCTGTCCAGATTTTCCAACCTGCCAAGGGCGTTGGTGGGTGGATATTGATTCCAGCGTTTTACACGCGCCCATGGTTGAAGGGGATGAGTATCTAGGTGGCGTGGTGGGTATGGAACAGCGCATGGCCATTCAGTGGCTTCATCGACTGGGGGCCATTTTGGTCATGGCTTTTTATCTATATCTACTGTTTAAACAGCATATGCAAAGACGTTCTATGTTGTTTGTTACTGGGTTGCTCGGCGTCCAGATTACCCTAGGGATATTAAACGCCATTTGGCTTTTACCTTTGAGTTTAGCCTTATTGCATAACACCGGTGCCATGTTGTTATGGGTCAGTGCCTTAAATGGATTTACAGCAGAACAAGAAGAAACATTAGAGATACCACCTGAGCCAGAAGAGCTGCTGGCTTAAATATTTTTTAAGGTGTAAGGAGATGAGTATGTCAAAGGCAACTTTTATAGAAGTGGGGTATCGATACTCTAATACCGCTCGTGATTTTTTAGCCATGACCAAATTGCGTGTGGTCATGGTCATGTTATTTACCGTGATGGTGGGTTTTCTTCTAGCTAGCGATCTAGACGTTTCGTTTACAAAGCTTGTGATGACATTGATCGGTGTCGGGGCTTGTGCCATGAGCGGGGCAGTATTAAACCACTTAGTGGATCGTTATCGTGATACACACATGCAACGAACGAAGCGTCGCCCCGTTGCCAGTGGCAAAGTTTCAGCGGAATCAGCACTTGTGTTTTCTATGCTGCTATTGGTATTAGGCGGGGTTGTACTGTACACGCAAACGAATGCACTGACGTGCTGGCTTTCTATTGCCAGTATGTTTGCTTATGGCGTTGTGTATAGTGTTTGGTTAAAGCCTGCAACGCCTCAAAATATTACGGTGGGTGGCTTAGCGGGGGCAACACCGCCTTTACTTGGATACACCGCCGTCACCGGCTATATTGGTCCTGAAGCACTGCTATGGGTATTGATTATTTTCACGTGGACACCACCGCATTTTTGGGCCTTGGCGATTTACAAGCGAGAAGATTATGCCAAAGCGGATGTGCCCATGATGCCAGTGACCCATGGCGATGCATTTACTGCCTTTCAGTCATGGCTTTACTGCTTGCTGCTATGTCTTGTGAGCGTCATGCCTGTATTGATCGGTTCGCAGGGTTGGATTTATCTTGTCATGGTAACGGCCATCAACGCCAAGTTTACTTGGTTAACCTATCGCATGTGGTGTTCACCCACACACCCTAACGCCAGAAAAACGTTCCGCTATTCCATTGTTTATATTTTGTGGTTATTTGCGGCTCTGCTTTTGGATCATTATGTGCGATTGATTGCATTCTCATAGTGCATTCGTCACTATGAAATCATGGGAAAGAACATTAGAGATTGGGAGTAAATGATCCGGGTTATATAATCTCTAGGCTAAAAAACGCAACGGCGTTTTTAGTGAAATGAATACCGGTAACGCAACAAAAAGCGAGGTGTATTGACCACGTTTGTCCGCTTTGTTTGAACAAAAACAACCAACCAAACAGAGGAAGGTTCTATGTATTTACAAAACATGTTCGGATTGCTGTACCATCCAAAAAAACAATGGAATGCCATAAAGCGAGTGAATTATTCACTGGGGCATATCTATCTTACTCATTTGCTGTTTCTAGCTGCGATTCCACCCTTTGCTTTGTTGGTGGGCACCACCCAATTTGGTTGGAGTATCATCGGCAAAGAATATTACACCTTAAGTTTTGAGTCGGCCTTGCCCCTTGCCATTGCATTCTATGTTGCGCTCTTAGCAGGCATGTTCTTTATGGCGTACACCACGTATTGGATGGAGAAAACCTTTGGCGCATCGGCAAGCTTGGAACGTTGCCTTTTGTTTACGGCGTTTACTTCTACTCCGTTGTTCTTATCAGGTTTGATTGGATTGATCCCCATTCTTTGGTTAGACGTCTTTGTGGTGTTAGCGGCCGTTGGATACACCGTCTATTTACTCTATGTGGGTGTGCCACAATTTATGGACATTCCTGAAGAACGCGGGTTTATTTTTGCCACCTCAATTTTAACCGCTGGTTTATGCGCATTGGTGGGCTTAATGGCGATTACCGTGATCATTTGGGGTATGGGGTATTCACCTCAAATACTGGGCGCCTAATAAACACGATAAAAAGGCCGCTATGCGGCCTTTATTTTTTTTTCGTTAGCACTTCGTCTCTTTCCCTCTTATACGTTTCATAATCTTGTCTCTCGTCGCAATAGACCTTCCCTGTTTTCTCTAAACATTGGTTATTCTGAATCGCTTCATATACGCCTTGCTGACTGCAACTGACCAACATGAGGCTAGCTAAATACAGAAACGATATTGATATCCATATTTTCATAACTGACCCTTATATATATTGCTCTAATTTCAAAAAGAATCGTGGCTACACTTAAAGCATGAGTGTTGTATTTGATTGTATATCATGACGTTGGCGGTGAAATGGAAGGATCTCAAATCGATTTCATGGAGCTTAGGCTAGTACCCGGCCAGCTGTTCCAATTGGAGTTCGAAAACTATACCGGGCAGAGAGATAAATCCGTCTTAATAGGATATCGAAAAAATGGTTCCCTGATCGTCACCTTGCCTTCGAGTGCTATGGTCAAAGGCGGCGACAGTGTGAAAGTAAGGTTCTTTGCCGGTACCAAAAGTAGTGCGTGTGCCTTTCAAAGTGAGGTGATCTACGCCAGCAAATCGCCTTACCCCCACTTACACTTGAAACTACCTAGTTCGGTTTTTATTGAAGAGGTTCGACGAAGTGTTCGAGCGGAAGTCGAAGTGGTTACGCAGGTGGAGTACTTCATGGGAGAAGAGCCCAAAAGTACCACGGCTAAGATTGTCGACTTGAGCATGAACGGGGCTCGCATGATCGGGCGTACATTCGAGTTTAAAGCCGATACCGACATTATGCTGACCTTTAAAATCGACGTGACGGGGATCGAGAATGATATGACCGTCAAAGCTCGGGTCCGTTCTTTAAATGAAATTGAAAAAGGGATTGGAGTAGGCCTTCAATTTGAAGACGTCCCCCCTAGCGATAAAATAGCTCTTCAAGCTTTTGTGCTAAGCAAAATTCACGACCTTTAAACTAAGCCGCTATGCAAAGAAGGCAACGTCTTCCGCGTCTAATCCAAATCGTTGGCATAATTCATGGTTTTCGATTCCTGCTAGTCGGCGCATGGCTTGTTGAACGTGCTTAGGTTCGAGGCGAATGCCGGTCTCACTTAACGTTAACTGGTTCGGGTCTATAGCAAGGGCTTCATGGGCATCATTGGTTGCACCCACGACGCGGTTCGTCCAGCTATGCCCTTTTGCCATGATGATGCTGCTGCTGATAGGCCAATGATCTTTCCCGTCTCCGTCGTTATAACTTGGGGTTCGACCAAAATCACTGCTCACCAGCACCACCAGTTTGTCATCAATGCCCCGTCGTTCCGCCTCTTCCCATAAATAATTAATGCCCCGTTGTAAGCGTTTGAGGGCACGGGTATGTTCTTCGTCGTGATTTGCGTGAGTATCAAACCCCCAGATGGCAAGATCGGCAGCGACAGTAAGACCGGCCTGATAGCTGGCTAAAGCGATTTGGGCTTGGCGCAGCAATGGGTTCCATTCGCCGTCTTCATCGGTATTGCTCACTAACGTCTCTGGCATGGTTTCGGCGAGGGGCGCTAACTGGTCTGCGCCGATTCTAGCGTTGAATAAGTCGCCTAAACTCTCCACTTGTCGCGGAGACAAGCTGGCCTTAGCCCGTAAACGTAACAGGCGGTCCATTTTTGCCTGCTGAATTAAATCCACGGCTTCGCTACGGTGATACTGTTTTGGCGCATCCCAAGAGCCTTCCGGGTCATAGTCTAAGAACCGATTCGGAAACACCAATTTGTTTAGGCTGGTGGGGTCGGACATCAGGGTGTACTGGGTGACGCCAGCCGTTTCTTTATATCCACCGTTGCTGATGTAGGCGAGTGGGAGGTTGGCGCCCAAGGTAGCTGCGGCAAGGGCTGAAAAGGTTGGAAAGCCGTGTCCTAGCTTGCCGCTCCAAGTGTGGCGCACACCCGCCTCGTGTGCGTTGGTTTGGCTGTCGATTCCGTTGATGACCAGCATGTTGGCTGCATGCTGATTAAAGAAACTGTCGTTTAAGGCGAAAGGGGCATAGGTAATCGGGCTGCCGCTGATGGTTTGCACGCTTGACTGTTCTGCCCAGTGATTAATCGTGGTGTTCGCTTTTGGGTCACAGAGACTGGTGACGTCCCAGCCGCCGTCCGCACTGATCGTGACGAAAAAGTAGCCAGTGTACGGATCTAATGCACCATGGGCTTTTTGCCAGGCATACGGGTTACCCGCCATGAGTCCGGCTGCGGCGAGGGATTTTAAAAAAGCTCGACGTTTCATCATCCTAACCCTTACAAAAACAGCACGCGATAATCACTGAGTAAGTAGACCATGAGGCCGATCCAAGGTCGTACCACTTGATTCTCGTCTTCAATTAACGCGCCGTTGTTATTCCAGTCCAGCTGGCAGTATTCATCATGATCGTCCGTTGTTTCATCGTCTGCATTGGTGTAGAGCACGGCAGTGGCCTCGTTGTCGATGCGCTCTTGCCGTAAGGCGAGAAACAGTTCATAAGCCGCACTTAGTTCGCTCTCGGTCGTGGCATCAGGGCCCCAAAGGCGATTCATGAGGTCGGCAATGGCGTTTTGAATTTTGACCGCACCAGCTTCAACATCAGGGGAGTCTGTTGGGTTCACATCGACGAGCAAGACCCGCTGGCTAGTGTGAGTCTCGAATTCATCTACCACGAGGGTGCAGGCCATTTCGTTGCTAAAACGTTCGATGACCGTCGCCATCAGAGGTGTGATCTCACGGGAGCGATCCGTTACGCCGTCACTGTCAATTCCGCCGTAAAACCCATAGAAATCATCGGTGAGTTGATTGCGCTCAGCGTCCCAAACATGCTCCCAATGCCGGCCTAGTAGCGCGGTGAGTTTTCGGTTCAGCTGTTCTGGAGTGAGTAGTCGGCCCCAGCCCGTATTGGAGAGTGCACGCTGCTGATTTCGATTTAATGTGACATTAATAAACTGCCCTCGAAAGAGAGGCGAGACGATCATGTCTGTGAATAGGTCTTTCAGATTATAGCGGCCATGGCTCGCGGTACCGGCCGTGCCGGATGAGAAAGCCTGTGCGAAGAGATCAATGAAATGCTCGTCTATATCATAGGCCCCCTTATTACCGATGTAGTCGGTATCATTTGGGTTATCAGGTTTAGGGTGGGGTTCACGGCCCAGTAAGCCCTTAAACCAAAAGCGAACGCTACCGCTCGCGAACCTAGGGTCTGTGCTGATCTCTTCGCCTAACCACCTTAGGCTATGGTTCATGCTGCTTGCAGGAAGGGCACTGCCATTGAATCCAGGGGTGCGCATGTCGCGGTACCATAGATCCCCAGGGGTGTAGGGAGAACCAAATTCCTTGTACCCCACCCACGGCAGTGCATCGCGATCACATTCCCACATTTGGGTGTCCGTATACCAGCCACACTGATCGCGGAATTGACCGTCATTGCCCCAGTTTTGAAACGCCCCTGCGACAGGGTCCATGATCTCGTGGCAGATGGCACAATCTGGGTTGTTTAAGGTGGGATTATCCACATCCATTAGGCTATCGCCGTTCATGGGGCGCACGGCTAGGCCCTCAATATCCACACCTAAGAAGAAATAATAGGTCCAGCGGGCACGGGCCCGATTTCGGTTGGTGTCGGTACTGGGGTATCGCGCAAGAAACATGGGGCTCGTAAGCACACCGGCATGGGGTAGGGCTTCGGTGCGATCTCGGTATCCTGCAATGATGCTGGCCGGTTGCCAGTCATCTGGGTTCAGCGGGTCGGAGAAATTGAGGCCGGTGGCAAACACGTCGTTGATGAATGGATTGACCATGATGTAGTTTGCCGTAAGCACCTCTGTGTATGGACGCTCTTGTTGTGCGATATAGGCCATTAGCCGAAGGGGCTCCTGCGCTAATGCTAGGTTGGTTTGCTCTCGTGCAAACCAAACGGCTTGCTGGGCGGCTTGAATGGTGGCTTCTGAACGGCCATCGTCAATGGCCTGTTGCACGGCGTCTTCCAGAGGCTGAATCCGACTGCTCACCATGGGGTAAAAATATTCTCCATTGAGAGCACTGAGGCCGGGTGTACGATCCGATGCCCATTTCATTGTCAGCAGTTGATCATTGGCGGCTTCCATCAGAAAGGCATCGAATTCTGGACCTTGCATGAGGCCCCTCACCATGGTTTTTAGGTTACTTTCATTGACCGTGGCCAGTTCATTCTCGGTGGGCAACCTGCCCGCTAGCAGCAGTGAAGCCTGACGAAGCGTGGTGGATGGCGATGCGAGCGTCAGTGTGCTGAGAAGGTCTTCTACGATAAGTGCTTCCGTATTGTCTAAGGGCTGCTCTTCGCCCTCACATTCATTCACGGGTGTAGAAAATCGACTGACCATTTCGAGCATGAGCGCGTGGTTGTCGTCGCCCACCTGAATGAGTCGCCCGCCTCCATGTAATACTTGGGCGGTGGATTTAGATTCCAGTAGGCCAGGCTGGCTACTTTCATAGGCTTGGGTGCGTTGCCAGTTACTGCTCATTTCGGCGTCATCGTTGAGCAAAATATAGTTAGACGTGGCAGCAAGACCACTGCTGTTGTGGCAAGCAGCACACTGACTCAAGATCCTCGGCCAGACTTGATTTGCCATGAATTGGGTGTCCACCTGACAGACTGGTTGTAAATCAGGTGCTTCGTCAACAGAGGTGTTGGGAGACGGGTTCTCCGGTGGTGTAACAGACAAACCACCGTCGCTGGCTTCCATGCAGGCAGTCAGCATTGCGAGGCAGATCAAAGGGCCGAAGTACTTCACCATAACAAACCGGATATCATCGGATTTACCTCTATAGTTATAGTCGATTGAGAGCCTTAAAACACGGTGTTTCGTGTAACCGCAATGTAGCGAAATGCAATCTCAGGTAACGGTGGAGAGAGGAATTCGTACCGACTTAGACTCGGGTTGTCATGGCAGATTCTACTTCGCTGCCCTAGGCTTAGGTAATGGCGAGATAATAGGGCATTCGAGTTCCCCGTTAGGTTAAAAACAGGTACAATTCCGCCTCTTTTTAGCTCTTTAAATCAGGAACTGACATGCGTTGCCCGTTTTGCGGTGAACAAGATACCAAAGTGATTGATTCGCGACTGGTTGCCGAAGGGGATCAGGTGCGACGTCGGCGTCAATGTCAGGCCTGTGATGAGCGATTCACAACATTTGAATCTGCCGAATTACTCATGCCAAAGCTGGTCAAAAGCGATGGTAAACGGGTACCGTTTGATGAGCAAAAGCTGCGCGCCGGCATGCAGCGAGCCTTAGAAAAACGTCCAGTCAGCGTTGAAGACGTTGAAGCGTCAATCCACAGAATACAAGCAAGATTACGAGCCACTGGCGAGCGAGAAGTCATTAGTCGCATGGTGGGTGAACTGGTTATGGATGAACTGCGTAAGCTGGACCAAGTGGCTTACGTACGATTTGCGTCTGTTTATCGCCAGTTTCAAGACATTGACGAGTTCCGTCAGGAAATTGAGCGTATCCGTCATGATACGCGCAAGAATGACAAGCAATTGGATATTCTAGAAGACGACCCAGAGCAGGCCTCATGACGCATCCAGACACCGAGCAGAGCCATGGCTATTACATGGCGCGGGCCATCACTTTAGCCAAGAGAGGCCTGTACACAACGGATCCAAATCCAAGGGTGGGCTGTGTATTAGTAAAAGACGGTGTGATTGTCGGTGAGGGGTATCACGTTCGGGCAGGTGAGGGGCATGCTGAGGTGAATGCATTGGCCCAAGCTCAAGAGCAAGCACAAGGGGCGACGGCGTACGTCACTTTAGAGCCCTGTAGTCACTTTGGGCGCACCCCACCTTGCAGCGATGGCTTGATTAAAGCGGGCGTTGCGAAAGTGGTCTGTGCCATGACTGACCCAAACCCTCAGGTGAGTGGCAGAGGGTTTGAAAAATTGCGAGCAGCTGGGATCGAGGTGATTCAAGGTGTGCTTGAGGATGAAGCTAGGGCCCTAAATCCGGGTTTTGTGAAACGGATGGAAACGGGGATGCCGTTTGTTCGATTGAAAATGGCGTCCAGTTTAGATGGTCGTACTGCCATGGCCAGTGGTGAAAGCCAGTGGATCACGGGCAGTGGCGCCCGCCAAGATGTGCAAAGATTACGTGCCAGAAGTTCAGCCATCGTGACGGGCATCGAAAGTATATTGATGGATGACTCTGCCTTAACCGTACGTGAGGCGGAACTGGGGTTGGACAAAGCGGTCTCAGAACTGGTTTCGCAAAAACAGCCTCTAAGAGTGGTGTTAGATAGCAAGGGCCGAATGCCACAAAGGGCAAAAATTTTGCAGCAACCGGGTACAACCATCATTGCTGTGAAGCATGGCGTGCAATTGCACTTGCCGGTAGAAACGCTTGCGCTTAACCATGATCAGCGTGGTTTAGACCTTGATGCTTTACTCAAAGAATTGGCGTTTCGGGGTTGTAATGAAGTCCTCGTAGAGACGGGAGCCACCCTCGCCGGACAGTTTGTAGCCCAAGGGTTAGTGGACGAGATGGTGCTGTATATGGCGCCTTGTTTTATGGGCAGCAATGCAAGGCCGACGTTAGCCCTGCCATTCGAGAAGATGAGTGACAAAATTAACGTAAAAATTAAAGACTCAAGAATGGTGGGTGAGGACATCAAACTTACCCTAACGTTTCAGTCCTAGAAAATTAAAATGCATTTGGCAGCCCGTTTAAAACTGATCAGGCGTCAAATACAGAACATGGTTAAAGCAGTTAGCACTTTATGTTTACAGGAATTATAGAAGCCGTTGGCACGGTCTCGCTCAAGCAGCCTAAAGGCGGTGATTTAAAGGTGCGCATTGCAACCGGAAAGCTCGATTTAGCGGATGTAAAATTGGGCGACAGCATCGCTGTGAACGGGGTGTGTTTGACGGTGATTAATTTACATGACGATGGCTTTAGTGCTGACATCAGTAATGAAACCATTGCCCACACTCGATGGACATCGATACAAGTGGGTGACGCAGTGAATTTGGAAAAAGCGATGCAGGCCACCAGCCGTTTCGGTGGGCACATTGTTAGCGGCCACGTGGATGGCATTGGGCGAGTCGTAAGCAGAGTGGAAGATGCTCGCAGTATTCGCTTTTCGATTGAAGCACCCGAGAGCCTAGCGAAGTACATCGCGCACAAAGGCTCGATCACGGTGGACGGTGTTAGTTTAACCGTCAACAAGGTAGAGGGGTCGATGTTTGAACTCAACATCGTGCCCCACACTGCTCAAGAAACCACGCTGTACCATTTAATGGCCGGCGCTGAAGTACATTTAGAGGTGGATGTGATCGCTCGATATTTAGAGCGTTTAATGACAAGCGCCAACCCGGCCCCTAAGTCGAATCTAAATGAAGGTTTCTTAGCGGAAAATGGATTCATGTAATTGTCGATTAGTTGAACGGCATACGAGAGAAATATGGCATTAAATAGTATTGAAGAAATCATCGCGGATATTCGTGACGGCAAAATGGTCATCCTGATGGATGATGAAGATCGCGAAAATGAAGGTGACATCATTGTTGCTGCTGAAAAAGTGACACCAGAAATCATCAACTTTATGGCCAGTAAGGCTCGTGGTCTTATTTGTTTAACACTGACCGCTGAACGTTGTGATTTTTTAGGCCTGCCGTCGATGGTGGCCGGTAACGGATCAAAATTCTCGACGCCATTTACGGTATCAATTGAAGCGGCTGAGGGCGTGACCACGGGCATTTCCGCTGCCGACCGCGCCCGCACGGTACAGGCCGCCGTTAACCCAATGGGTAAGCCAGACGACATCGTTCAACCTGGCCATATCTTCCCATTGCGCGCCCAACCGGCAGGCGTGTTGGCGAGAGCCGGTCATACGGAAGCGGGTTGTGACCTTGCTCGATTAGCTGGCTTACAGCCAGCTGGTTGTATTGTGGAAATTATGAACGAAGACGGCACTATGGCCCGTCGTCCAGAATTGGAAGAGTTTGCAAAGGAACACGATCTTAAGATTGGAACCATCGCAGATTTGATTCAATACCGTATGGCCAATGAGCAAACGGTTGAAAAAGTGAGTGCAGACAAGTTGAAAACCGTTTACGGAGATTTTGATCTGCACCTATACAAGGACACCATTAATGGTGACACCCATGTTGCATTGACCAAAGGTAACTTAGGTGCGGCTGAAGCACCGGTTGTTCGAGTGCAGGCTGCCGAGACATTGCGTGATGTATTGGGTGCGGTTATCCCCGACTCCACGAGTTGGTCCATGCCCCATGCGTTGGAAAAAATTGCGCAGAGCGAAGCCGGTGCTTTGGTTATGCTGCACGCAGGAGACAAAGAAGACGTTTCTACCTCGGTGGAAACTTTTTACGGCCGCCAAAAGCCACAGCGTACAACAGACGTGGATAGTTCTGGTGCGTATGTGACGATTGGTACAGGGTCTCAAATTTTAAGAGATCTGGGTGTCAGCAAAATGCGATTGCTAAGCAATCCCATGAAGTTTGCGGGCATTTCGGGTTTCAACCTAGAAGTGGTGGAATACATTCCGTTCGGCGACGACGCGGAATAACCCACAGCGGATTCACTCGCAAAATGACGAAATTTTGTGAGTAGCAAGAAAAAACGATTAAGGAAATAATTATGAAAACAATAGCTGGTAGCTTCACGGCCCTAGACGCAAAATTTGCGATCGTGCAAACCACTTGGAATGAATTTGTAGTAGACAAATTGGTGGACGGTGCGGTTCGTGGCTTAACCCGTCACGGCATCAGTGAAGAAAACATTACTCTTGTACATTGCCCAGGTGCATTTGAAGTGCCTCTTGTGGTTAAGAAATTAGCGGAAAGTGGCAAGTATGACGCAGTGATTGCGTTAGGTGCTGTAATTCGTGGTTCCACTCCACACTTTGATTACGTTGCAGGTGAAGCAGCTAAGGGTCTTGGACAAATTGCATTGAATACAGGTGTTCCTGTTTCATTTGGTATTTTGACTGTGGATACTATTGAGCAAGCCATCGAGCGTGCTGGTACCAAAGCAGGCAACAAAGGTGAAGAGTCTGCATTAAGTGCTTATGAGATGGTAAGCCTACTTAAGCAGCTGGAGGTTTAATGAGCGGCGACAACAAACCGATTCCTCGAAAAGAGCGCAATGATCGTCCAAACCCAAGTGCGCGCCGCAAGGCTCGCCACTATGCGATGCAAGCCCTGTATCAATGGGAAATGGCTGGCGCGAGCTTGTCCAATATCGAAGCTGAGTTTTTAACTGACAACGATATGACAAGAGTGGATACCGAGTACTTCCGCGATATCTTGCGTGGGGTTCCGAGAGAACTCTCAGAACTAGACGAAATGTTGGAACCATGTCTAAGCCGTGAGATGAAAGAAGTGACTCCGGTGGAAAAAGCCATTCTGCGCTTAGCCGCGTTCGAATTAATTCACCGTATTGATGTGCCATATCGCGTGGTGATCAATGAAAGTGTTGAGTTATCGAAAAAGTTTGGTGCCACAGAAAGCCATAAGTTTATCAATGGCGCATTAGATAAACTGGCTCAGCGTGTACGTGTTGTGGAAATTAACAATAAGTAGTTTCTGCGAGTCCGATAGCCATGGGTTTGAATCCTCAGCTCATGGCTTTCTATAAGGATTTACCGAATCACCAACATGAATGAATTCGAGCTCATCCGTACCTACTTTCAGCAACCTCGCCTCGCTTTCAACACGCCCTACGTATTAAAGGGAATTGGCGATGATTGCGCCACGCTTTCTATTCCTGATGATCTGCATTTGCATGTCTCTTTGGACACCCTAGTATCTGACGTACACTTCCCTGCTCAGGCTCGAGGGTACGACATAGCCACACGGGCTTTGGGGGTCACCTTGAGCGACTTGGCTGCCATGGGCGCCAAGCCAATTGGATTTACATTGGGTATTACCCTGCCGGATTTAGACGAAGCATGGTTAGCTTCGTTTTGTTCTGGATTAGCGCATCTGGCTCAGAAATACGAATGTCCATTGATCGGTGGGGATACCACCAAAGGGCCCATACTTGTGATCAGTATTCAGGTGCATGGCGTCACCGCCAAGAATCAGTTTTTACGACGCTCTGGCGCGAAAATGGGTGATAAAGTCTATGTGAGTGGCCCATTAGGCG
>Ga0255776_10001687_pt1 | contig 25116 bp, 26 predicted proteins | sample 071ome_19_FD_179974 | JGI IMG/M metagenome (GOLD analysis project Ga0255776, IMG submission 179974) | Coastal salt marsh microbial communities from the Groves Creek Marsh, Skidaway Island, Georgia - 071413AT metaG (version 2) | ecosystem: Environmental > Aquatic > Marine > Intertidal zone >... | reverse complement strand
TGGGTGGTGTTTTGAGTTACATGCTGTCGCGCAGTCGACCAGATTTGGTGAAAAAGGTTTTGCTTCTAGATGCTCCGGTATTGGATCAATACGGATCATTGGTTGTTCGTCTCGCAAAACGCCTAGGATGGATGGATTACATTACACCGGCAGGTAGAACTGAGGGTCGCCAGTCTTTTTGGGAAAGTACAGACGAGGCGATTGAGTATTTTCGTCACAAAAGCTTGTTTCGGAATGTGGATGAACGCTGTATTCGAGATTATGTGGCAGCAGGCACCCAGCCTGTAAATGAAGGGGTTCAATTGGTGTTTGACCCAGATACCGAGGTTAAAATCTATCGAACGCTGCCCCATGATCTGCATCGTCATCCTGGCAAGGTAACGGTACCCGGGGCGATGATGTATGGATTGCGAAGCAATGTAGTCAGGGGATTCCAGCTTCGCCATATGAAGAAAAATGTAGGACTCAAGATTGTGGCTACCCAAGGCGGTCACTTATTTCCGTTGGAACATCCTGAGCAGGCCGCGAATAACATTCACGAAACGTTGCAGGCACTCTAAGTTATGGCGAAAGAAATCGAACTTCAGGTTAAAGGCTTAACCATTCGAGGGCAGCAATGGGGGGCACCAGAAGGACAGCGAATATTGTGCCTTCATGGCTGGCTTGATAACTCAGCCAGTTTTGACTTTTTAGGCCCCAAACTAGATGACCTTTGCGTGGTGGCTATTGATCTCCCTGGGCATGGACTGTCTGGTCATTGGCCCGACTACCAGCACTACCACCTGTGGGCTGCGGTGGAGGACATCGATTGCATTCTGTTAGCGCTAGGGTGGGATTCTTGCATTCTACTTGGGCACTCCATGGGGGCGGCCATGGCAACGCTGTATGCGGGTACGTTTCCAAGTAAGGTGGAGCAATTGATATTGATTGAAGCCATTGGGCCAATGGCGGGTGACTTAGAAGGCGCCCCGGAGCGATTAGCGAAGGCCATTGTCACCATGCGGGAACTAAACCCTCAGCAGGGTCGAAGGCCTTCAATCTCAGGTTTTATCGAGTCCCGTCTGAGTGGCCACCTATCACTATCAAGGCAGGCTAGCGAAGCGATCACGCGGCGCGCAGTGGCTAAAGATGATGGTGGCTATTATTGGCGCAACGATAAACGGCTTAAATTGACCTCGATGATGCGTCTGCCAGAGCCGCTGATACAATCGTTTATCCGTTCTATTCAGAGTCGTACGCTGGGTATATTTGCGGAAAAGGGTTTGTTTTCTCGAGAGAGTCTCCCGCTTAGATGGGATTGTATTAGCGCCCCAAAACAGCTAGTTTGGTTGGATGGTGGTCATCATCTCCATATGGAAGAGCAGTATCAGGAGGTTGCCGATCATATCCTGGCTTTTTTACGGTCTGATCATGAGGCTTAGCTGTAAAGTTAATACTTAGTTCATGGAAATGAACCGTACATTTTGCTCTACTAATAAAAAAGAAAGTCTCTCACCGAAAACAGGAAGTAACATGATTCGTATCTTAGCACTTGTCCTAGTCAGCCTTTTGTCGTTCAACGCCTTTGCCGTTTCTGCTGGAGAAAAAGCTCCCAACTTTAGTTTGCCAGGCATTAAAACGGGTAACCCGATGAGCTTAAAGAGTTTAAGAGGGAAAGTCGTTTATTTAGACTTCTGGGCATCTTGGTGTGGCCCATGCCGCCAGTCTTTACCTATGCTAAATGACTTAAGAAATGAGCTAAGAAAACAGGGCTTTGAAGTGTTAGCGGTTAACCTTGACGAAGATAAAGAAGATGCAAAAGCGTTTTTAAAACAATTCCCAGTATCCTATCCGGTATTGCTGGACCCAAAAGGCAAAACACCACAAAAGTACGAGCTACCAGGGATGCCAACATCCTATCTAATTGATCGCAAAGGCCGTGTTAAAAGCGTTCACATTGGCTTTAAAAAACAAGACATCAACAAAATCCGTCAGGAAGTGCTTAACTTACTAAAACAGCGATAGTGTTTTAGTGGGTGCGTATGAAACCAATGAATTCAATTGCGCTTCTGGGAGTGTTGTTCACATTGTGTTCATGCACTGCTGTGCAGCCATGGGAAAGAGGGACGCTAGCCAAACAAGAAATGGCTGCGGACCCTTTGCCTGTAAAATCTGCTTTGGATCGTCATATCTATTTCAGTAAAGAGGGGGCTTCTGGGGGAGGTCGTGCCGCGGGAGGCGGATGTGGTTGCAACTAATATGACGCCCAATCGTGTTCCGAAGAAATCGACAGCGCTCGCTCAATTGACCCAATCAGCATTGGCCATTGTTAGCTCTACGTCAGGTGTGGCTGTGGCGGCTGAGGCCCCCACTGATGCACAGCTGGATCTGAGGTTTACGCAATACCGTGAAGCCGATATGCCTGAGGAAAGAGTCACCTTGGGCGACCGTGAGCGTTATGCCATTGATGTGACTCAATTTCGCATGTTCTCACCTGTGGGCACGACCAGTGCCATCTCTCTTGATCTAATGTATGAAACCATGTCAGGCGCCAGTCCTCTTGGCAGTCAGTTGAATAATTCAGATCAAACAGAGGTATTAATGAGCGGTGCATCAATCGAAGAGACGCGAACCGATGTCGCGCTTGGGTGGCACCAATATTCAAAATATCGTACCTATTCTTGGTCTTTAGCGTCTTCTATTGAAAACGATTATGAGTCTATTGCATTGGGATGGGACTTTGCCATCGAGAACCGAAAGCGTTGGCTAACTCTACTGTCTTCTTTGAGTGCGTCTTACGACACATTATCACCCACAGATGCGGACGTGTTCGGTGGCCCTCGGGCAGAGGCTGATGGAGAAACCAAAACCAGCGTATCAGCCTATGGCGGGTTTAACGCGGTAGTGAATGCGATGACGACCGTGCAAATGGGGGTTGGCTTTACCCAACTGGATGGCTACCTGTCTGACCCCTATCGTGGGGCAGATCAACGCCCAGATCAACGCCAGCAGGTCACTCTAGATGTGCAAATACGGCGTTACCTTGGCTGGTTAGGGGCGGCTTGGCATGTCGACTATCGTTATTATCAAGATGACTGGGAAATCAAGGCTCACACGATCGAACAGCATGTCTACAAGCAATGGGATTTGGGTAGTGGCTCCATCTTGGTAAGCCCTAGTCTTCGTTACTACTGGCAGCATCAAGCGTCGTTTTATCAGCTGAATGCGTCTCCGAGTACAGAGTTTTATAGCAGTGATTACCGCCTCTCCGCCTACGGGGCGGCCGCGGTTGGGCTGGATTTAACCTGGGATTGGCATAACTGGGGCGTACAGCTTGGGTATTCCCTATACCTAAGTGATGAGTCATGGGGAGCAAGTGGCCAGCAGGACACCGAGACCCCTTCTTTGGTGGATTTTACCACCGTGAGTTTTGGACTATTTACCCGCTTTTAGGCGCTTAATGCTGCATTTCTAGGCTTTTGGAAGATCCCTCTATGACTTTTGGCCCATAGGCCGCTGGGCTGGGCTAGTTACAATTCTCTTACTGAATATGAATGGATCAGTGGGAGAAACCAACATGATTAAACGTGCTTTATTTGCCGCTTCAATCGCTTTTAGCAGCTTAACCTTCGCAGCGGGCGCAGGTGAGCCGGCACCGTCTTTTTCTTTACCTAATCTCGTAACCGGTAAGTCCATGGGCCTAAGTCACTATAAAGGTCGGGTGGTATATCTGGATTTCTGGGCGTCATGGTGTGGTCCATGTCGTGAGTCATTACCTCAATTGAATACGCTTCGAAATGAACTTAAGCGCAAGGGCTTTGAAGTGGTGGCGGTTAACTTGGACGAAAATACTGAAGACGCGAAAGCGTTTCTGAAACAGTTTCCTGTCGATTACCCAGTCCTGCTTGATCCAGAAGGTCGTGTTCCTGGTAAATACGAGTTACCTGGAATGCCAACCTCATTCTTGATTGATAAGCGTGGCAATATCGCAAGTGTTCACGTAGGTTTTAAATCAGAAGATATGCCGAAGATTCGTGATGAAGTCATCGGCCTATTGCGTCAGCGTTAATTCATCAGGTTTTAGGGGATAGGGCCATGATGAAATTAATCGCAGTCGTAATGGCGATAGCGACGCTATCAGCCTGTACAACAGTTAAACCGTGGGAGCGCGGCTACCTTGCAAAAGATACTATGCAAGGCGCTCCTATCGCGCAAAAATCGGCGTTAGATCGCCATGTCTACTTTGCCAAAGAAGGGTCATCAGGTGGTGGTCAAGCGGCAGGAGGTGGTTGTGGCTGTAACTAATCGCATCAACAAAACCACCGCGCTCTCGGCATTGACACTGTCAGCCACCGCCATCAGCTCAGGTGCACAGGCCATGGCCGTGCCAGAGAAAAAGCAGGTGAGCGTGCGTGTGACGAATTACCAAGAGCAGCCGTTACCAGAAACACGACTGGCAGGTGGCTCGACAGAGCGTTATGGTATTAACGTACTTCAGTTTAGTTACTTTACCCCGGTGGCGGGTCAATACAGTGTGATGACCACTGCACAGTACGAAAAGCTATCGGGTGCTAGCCCATATGGCAGTGCCGAAAATGCCGATGGCCAAACAGAAGTGTTAATGAGCGGTGCAACCATTGATGAACAGCGACTGGATGCTTCTGTGACGGGCACGCGCTATTTCAAATCTGGAACGCTGGCGTCGGGTTTGGCTGTATCAACCGAAAACGATTACCAATCAGTGGCCCTCTCATTGGATGGCAGCCTGGAAATATTCGACAAGCACACCACATTGATGGCGTCGGTGAGCACCAGCTTTGATACTTTGTCGCCGACGGGGCCGAAAATTGGCACCCGAGCAGAGGCGGATGGTGAAACCAAGCGAAGTGTTTCCTGGTATGAAGGCGTGACTCAAGTGATCGATAAATACAGCACTGTTCAGGTGGGGGTCGGTTACACTCGGCTGTGGGGCTATTTGTCAGATCCTTATAAAGGGGATTCACGCCCAGATAGTCGTGAACAGTACACCGTGAGCGCGCAGTATCGACGCTTTTTAAGTGACTTTGATAGTGCCTTGCACCTAGATTATCGCTTGTACCAAGATGACTGGGGTGTTATTTCAAATACCTTAAGCGGCAGTACTTGGACGGACGTGAATGTATTTGGTCAAAGAATCATGTTGTCACCCAATGTGCGCTATTACTGGCAGCATGCGGCGGACTTTTATACGGTGAAAGCAACGACGGACGAGCATTTCTCCAGCGATTACCGGTTATCTGCTTATGGGGCAATTAATTTTGGATTGGATGCACAGTGGCATCATAAAGACTATGTTTATACCATAGGCGTGAATCAATATTTAAGTGCTGAAAGTTGGGGCCTAACAGGCGGTCAGGACACCGAGACACCGTCTTTGGTGAACTTTACAACCATCAGCTTTGGAGTGGATTATAAATTCAAATAGCCAACCCTTAAGTTATTATCAACGGTCTTTTAAGGCCATGGGAAGCCCGTGTCAATTGCACGGGTTTTTTCTTTCTCAGGAGCAGGCGACGCAGGCCTTTGACCAGACTGAGGCGGAAGTGCTCAGGCTCGAACACAAGTACTCTCGCTATCGCGAGGACAGCGTCGTCACTCAGATCAATCGAGCTGAACGGCCTATCGAGGTGGATACCGAGACTCAGGGGCTTCTAAATTATGCTAAGACCTGCCATGAAATGAGCGATGGGTTGTTCGATATTACCTCTGGAGTACTGAGACAGGTATGGAACTTTAGGGAACCTAGGTTACCGACTCCTGACAGTGTAGAGGCCTGTCTTAAGCTGGTGGGGTTTCACCAAATTAGATGGGACGGCCAGATGGTGCAATTGCCAGCGGGCATGGAGTTGGATTTTGGGGGCGTGGTTAAGGAGTACGCAGCGGATCAGGCAAAAAAGGTTCTTTTATCTCTTGGGGTCGAGCATGGTCTAGTGGATCTTGGCGGTGACATGGCCGTGGTGGGGCCTAAGCCTGATGGGGCTCCCTGGAAAGTGGGGGTACGCAATCCAGAACAGCCCGATCGACCCATTGTCACGATCAACCTGTCCGAGGGCGCAATTGCCACCAGTGGCCATTATGAGCGCTACGTGATCGTCGATGGTACTCGCTACTGCCATATTCTTAACCCAAAGACAGGGTGGCCGGTTCAGGGTCTGGCGACAGTCAGTGTGATCTCCAGTCAATGCTTGGTGAGTGGCTCTCTGTCTACTATTGCTATGCTTAAAGGTGCGCAGGGCCCCCAGTGGCTTTCAGAACAAGGTGTTGTTTTCTTTGCGCAAGATGAGGCTGGTCAGCATTTCGGCTCGATTGAAATAGACCTTTAGGTTAATACCTCTCAAGTTGATCGTGAGAAATTATCATTGGTAATTTTTGGCCAAGTTCGCCATTCTTGCGCTCGATTCTACGAAAGATAAGGTAAGTCATGACACTGGAAGATGTAATCGAAAAACGCAAAGCGTTGGCTCAAACACGAGTTACCAAAGCGGTGTTTCCAGATACCACCAATCACCATGACACGCTATTTGGCGGCACGGCGTTGCAGTGGATGGACGAAGTTTCCTTTATCGCCGCAACGCGATTCAGTCGCCAGAAGATCGTAACGGTCAGCACTGACAAAATCGATTTTAATCATCCTGTGCCGGCAGGGTCTGTGGTTGAACTGGTCGCAAACGTGGTTCACGTCGGACGCACCAGTCTAAAAGTGCAGGTGGATGTGTATGTGGAGGACTTGTACAAAGACGGCTGTGAAAAAGCCATTACCGGTAAGTTTAGTTTTGTGGCTATTGATGACGACAAGAAACCCACGCCGGTCATGCCCGATAGCTTCTTGAAAGGATATTTGTCACCCAACAGCGAGTCTTAAAATGGAGTGGGGCTCACAAATCGCAATCGCTCTTCCGTGACAGGGTGATTTATGCGCAATTCTTTTGCATGTAAATTCAGCCTGCTTGCCATGGGGTAAGCATCAGGGTGACCGTAAAAGTCGTCCCCCAGAATAGGGAAACCCATGGATTGCAAATGAATGCGTAATTGATGGCTTCTGCCAGTATGGGGAATCAGTGTGAGCCGAGTGCAATTGTGCTCACGTCGCATGACTTGAAAATGGGTTAACGCTGCTTTCCCGTCGGGGTGAATGATTTGCAATGGCCGGTTATACCAGTCTAACAGTATGGGTAATTGAATATTGCCATGATTCACGGGTAGGGTGCCGAGAACCTTAGCCTCATAAAGCTTAAATGTGGTTCGATATTGGAATTGCTTGCTAAGGTGAGCTTGGGATTTTTTGTTTAAGCCAAATATCAAGATGCCAGAGGTGCCCTGATCTAGGCGGTGCACTACCCCGACAAATGGGAACAGGGCTTCTAATCGGTGTACGACGCTATCGTCTAATGACCCAGGAGTTGACAAAAGCCCACTGGGTTTGTCGACCACTAAAATATGTTTATCTCGAAATAGAATACGCATTGACATTATGCCAAGAAAAATCTGCCAAGGTTGCCAGCGACCTATTAACACGTGTCTGTGCGCTGACTATGTACAACTGCAAGCCCCTTGCAGAGTGGTGATTCTACAGCACCCTACAGAGCAAAAACAGGCGTTAGCGACGGTGCCTATTTTAACGGCCTGCCTAGCGGGTGTTGAAGTATGGGTGGGAGAAGACTTCGCTCATCATGAGCCGTTTCAAGAGTTGATACAGCAAGGGCAGAATACAGGGAATACGGTGGTCATTTTTCCCGCTGAAAACGCGAGTGAATGGGTGTTTCCTCCGTCATCAGCACCGTCAAGGGGTATTGAAACTGTGGTGGTGATTGACGGAACTTGGCGCAAGGCCAAGAAGATATGGCTGAGTAATCCTCAGCTTCATCTCTTGCCCTGTGTGCGATTAGCGGGTCTGCCATCATCTGAGTATCGAATAAGGCAGTCAGACGTAGAAGGGACACTATCTACGTTGGAGGCTGTTAGATATGTCTGTGAGGTTATTAACCCTGATGGAGATTACGAGCCTCTGATGAAGCCATTTCGAGCGATGATTGAAATGCAAATAAAAAAAATGGGCGATGAAATTTTCAACGCCCACTATGGAAGCCATAAAGAATAGAGCCTAGTTGCCGGCCACTTGGCTGGCGCGGTCTTCGCGATTCAGTCCTAATATATCTTCTTTGAAATCACGCCCGACTGGGTTCTCGCCGATCCAAATGGAAAGCATGGCGCGATAATAGTCTTTGCCAGTAATGATACCTTTCACTTCGTTATTGACCGTAATACGAGTGCCGACACCGGGAATGTAGTCAAATAGTGCCTCATCCCCTTGGTGCATTTTTCCGTCAAAGTAAGACAGCATTTGATCCAGTTTGGGTGTCAGTTTTTTATGTTCTTGTTCGCTTAGGTTAACCACCAGTGCGTCTTGTAATGCATTGGCAATGCGACGCGCACCCACCCGCTTCATCATGACATGAAACACCATGCGCTTATGGGTTTCGCTGTTTAAAATCTCGTTCTCATCGACAGTCGGGTTTTCTAAATACAAGGCTCCGACATAGGTTTTTACTAGCAGGTAAAGCTCGCGTAGCGACGCGCCGTTTAGTTGTAATTCGGGCCGTTCGGCAGTGGCTGGCACCACTTCAGGGAGGTTCACATCAGAGACGGTATATGCATGAGTGCTTAGGCTGAACAGGCCAATACAAAAGGCCAGCACCCTTGGGAGGTAGTTCATAGTTCGCTCGTTTTTATATTTGTTAGGCTCACGCAAGTTATACTCTCATGCGTGAACCGATTCAACAATACTTTGTGATGGGGTTCATGTTTTTGGCGAACAAAGGTAAGCTTTTTGTATCAGTCTCGTAGGGCCTTACACAGACCCTAATATCTGTTGTTTAAACTCTCTTGTCACTGGGCTTTCACCGATCCACATCTTTAGCAGGGCGCCGTAAAGGTCTTGTCCCTGAACGCTGCCGACCACTTTATCGTTAATGAGAATCTGGGTGCCTTTTTGAGGTACGTAGTGGAAAACAACGCGGCTACCTTTATACAATTGGCCATCAAAAAAGCTCATGAGCTTGGCTATGGGCTTCTCTAAGCTCTTTTGTTCAGCCGGAGTAAGGTTGAGTAAAAGTGCCTCATACAAAGCGTTTGACAGGCGACGGGCGCTAACTTTTTTAAGTAGAACGTGGAACTCCATGCGCTTGTGCTGCTGGCTATGGATGATTTGCTGCGCGTCTTGGCTTAGTTGTTCAAGGTAGAGGGCACCAGCGTAGGAATCCACCAGGAGATAGAGTTCCCGTAGGGCTGCGCCATTGAGCTTAAGCTCAGGATGATGCTTGTTTGCTGCCAGATGTTCTGCAAATTGTGCGTCAGCCACGGTCATGGCAAGCGCGTTGAGTGAGGCTCCACTCAGTAAAATGAAGAAGATGAAGTTTTTCATGATTTTATTTTTATATTCCTGGACTCAGTGAACTACTGTTCGTCCAAATTGAGTGCCCGCATTATCAAGACTTGCCTATAAAACGCAACGTTATTTTGGTCTATATACGTCAAAGTTCTAGTTCTAACGGACTGTTATGAACTCGGCGTTTGTCATTTGCAGCGAGCCCTATCCATTAGGCATAATGCGCGCCTTTGGTTTTGTCGGCCCATAGGTAGTTGCGGTGCAAATTAAGAATCTGTTTTGGTATGTGTTAAATAAACCTCTTGGGCAGGCTGAGGCGCTGGGAGCCAAGTTGGCTAAAAAGCCATTTGCACCCTGCGGGGCCACCCAAGAGCTCAGTCAGGGGTGGGTAGCACCCTTAAGCCAAGGAGAGTGGGTCTATGAGGCCCATGGTGCACAGCTGTTGATGTTGAAGCAGGAGCGTCGCTTGTTACCAGCCTCGGTGGTGAACGATTACCTGCAAACCAAAGTGGAGCAATTTGAGGCTCAAGAGGGGTATCCGCCTAGTCGTAAAGTGCGGCAGCAAATGAAGGAAGATCTAACCCTTGAGTTGTTGCCGAAAGCGTTTACCAAACAGGTGCGAGTGCCTGTTGTGATCTTTCCCAAGCAGGGGTGGTTGTTTGTGCTCACATCAAGTGCAAAAACAGCAGATGACACCACAGCGTTTTTGCGGGAAACCATTGAGAGTCTGCCGATTTCGCTTGTGTCCACGGAGGTTAGCCCTAGCTTCACTATGACTCAATGGCTGTCAGCCCCCGGTGAGTTGCCTAGCGATTGGCAGCTAGGAGAAGAAGTGGAACTTCGTGATGCGGAGGATGCTGTCGTTAAAGTCCGTAACCAAATGCTGTTTTCCGATGAGGTACAGGTGCATCTAGACAGCGGTAAGCATGCGACAAAACTGGTGCTTACTTGGCAAGATCAAGTGAGCTTGTTGTTGCAGGATGACCTAGCCATTAAGCGCATTAAGGTGTTGAACGAAGAGGAGGCTCCGGCGGATGCTATGGCGGACGATATCAGTCGGTTTGCCCATGAGTTTGCTGTTTCATGCCAATGGGTTGTGCCTCTATGCGAATCTTTATTGAACGCATTGGGCGGATTGGAAAAAGCACTGGGAGCGAGTCAAGCACGTTCCCATACGGCCCCCGAACTGGCGCCAGCCTGATCAGTATTAGTACAAAGTCGCTAATTGAACGACAGAACCTGTCAATTTTCAGGGTGCCGATGGAAAGGTAAAATGACGATTGCTAGGGTTTAATTAGGGATGCCGCCCTGTGGGCATCACGGCAAAACAAAGTCAGGAAGTTCGATAGTCGGCTTTGTTTTGCTCCCTCTCATCCACCCTCTCTTTTCGATCGATTTGTGACAAAAAAGCGCCTTCGGTGTACAGTCCATGGCGTGTATTCATTTTGCCTAGAGTCAGCCAGGTGTTCCTTTCTCTTTTCCGTTCGTACCCGATCGCCGTATGGCCCCTTATCTGTGCCATCATCATCCTATCTTTGGTCTTGATGGGCCCAGATGTTCGTGATGCGCTTAAGTTTCATGAGACCTGGGTTGCACAAGGGGAGTGGTGGCGATGGGTAAGTGCACATTGGGCACACCTAGGGTGGCAGCATGGCTTGCTCAACGGGGCTGGTTTTCTGCTTTTGGCCTGGTTGAATCCCCGTGGACCCATATGGGCGTGGGCGTTGTTCTACCTTTCTGCCAGCCTGCTGATATCCGCACACCTTCAGTTTAACTTGAGGTTGGGTGGCTATGTGGGGGCTTCAGGGGTTCTTCACGGTTTGCTCATCCTAGGGGCTTGGTACAGCCAATGGTTAGAGCCTCTACGTCGATGGGCTATGGTGCTCCTAATCAGTGCGAAACTGGTGTATGAACAGACGCCTTTTTACAGTGATGCTGATATTGCCAGTGCCATAGGGGGGCATGTGGTGGTCGATGCTCATCTTATTGGTGGAGTTTGTGCATTGGCTTGGTTACTTATTCATTTTTTCTATAGTCGGCATCGGCGATCTCAAACCCAGCTACACTCAGATTAATGCGGTAAAGCGGTAGCCTCATGGTTCATCGCGTCTGTTATTCACTCTACTGAGTGGCTGTACCAGCGATAGGTAGCAGTGCTCGTTGTTGTTTGGGGGCAAGCTTGAGGATTTGGGGCGCAATTTGGACGCGGTGCTGCGTGTTAGCAGTTGTTAGTCTTGTCCATGGGGTTGTAAATGCCAGTGATGGTGAATGGGAGTATGAGCTCGACCCTTACTATTCCAATGTCGCATTCTATAAAACGTTAGATGACTCTCCGATTCCAGAGTTAGGTAAGCGCTCGGAAGCGGAAGTGTATCGAGATCTGTTTAAACGCTCTTATTTGCCACGATTTATTTTGTTAGAAGCCAGTATCAATCCAATGCCTGTTCTGGGCGTTATTCTAAAGAGTGAGGCCGCGGAAGAGGTCTACAGCAACATGAAGATCACGCAAGAGTTGAACTTGGTTGAGGTGGTGACGGCAGGTTTTGAAGAACCTTACGCCATATCACTGTTTCTGGGCAACATGGTTAAGTACGACGCTTTGGATGAAAGTGCGACTCAGAGTAAGGGGTTTATGGGCTATCTGGCTAGTTATGGCCATTTACACATACGGCAAAATAGATTGGTGGATGATCGCTGGGGCGAATTTGAATGGAAGATCAAAGGGGACCAGATACTGGCAGACCGAGAGCTAAGCTGGTCTTTTCGCGTTGGGTTAAAAATTCATGATAACCCCTACATAACCGATGAATTCTACGTGGCCATTAAACGCCAGAGAATTCAGGAAACAGGGGACGTTTATTCCTGGGTGCAAAATGGCGGGATCGAATTCAAATACAGAATGGACAAAGATACCGGGGCAACCATAGGTCAGCAGTTAATTATCGATAAAAATATACCGATCAAATCCAATGGCTGGGTTGTCTCATTTGGGGTGGGCTTTATTCGTGATACACGAAATAAATACTCTGGCCCTTTGCGTGCGGAAGAATCGAACACTTCGTTTGTACTGCGGCCCTCGATTAAATTCTAACCCTTGTGCTTGGTGTCCGGCGCTGGCCATTGGTTATGAACCACAAAATATCGCTCATATTCTTCATGGGGCGCTTCTGGTGTCAATTTAGCCAGCATTAATGCGTATGGGTGACGACTGTTTAGGAAGTGGTCATCGACGTGTTGATGGACTTCTTTTGGCTGCAGGATGGGCAGTGGTCCTGCTTGAGGTGAGTAGGGTCCGAGCCAAAGCGGCTTGGGTAAAACGACCCAATCGCCTTCGCATACTACTTGTGTGATTTCTCGGGCGAATAGCCACTGCTTGATCAGAGCGCCTGGGTTAACGGATGGCGGTAATGACCATTCATGATCTTGCCAATGGGTAAATAAATAACCTTGAATGGACACCCTTTGTATTTCTGGTAGAGGAAGGTTGGCATCTGTTAAGGCTTGCTGGGTTTCTTTTTGGTACAAAAAGGGCAGCTGCTTTTTGGTCAGTTTTTCCAGTTTTAAGTCGAGTCGATCATGGCTTTGTGGTCCGACCCAGTGAGACGCCATATCACCTGATAGATTTTGTGGTTTTAGGTAAAACTTAACGGCCAGTTCTAAGTGCATTAGCCGTTGATCGAGGCGAGCGATGAGATCAAGCTCACCTAAGGTTTGTTGGCTGCCGTGTACTTGAAAGTGGTGGGCGAGCATTTCCCAGCCAGGCCCGTGAGATGCGATAAACTGCCAGAGGCACTCGTAATAGCTGCCGAGCAATCGGTGATTCTGAGATTGAATATAGTCGATGAGCGGCTGCGGATTTTGATCAAGGGTTTCGAGCCAACTACATAGTTCACTTGTTGCTGAGGCTGTAATCGATACTGGCTCGCCCACTGGGTGAATTAGAGGGGGCGCGAACAGACACCAGGCTAGGTGTTGTACTTCCTTATGACTATAATTTGAACAGAGTGACACGATTAAGAGGCCTGTAGAAACATTGGTCCAATCATGGCGCTTTCTATGGTATAAATCACCCCTAATTCGATTTTTTGATCTCGTGGTATTACAAATGGATGAATTTCGCAACATTGGCATCATTGGTCGCCTCAACAGTGCCAAGGTTATCGAGACCATCAAGCGACTTCGCCGCTTCCTAGGGGATGAAGGCATCAACATCATCCTTGAAGAGCAGATTGCGTCAGTCATGATGGGGCACGGCTTGCAAGTGTGTACCCCCAAAATGATGGGAGAAATCTGTGACTTGGTGATCGTAGTGGGCGGTGACGGCAGCTTATTAGGGGCAGCCCGAGCACTCGTAAAGTCTAATGTGCCTATTCTAGGGGTTAACCGTGGCCGCTTAGGTTTCTTAACGGACATTAGCCCTGAAAACTTAGAAGAAAAAGTAGCGCAAGTATTAGAAGGGCAATACATCACTGAGCGCCGTTTTATGCTAGAGGCTGAAGTAAAACGAAACGGTGAGCCTATTGGTTACGGTGAAGCACTGAATGATGTGATCTTGCACCCAGGTAAATCAGCAAGAATGATCGCGTTTGATTTATCGATTGAAGGGCAGTTTGTATACCACCAGCGAAGTGACGGCATGATCGTGAGCACACCAACAGGCTCTACAGCCTATAACTTGAGTGGTGGTGGCCCGATTATGCACCCTAAATTGGATGCGCTTGCGTTGGTACCGATGTTTCCCCATACACTGAGTAGCCGCCCCATTGTGATTGATGCTAACAGTGAAATAAAAATTACCATTAGCAGTGACATCGATATCTACCCGCAAGTGAGTTGCGACGGTCAGGTGCATATTACCGCGGCGCCGGGTGATACCGTAACTATCCGTAAAATGGCCCATAAAGCTCGCCTCATTCATCCGATCGATCACGACTTTTACGAAACATGCCGAACAAAACTAGGCTGGGCGACTCAGCACGGCGAGGCCTAACATGAGCCTAGTGCAGGGTGGGCAAGTTCAAGGGTATGACCTAATCGGGGATGTCCACGGATGTGGGCAAACCTTGTGTAAGCTGCTGGAACAAATGGGTTACAGCAAGCGAAACGGTGTCTATCAGCATAAATCCCGCAAAGTGGTTTTTATTGGCGATATTGTCGATCGAGGACCAAATATTCGATTGGCGTTGTCGGTTGTGAGGGACATGGTGGAACACGGCCATGCGCACCTCATCATGGGTAATCACGAATATAATGTACTGGCGTTTTGTACGCCGTCTCGTTCCGGAGGGGATCACCCTTACCTTCGAGAGCACACAGCTCGAAATAGTTTTATTGTTGAAGAGACGATTAAACAGTTCGAGCCCTATCCTCAAGAGTGGAAGGACTACCTTAACTGGTTTCTAACTCTGCCACTGTACAAAGAATTTGAACACTTCAGAGCGGTTCATGCTTGTTGGGATGCCGAGCTCATTCAGCGAATGGAGCGCGACTATGGGCGTAACCATATGGATGAAGATTTTCTACACGCTTCAATGGATCGCGATTCGTTTGAAGGGCAGCTGGTGGATCGTCTAACACGTGGGACGGCCTTGAAGCTGCCCGATGGTCGCAGTATTACGGCTAAAGATGGTTTTGTTCGTCACTTTTTCCGGACTAAGTTTTGGGAAGAAAGTCCTGAAGAATACGGTGAAATTGTTTTTCAACCAGATCCGTTGCCAGATGATATTGCCGAACGCAAGATCACGCCGGAAGACCGCAAAGAGCTGTTGTTTTATAGCGCGGAAGAAAAGCCACTATTTATAGGCCATTACTGGATGCAAGGCATACCGGGGCCTATAAAGCCCAACATAGCCTGTTTAGATTACAGTGCGGTTAAGTATGGACGTTTAGCGGCATACCGAATGGATGATGAAACGTTTCTCGATCCAAATAAGTTCTGTTGGGTTCGAGTAGATCGCAAAGAAGACTAAACCATGCAGTATTGCTGTCGATTGGATGCCTCTATCGATAACCAGCCGTTTTTGGTGTCTTTAAAAGAAGCTGGAGTGCCGTTTGTCATTGAGGTTCGACAGGGGCAACAGGAGCTCTGGGTATCTGACTTGGCCATTCTTGATCGTGTGGCTCAAGGGTATGCGCAGTTCAAGCATAACCAGTCTATGCGTCTGGTTCCTAGCAATATGAAAACCTTACCGTTGACGACGTTGATACTTTCTCTGTGTCTTTTGGTGGCGATATTGACAGGTATGGCTTCAAGCGGTCGAGAGTGGTTTTATATTGCTGAGTTACAGTTTTATCCTAGAGCTTGGTTTTTACATGACTGGCCACAGCAGATGTGGTTTAGCGTGAGCCCCATCTTCTTGCATTTTAGTATTGAGCATCTTGTCTTTAATGGCGTCTCTTTTTGGTATTTGGGCTCGCAGTTGGAGAGACGCTTGGGCCTGTTACCCTTTGGCTTGCTGGTTATGCTCACGGCCCTAAGCGGAAACTACGGTCAATTGTTAGATTCTGGCCCTTTGTTTGGCGGGCTGTCTGGTGTGGTTTATGGCCTGATTGTGTTCGCAGGTTTGTATCAATGGCGGGTGGCGACACTCTATATTCCAAAGGGGTTGTTCGGTTTAGCAGGAGTTTGGCTGGTGCTGGGCTATACCCCGCTCTTTGAAATGATTGGACTGGGCAGTATGGCTAATGCTGCTCATTTATTTGGCGCCTTGGGAGGTGCAGTGGTATTTGCGCTATGGAAGGTTGCGGCGAAAGAGGTAAGTAACCATGAACGTAGATGAGTTAATCGCAAACATGACCCCGCAGATCTATCAGAATATGAAAGATGCGTTGGAACTGGGTCGATGGGGTGATGGTCGTGTACTGACCCCTGAGCAAAAAGAATTTACGCTTGAAGCCATGATTCGCTATGAACACATGAATAACATTCCAGAGACTGAACGTGTTGGCTATGTGGATATGACGAATAAGAAAAAGAAAAAAGCCATGGAGCAGTTTGCTGCTCAGAATGACACGCAAACCATTAAAATTATCGAGTAAGTTAAATGCAGTCTTATCAGGGCCATCTAAAAAAGATGGCCATTGAACACGAAGGGGATCAGGCCCAATATTTTTTACGGTTAGACGACCAGCGAATTCCATTGAACGGTACCATTGGTCAGCCGTTGTCTATTCGCTTTATGGGTGAGATTCATTGCGTCGAGTGTGGGCGAAAAAGCAGTAAAAGCTTCAGTCAGGGTTATTGCTACCCGTGTTTTAAGAAGCTGGCTCAATGTGATACCTGCATTATGAGTCCAGAAAAATGTCATTATGACCAAGGTACGTGTCGTGAACCGGCTTGGGGCGAAACGTTTTGTATGCAGGACCACGTAGTGTATTTAGCGAATTCTTCCGGGGTGAAAGTGGGGATTACCCGTCATACCCAGATACCTACGCGCTGGCTGGACCAAGGGGCGATGCAAGCCATGCCCATTGCCAGAGTGGCGACTCGACAGCTTTCAGGTCTTTTGGAAGTGATATTTAAACAGCATGTCGCCGATAAAACGAACTGGCGAGCCCTGCTAAAGCAAGATGCCATGCCGGTGGACTTGGCTCAGGTGCGTGACGAACTATTTGAAATGTGCCACGAAGAAATTGAAGAGCTGCAAGCCCACTACGGACTTCAGGCTGTCCAATTGGTATACGATGGCACTGAGTCAAACTTTACCTATCCTGTCACCCAGTACCCTACGAAGGTGGCCACACACAATTTGGATAAAAACCCGCTAGTAGAAGGGAAACTAATGGGCATTAAGGGACAGTATTTGATCCTCGACACAGGGGTGATTAACCTAAGAAAATTCACAGCGTACAATGTGGAAGTCAACTTATAATTCGCTCCAAAAGAGCACAATCCGAGTAATTTAGGCAAAACTAAAATGAAAGACGCACAACCTAAGGCGATTTACCTCAGTGACTATCAGTCACCGGCCTATGCCATTGATAAAACTCATCTTCAATTTGATATCAACGAGGATGTTACGTTAGTCACTTCTAAACTCGAAATGAGAAAGCTTCGAGAAGAACCTTTGGTACTAAACGGCCAACACCTTGAGCTGGTCAGTGTCGAAGTGAATGGCACTGCACGAGGTCAAGGTGAATATCAAGTGGATGAAGAGACTCTGACGCTAGATGACCTTCCGGACGCGTTCGTATTACAGATCAAAACCCATATTAAGCCACAGGACAACACTGCGCTCGAGGGGTTATATAAGTCGTCAGGTATGTACTGTACTCAGTGTGAAGCGGAAGGTTTTCGCCGTATTACCTACTTCTTAGATCGTCCTGATGTCATGAGTGAATACGTGACCACAATTATTGCGGACGCGAAAAATTACCCTGTATTACTGTCCAACGGTAACCTAATCGAAACTAGCGAATTAGAGGGTGGTCGCCACAAAGCGGTATGGCATGACCCTCATAAAAAGCCGAGTTATCTATTTGCTTTGGTTGCGGGTGATCTCATGCATATTGAAGATCACTTCGAGACCATGAATGGCCGTAATGTAACGCTAAGAATTTACGTGGAGCCTCAGAATATTGAGAAATGCGACTTCGCCATGGGAGCTTTGAAACGCTCAATGAAGTGGGATGAGGACGTCTACGGTCGCGAGTACGACCTGGATATCTTCAACATTGTGGCGGTGGATGATTTCAATATGGGGGCGATGGAAAATAAGAGTCTGAATATTTTTAACTCATCGTGCGTTTTAGCGAATCCAGCCACGACAACGGATGAAGCGTTCGAAAGAATTGAAGCCATTGTTGCCCACGAATACTTTCACAACTGGACCGGTAACCGTGTTACCTGTCGAGACTGGTTCCAACTGAGTCTGAAAGAGGGTTTCACTGTCTATCGAGACGCTGAGTTCACAGCAGATATGGGCTCACGTACCGTTAAGCGTATTTCTGATGCTACGGTTATGCGCACTGCCCAATTTGCTGAAGACGCTGGCCCAATGGCGCATCCGATTCGGCCGTCGTCGTTTATCGAGATTTCGAACTTCTACACTCTGACGATCTACGAAAAAGGGGCAGAAGTCGTGCGCATGATTGCGAATTTACTTGGCCCTGATTTATTTAGAAAAGGCTCTGATTTGTATTTCGATCGCCATGACGGCCAAGCGGTCACCACCGATGATTTTGTCAAAGCGATGGAAGATGCCAGTGGCGTCGATTTAACTCAGTTTAGAAATTGGTATTCACAAGCGGGTACCCCTGAAGTCTTCGTGTCGGATGAGTACGATGAAGCGACTCAACGTTACACACTGCGCTTAAAACAAACCTGTCGTCCAACACCTGAGACAGAGCAGAAACAGCCATTCCATATTCCTGTAAAAGTGGGGCTAATGCTTCCAAACGGTGAAGAGGCGAAAATCGTTTGCGAATCTGGGGCAGATTTCAACCCAGATACTCAGGTCATTGGTCTGAAGGGCGAAGAAGAAACTTATACGTTTGCGAATGTCGAAGCGCGCCCTGTGCCGTCTTTATTGCGTGGCTTTAGCGCTCCAGTGAAGTTGCGTTATAACTATTCTCGTGACCAGTTGTTGTTCTTGATGGGCAATGACACCGATGAGTTTAACCGTTGGGATGCCGCGCAAACCCTTGCAACCGATATCCTATTAGAGTTGGCTGGTGATGTGTCTAACAACCAAGCTCTCGTGCTCGATGATAAATTGATCACCGTTTATAAGGGCCTGCTTGAAAATACAGAAGTGGATCCTGCTGTGATCGAGCAGTTACTCACTTTGCCAACATTAGGGTATCTAATGGAAGAGCAAAACCCGGCTCACGTTCATGCCCTGATTTCTGCTCGTAAGTTTGTTATGCAAACCCTGGCTAACGAACTGCACGCTGAATTTAGAGCGTGCTACGAACGTCAGCAAGATTCCGCGGCTTACGATTACAACAGTGAGGCATGCGCGAAGAGAGCGCTGAAAGGCCTCTGCTTACGTTATCTAATGCTTGCGAGCGAAGTGGATTATAGCGGGTTAGCCAAGGCTCAATTTGAATCTGCCGACAACATGACAGATCAGTCATCCGCGCTGCGCGCTGCGGTGGCGAGCCCCCATCAAGCTTTGGCGGCTGAGTTGTCAGATCGCTTTTACCAGCAGTGGAAAGAAGATACCTTGGTGGTCAATCAGTGGTTATCAATTCAAGCATCGAACGACCAAGTATCGGGCTTGGACGACATCAATCAGCTTCTTGAGCATGAAGCGTTTGATATTAAGAACCCGAATAAGGTTCGCTCCGTTGTCGGTGTGTTTGCAGCTCAGAACCCTCGTCACTTCCATGGTCATGACGGTCAGGGCTATGACTGGCTAGCTGAAAGGGTGATTCAGTTGGATGCATTGAACCCTCAAATTGCCTCGAGATTGGCTGGCCCATTGACGAAATGGCGCAGATTGGCTGAACCAAACTCATCTCAGATGAAAGCGGCCTTGGAAAAGATCCATAAGGAATCAAATCTGTCCAAAGATGTCTATGAAGTGGTGCATAAAAGTCTAGTAAACTAGCGCACCCATTGAGTACCTGAGCTCAAACCTGAAAACCAGTGGCGTATTTGGTTGTACGACACTGGTTTATTTTATATGCTTGGCCGATAACAAAAATAAAGTACCATTTTGGTACTCGAGTACTGGTAAAACCAGGATCAGGTCATGATGTCTTCTGTCATGACTGGAGGAATAATAAAAATGAAAAAAGCAGGTCTAATTGTTTCAAGTTTATGCTTAGCGCTTGGTGTGAGTTCTGCTGTACATGGGGCAGTGAGCAAGTCCGAAGCAAACAAACTGCGTGACAGCCTAACACCTATGGGTGCCGAGCGCGCAGGCAACAAAGATGGTTCTATCCCGCCTTGGCGCGGTGGTATTCAATTCCCACCTAAAGCCTATAAGCAACCAGGCCAACATCACCCGGATCCGTTTCCGAGTGACCAGCCAATATTTACCATTACGGCCAAAAACGTTGCTAAATATGAAAAATTTCTGACAGATGGCCAAAAGGCTCTGTTCAAGACCTATCCAGATACATTCAAGATGCCGATTTATCAAACCCGAAGAACGGCTGCGGCGCCTCAATGGATCTATGACAACACCTATAACAATGCACTCAACGCGAAACTGATTAAGGGTGGCAACGGCGTTGAAGGTGCAATGGGCGGGATTCCTTTCCCTATCACCAATAAGGGCGTGGAAATGATCTGGAATCATAATCTACGCTGGCGCGGTGAATTTGCCGTTCGTCGAGCCTCTGAAGTGGCGGTTCAACGGGATGGCGGCTACAGCTTAATCACGACCCAAGCTGAAATTCTCTATAACTACTATCGTCGTGATATCGGCATTAAAGAACTGGATAACGTGGGTATTTATTACCTTTCCTTTACCAAAGCGCCGGCTCGTTTAGCAGGTGGTGCCGTTCTTGCGCACGAAACCATTAACCAAGTAGAAGAGCCTCGCCGTGCTTGGGGTTACAACGCGGGTCAACGTCGCGTCCGTAAGGCTCCAAACCTTGCCTATGATACACCGGTAGCCGCGGCTGATGGCCTGCGTACGATCGATGAAACCGATATGTTCAACGGCTCTCCGGATCGCTATGACTGGAAATTCATAGAAAAGAAGGAAATCTTCATCCCGTATAACAACTATCGTGCAGGTTCACCTGATGTCTCCTATGATCAATTATTGAAACCAGGCCACATCAACCCAGACTATGCCCGCTATGAAAAACACCGTGTATGGGTAGTGGAAGCGAACTTGAAGTCTGATCAGCGCCATATTTACCACAAACGCCGCTTCTATCTAGATGAAGATAGCTGGGGGGCTGCTGTTATCGATATGTATGATGAACGTGGTGAGTTGTGGCGTGTCAGTATGGCCTACTTGAAGAGCTATTATGAACTGCCTGCGACCTGGACTGCTATGGACGTTTTCCATGACATCCAAGCCCGTCGCTACCACGTACAAGGTATGGATAATGAAGAGCGCACCACCATTGACTTTAGCCAAGCGTCGCCTGGTGAGCGTTACTTCACACCGCAAGAGCTTCGCCGTCGCGGTCGATAATAAAAATAAACAACACAACAACAAGGCAGCAACCTGGCTGCCTTTTTCCGCATTTTACAAATACGACTGGAGATCAATGATGCGATCACTGTATTCAGTGTGCGCCGTGCTAAAAGCGACATCAGCCCGTTGTGGCGTTCGCTTGTTGGTGGCGGTACTGGGATTCACCGCTTTACCTGCCCTTGCTGATTGGCAAGATCCTTTGCAGACGCCAGCTATGGCGACGACAAAGGCCCATAAAAATCTATTGCTCGATATCACAAACGCGGGTGACCGATTGGTCGCCGTAGGTGAACGTGGGCATGTTATTGCCAGTGACGACGACGGCTTCTCTTGGCTGCAGGCCAAAGTACCTGTGATCAGCACCTTAACGGCGGTTTATTTTGTGGATGAGAACACCGGTTGGGCGGTTGGCCATGACGGTGTAGTGATCAAGTCTGTCGACGGTGGCTTGAGCTGGAAGAAACAATTTGATGGCTTTAAGGCCAATGAAATGGTGCTAGAACAAGCTAAGGCTCGAAAAGCTCAGCGTGAAGACGAGCTAAACACAGCAAAAGTGATGGGGAACCCTCGCCGCATTGAGGAGGCCGAAGAAAACCTAGAGACGGCCACGTTTGCCCTAGAAGATGCACAATATGACTACGAGGATCGCTCTACCAAGCCTTTGTTAGACGTTTGGTTTAAAGACGCGAAGCAAGGTTATGTGATTGGTGCCTATGGCATGATCTTTAAAACCAGAGACGGTGGCGAGACTTGGACGGACTGGAGTAGTCATGTCGAAAATCCAAATCGTTATCACCTTAATGCCATTGCTTATATCGATGAAGGCAAAATGATGATTGCGGGTGAAGCGGGTCTGTTGCTTCGTACCAGTGATGATGGAGAGCAGTGGGAGCAGATGTTTAGCCCATACGAAGGCTCTTTCTTTGGTATCACCAATTTGGAAAGTCAAAATGTTCAGGTGGCCTATGGCCTTCGAGGCAACGTAGCTCGCACCGATACCTTTGGTAGTAACTGGAAACTGGTGGATTCGGGTACTGAGCAAACACTCATGGGGGCGACTGATCGCCGCGGTCGTGTAGTGTACATTGTCGGAAATGGCGGAGCGTTCATCAAAGGCATTGACCTAGGTCGTAAGTGGGAGTCCTCTATTCGTGAAGGCCGAACCGGCGCCGCGTCAATTATTCAGAGTGCGGCAGGGCACTTTGTTGTCGTGGGGGAAAATGGCGTTGAATTGCTGTCGACTCTGGGAGAGCCATTGCCAGAGCAAGTTAAGAGTATTGGGGGTTAAGTCATGACGAATAAACACACGCCATATACCGAGCCGGAACACTCGGTTCTGATCCCTGATGCCGAGCCATTTCTGGAACGTTTGATTTTTAATAATCGAGGCGTCTTTTTAATTCTATTGGTATTGCTGACGGCTTTCTTGGGCTTCAATGCTTCACAGGTGGGCTTAGATTCTCGTGCAGAGAAATACATCCCTCTTGAACACGAATACATTCAGAATCATTTGCGCCATAAGAACGATTTAAGTAGTGGCCTAAGCAATGTAAAGATTGTGGTGGCTTCTAAAGATGGCGATATTTTTAACGCTGAATACATGGAAACGCTTCGCCAAATTAACGATGAGGTGTTCTTTATTAAGGGCAGTGACCGTTCACGTTTGAAATCGTTGTGGACACCAAACGTACGCTGGACCGAAGTGACGGAAGAGGGCTTCCAAGGCGGCCCAGTGATTCCTGCTACCTATAATGGTAGCGAGGAAAGCATTGAGAAGTTGCGCGAAAATATACTTAAATCAGGTCAAGTGGGCCGCCTTGTTTCCAACGACTTTAAGTCAACTATGTTGGATGTGCCCTTGTATGAGCTAGATCCTGATACTGGTGCGTCACTCGACCCTAAAGAGTTGGCAAGGTCGCTAGAAGAAAAAATTCGCGATAAATACACTAGCGACAAGATTGCTATTCACATCATCGGCTTCCCGAAGAAAATGGCTGACCTCATGGAAGGCGCGTCGAGCGTTGCCCTGTTCTTCCTTGGTGCGATTGTCATCACGGCTGTTTTGCTGTTCATGTATTCCCGTTGTTTTAAAGGTACGTTGATTCCCGTTTTTTGCTCGATAGTGGCTGTTGTGTGGCAGTTGGGCATGCTGAACCTGATTGGTTACGGTATCGACCCTTATTCTATGCTCGTTCCATTCCTCGTGTTTGCCATCGGTATCAGCCATGGTGTGCAGATTATCAATGGCATTGCCATTGAATCGGGTAAGGGTGCAGACAAAGAAGTATCTGCACGATTGGCTTTCCGAGGCCTATACGTGCCGGGCATGTTAGCACTGCTGTCGGATGCCATCGGTTTCTTAACACTGCTCTTTATTGAAATCACCGTAATCAAAGAATTGGCCATTGCTGCTTCAATTGGTGTGGCTGTGATCATTGTGACCAATTTGATTCTCTTGCCACTTCTGATGTCATTTGTGGGTATCAGCCGCTCTGGTGTAAAACACGCTGCAAAAGTAGAAAAAGCGGAGCCGAAAATCTGGAAGTTCGTCGCTAAATTTACTGAGCCTAGTTTTGCTGTTCCCGCCATCCTGATCTCTGTGGTACTGGCTGTGTTGGGTGTGTTTGGCAGCCAAAATTTGAAAATTGGTGATCTCGATAAGGGGGCGCCGGAGCTACGACCTGATAGTCGATACAATCAAGATAATGCGTTTATCGTTGATAATTACTCTACGAGCTCTGACGTGTTGGTGATCATGGCAGAAACGCCAGCAGAGCAGTGCGCGAGCTTTGAGGCACTCGATGCAATCGATCGCCTGATGTGGACGATGGAAAATGTCGAAGGTGTTCAAAGTGCCGTGTCACTCGTGACGGTCTCTAAGCTGGTGACCAAGGGCATGAACGAAGGTAACTTGAAGTGGTCAGCATTATCACGTAACCAAAATATCCTAAATTCTAGTGTACAGCGTGCACCAACGGGCATGTTGAACCCAACTTGCTCTATGGTGCCTGTGATCATTTTCTTGAACGATCACAAAGCGGAAACTCTAATTCGTGCCACTTCTGCTGCGGCTGAATTTGCAAAAGGTTACGAAAACAATGAAGCTATTCAATTTAAACTGGCTTCGGGTAATGCAGGTGTTGAGGCGGCCACCAATCAGGTGATCGATAAGGCGCAAACCTTGATGCTGGTATTTGTATACATTGTGGTTTCGGCCTTGTGCTTTATTACTTTCCGTTCGCTGCGCGCTGTGCTGTGTATTATCACTCCGCTGGCCTTGACCTCTATCCTTTGTCAGGCGCTGATGGCGCAAATGGGAATTGGTGTGAAGGTGGCAACGCTTCCAGTAATTGCGCTGGGTGTGGGCATCGGTGTGGATTATGGTATCTATATCTACAGCCGATTAGAGGCATTGCTGATTGAAGGTAAGAGCTTGCATGACGCGTTCTTCCACACGCTTAAAACTACGGGTAAAGCCGTGAGCTTTACTGGCTTGACCCTTGCTATTGGTGTGGGTACTTGGATTATGTCACCGATCAAGTTCCAAGCCGATATGGGCATATTGCTAACCTTCATGTTTATTTGGAACATGGTTGGTGCGCTCTTGCT
>Ga0255776_10001685_pt1 | contig 25123 bp, 20 predicted proteins | sample 071ome_19_FD_179974 | JGI IMG/M metagenome (GOLD analysis project Ga0255776, IMG submission 179974) | Coastal salt marsh microbial communities from the Groves Creek Marsh, Skidaway Island, Georgia - 071413AT metaG (version 2) | ecosystem: Environmental > Aquatic > Marine > Intertidal zone >... | reverse complement strand
CCATCCGGCGATTTCACCGCGGCGGGCCTGTGGTGCTTCAGCCATGGACCCAGGCTTGCATGTGCTCACGGTCGAAGGCGAACCTCACGCCGGGATGTGGGCGGCAACCACTGCCTCGAGTGTCGTCACAAAGATCAGGGCGTGGTCGATCGGCTCGGAGAGTGCCGAGACGGTCGCAGGATCCAGGCCGGCCTCCGTCCTCGACCACAGGGTCGCAGTCCGGAGGTCGGTGGGAATGGCCGACTCGTCGCGAAGTGCGCCGACCAAGAAACCGCCGACGGTCGACAGGATCGAGCGAAGCGCGAACGCAGCCTCCTCGCCGGTGAGGCCTGCTGCTTCGATCTCGTGCGCAAGCGCAACTTCGAGAGGATGTTCCAGCAGTGCTGTCGTGCCGGTCTGGTGGGCGAGGGAGGTGACGGCGCGGTTCGCGAACGCGCTGTCCCACACGTTTCGGGCTGCGGAGATGATGCGTTGCTGCGGAGTCTCGCCCGAGATCTCGCGCTCGGCCATCCGGGCCGAGCAGCTGCGGATGAGTTCGGCGATCAGTTCGTCGCGAGACCCGACGTGCCAGTACACGGTGTTGGTGGTGACGTCGAGTTCAGCCGCGAGCCGACGCATCGTGAGTGCGGCGGGTCCTTCGCACTCGACCAGATGGAGCGCAGCCGCAACCATGTCGTTGCGGTCGAGGCCGGTGCGCCGACCGGTGTTGACGGCGTGTGTGACGTTCTGGGACACTGTGCAAGTCTTACTAGAACGCCGTACAAGTGGCAACCAACAGTCGAGAGAGAGTGTCATGTCGAACCCGCTCGAAGGCATCGATCAGTCCAACGAGCCATACATCATCGTCAGTTCCGACACGCATGCCGGCCTGTACGTCGACGACTATCGGGAGTACCTCGAGTCGTCCGTCCACCCGCAGTTCGACGAGTGGCTCGCGACCCGCCACGAGCATCGAGTGATGGTCGAGGAGATGAACGGGGCGTACGTCGAACAGTGGGAGCGCGACAACGAGCACGGTCTGAAAGGCGCATACGACCCCGACATTCGTGACGAAGCGCTCGATGCCGATGGCATCGCCGGTGAGGTGATCTTCGCCGATGGCGACGCGGTCACCGGGATGGAGGCTCCTCCGTTCGGGGCCGGGCTCCATGCCGGCGCGATCACCGATCCGACGCTGGCATGGGCCGGTGCCCGGGCCCACAACCGGTGGCTCGAGGAGTTCTGCGCAACGAACCCGCCCCGCCGGGCCGGCGTGGCACTCGTTCCCGTCACCCACGGGGTCGAGGAATCGGTGAAGGAGATCCACGCGCTTGCGGACAAACCGGGGATCAAAGGAATCATGATCCCCACGATGTGGCACGACGCTCCGTCGTACGGTCACGAGATGTACGACCCTGTCTGGCAGGCCTGTCACGAGACGGGCTTGGTCGTGCACACCCACTCGGGCGAGGCCGACGCCGTGGCCTACAACGAGAACATGGCGCAGTACATGCTCGAGGTCGCATTCTGGACCCATCGCCCACTGTGGCAGTTTCTGCTCTCGGGGAAGTTCGACAAATTCCCCAACTTCAAGTACGCACCGGTCGAGTGTGGGTCATGGTGGCTCGGCGATCTGCTGTGGAAGACCGATGTGATGTTCGGCGGCACCAATTGGAAGGTCAAGAAGATGAGCAGCCGCACCCACGGCCTCATCGAGCGCTTGCCGTCGGAGTACATCGGCGAGAACGTGTTCATCGGGGCGTCGACGATGAGCAAGGTCGAGTTGCGTCGGCGCTACGTCAATGGTGTCGATGCCCTCATGTGGGGGACCGACTATCCGCACCCCGAGGGCTCGTGGCCGAACACCAGGACTCGTCTCGAGACCGACTTCCAGCAGATCCCGATCGAGGAAACCCGGTTGCTGCTCGGACTCAACGCAGTCAAGTGTTACGACCTCGACACCGACGCGCTGCGGGTCATCGCCGACAAGATCGGCCCCACCCCTGAACAGCTCAATCAGGACCCGGGCCTGCGCACTGACCCCAACGCGATCCGTGAGGCGCGCTGGTGGTTCGAGGACTACGGCGTTCCCTGGCCGTCGTAGGGAAGCCGGGAGCGGCTGCGGTCTCGGGTCCCAGCGGCCCCTGAACGGCAATGCGCCGTCCCCACCATGGCGGCAGGGACGGCGCATCACACCGTCTCGAACAGGAGCCTCGATCTCAGTCGAGATCGAAGCGGTCTGCGTCCATGACCTTGGCCCACGCCTTGGCGAAGTCGGCGACGAACTTGTCACCGGCATCGTCGGCCGCGTAGACGTCGGCGATCGCACGCAGGATCGAGTTCGACCCGAAGACGAGATCGTTACGGGTGCCGGTCCAGCGGGCTGCACCGGTGGCCCGGTCGGTGCCCTCGAAGACGCCCTCGGCGGTCTCGGAAGCGTTCCACTCGGTGCCGATGTCCATCAGGTTGACGAAGAAGTCGTTGCTGAGGACCCCGACTCGGTCGGTGAGCACGCCGTGACCGTCGGTGCTGACACCGAGGACTCGCAGGCCGGCCACGAGGACCGCCATCTCCGGAGCCGAGAGACCGAGCAGTTGTGCCTTGTCGACCAGCAGGTGCTCGGCGACGTGGGCATTGCCCTTCCCGAGGTAGTTGCGGAACCCGTCCCAGCGAGGCTCGAGCCAGGCGAAGCTCTCCTCGTCGGTCTGCTCCTGGCTTGCATCGCCGCGGCCGGTCGAGACGTCGACGCTGACCGAGACCCCACCGGCGGTGGCGGCAGCCTCCACTGCGGCGGTGCCGCCGAGGACGATCAGGTCGGCCATCGAGACGTCGAAGCCGAGGCTCGACTGCACACCCTCGAGGGCGGTCAGCACTCGACCGAGGTCGGCCGGGTTGTTCGCTTCCCAGTCACGCTGGGGGGACAGACGGATACGGCCGCCGTTGGCCCCGCCGCGCATGTCGGAGCCGCGGTAGGTCGAGGCCGAGGCCCAAGCGGTGCTCACAAGGTCGGTGATGCTCAGACCTGCGTCCATGATCGCTGCCTTGGCGGCGGAGATCTGGTCGCCGGTGAGCTCGGACCCTGCCGGGATCGGGTCCTGCCAGAGGAGTTCCTCGGCCGGCACCTCCGGGCCGAGGTAGCGCACCTTCGGGCCCATGTCGCGGTGGGTCAGCTTGAACCATGCCCGGGCGAAGGCGTCGTCGAGCAGGGACTGATCGTCGCGGAAGCGCTGGCTGATGCCGTTGTAGATCGGATCCATCTTCATCGACATGTCGGCGGTGGTCATCACGGGCGTGTGGGCCACACCCTCGCGACCACCGGCGTCCGGGACGGTGCCGGCCAAGGCCGGTGCGTGCCACTGCTTGTGGCCGGCAGGGCTCTCGGTGAGCTCCCACTCGTTGTCCATGAGCGTCTCGAGATAGTTGTTGTCCCACGTCGTGGGCGTCGAGTTCCACGCCCCCTCGAAGCCGGAGGTGGTGGCGTGAACGCCGACACCGGATTCGAAGCCGTTCTTCCACCCGAGCAACTGCTGCTCCATCGGGGCGCCCTCGGGCTCGGCGGCGACGTCGTCTTCGGGACCCGCACCGTGCATCTTGCCGAAGGCGTGACCGCCGGCGACGAGCGCGACGGTCTCTTCGTCGTTCATCGCCATACGGCGGAAGGTTTCGCGGACATCACGACCCGATGCAACCGGATCGGGATTGGCGTTGGGACCTTCGGGATTGACGTAGATGAGACCCATCTGGACGGCACCGAGCGGTTCCATGAGCTCGCGGTCACCGCTGTAGCGCTCGTCGTCGAGCCAGGTGGTCTCCGGGCCCCAGTAGACGTCTTCTTCGGGGGCCCAGGTGTCGGGTCGACCTCCGGCGAAGCCGAACGTCTCGAATCCCATCGACTCGAGTGCCACGTTGCCGGCGAGAATCAACAGGTCGGCCCAGCTGATCTTGCGCCCGTACTTCTTCTTGATCGGCTCGAGGAGCTGGCGGGCCTTGTCCAGGTTGCCGTTGTCGGGCCAGCTGTTGAGAGGGGCGAAGCGCTGCTGACCGGTGCCACCACCACCGCGACCGTCGTGGGTGCGGTAGGTGCCGGCTGCGTGCCAGGTCATGCGGATGAAGAAGGGGCCGTAGTGGCCGTAGTCGGCGGGCCACCAGTCCTGGCTGTCGGTCATCAGGGCGTGGAGGTCGGCCTTCAGGCCCTCGTAGTCGAGGGTGGCGAACTCGGCGGCGTAGTCGAAGTCCTCGTCCATCGGATCAGCCGACGGATTTCCTTGGTGAAGGATGTTGAGGTTCAGCTGGTTGGGCCACCAGTGTTGGTTGGCCTGACTACCGCGAGCGGAGTGGTCGTTGTGAAGAACTGGACACTTCTCTTCTGACATGGGGTGCTCTTTCTTGATCCAGGGGAGACCATCAGCCTATCCAGATGATCTGGACATGGTCCAGATCGGGAACCCATCCAATGGGCTGGTTTTTTCGATGCGCTCCGACCGTCGCCTACGCTTCGGCGCGTATGGGAACGATGCGTCGACCATCGGCTCTGATCGACACGGGTCGGTATCCCATCGCGACGATGGGCCAGCGCCGCGATGATCTTGTGGCATCGGTTCGGGCTGGCTTGGCCGACGATGGGTGTGCCGTACTCCCGGGCTTTCTCAGCACCACAGGACGTCGTGAACTGCTCGCCGAGGCGCGCGAGCGTGAACCGCGAGCGTTCTACAACCCGGCCAACACAGCCAACGTCCACCTGGGCGACGCCGACCCGTCGCTTCCGGACGATCACCCCCGCAATCGGTTCTTTGCCCGAACCAACGGGTTCGTCCGAGCCGACGAGTGGGACGACTCGACCCACGCCAAGCGCCTGTACGACTGGTCTCCTCTCAGGGGCTTTCTGCGGGATTGTCTCGGCAAGGACGACCTGTACGTGTACGACGATCCGGTCTCGAACATGATCGTCAACGTCCAGCGGACGGGCCAAGAATTCAACTGGCACTTCGACACCAACGAGTTCACGATCACGATGCTCTTGCAGTCGGCCGACCAGGGCGGGCTGTTCGAATACGTGCCGGATCTCCGTCATCCCACTGATGAGAACGAAGCCGGCGTGGGTGCGGTTCTCGATGGCGATCGACGCGACGTGCGCACCCTCGACCTTCGCCCCGGCGATCTGCAGTTCTTCCTCGGCCGGTTTTCGTTGCATCGGGTCACCCCCAACGAGGGGGCCAGTACGCGCCTGCTGTTGATCATGTCGTTCAGCGAGTCGCCCGGGTCGGTCGGATCGGTGCAGCGGACCCGGAGTCTGTACGGCAAGGTCACCGATACGCATCTGGCGGCAGCCTCGGCCCCGGTTCGCGCCGACGCGCTGGTGGACTGATCCGATGCGGACACTGATCGTCGGTGCTGGGATCGCAGGCTTGGCCGCAGCTCGTCGTCTCCTCGAGCTCGGCCTCGAGCCGGACGATCTGCGAATCGTCGACAAGGCTCGTGGAGTCGGTGGACGGATGGCGTCTCGTCGAATCGAGACCCCGGCCGGGGTGGCGCGATTCGATCACGGGGCGCAGTTCTTCACAAGCCGGAGTGAGACGTTCAGCAGCGTCGTCGCCGCAGCTGTCGATGCCGGAGCCGTCGTGGAATGGACCCGCGGCTTCGGCCCCGATCCTGATGGACACCCCCGGTGGCGTGGCAGCGCCGGCATGACCTCACTGTGCAAGTGGCTTGCGGCCGATGCGGGACTCGAACCGCTGCTCGGTCACCGAATCATGGACCTGCGTGCCGAGTTGGCCGATCATCCCGCCGACGCAGTCATTCACACCGCACCTGTGCCGCAGGCTCTCGCCACGCTGGCCTTGGGTGCGATGCTCCCCGAGCCGACGGTCGCGCAACAGCTGGCAGAGATCCACTACAAACCGACGATCGCCGTCCTGCTCGCTCCGCAGATCGACCCGACCGGACTGGCTGCGCACGGAGGGGCGCAGTACGTCGACCACCCGGATCTCGCCTTCGTTGCCGACAACCGAGCGAAGGGAATCTCGCCGGTTCCTGCGGTCACGATCCATCTCTCGAACGAACGCAGCAGCGAGCTGTGGAATACCACCGACGACGACGTCTTGACCGGCGCCCTTGCGTGGGCGGCCGATGCGCTCGGTGAAGCTGGTGACCGCGACGCGCTGGTCGGTCACCAGATTCAGCGTTGGCGCTACGCCGGCCCCGTCGACGTTCATCCCGATGCGACGGTCGTGTGGGGGAACCATCCGGTGGTCGCGCTGGCCGGTGAAGCGTTCGCCGGTCCGAAGGTGGAAGGCGCGTTCCTGTCGGGGCAAGCCGCTGCTGACGCAGTGTTCGTTCGATGAAGATGTTCGTTCGATGAAGCAGCGCCTCACCGGCGCGGTCGCAGCGCTGATGCTGCTCGCTGTGGGCTGCGGACCTGACGATTCAGCCGGTGCCTATGCGATCACCGTGGTGGTCGGTGGACTCGACGGTCCGACACAACTCGCGGTCACCGACGATGCGTGGTACGTCGCCCAACTGAACGGTGCTGAGAACGACGACTCCGGCCAGGTCCTCCGCTTCGACCCCGACGATCTCGATGCTGTCCCCGTGGTGGTTCTCGACGGGCTCGAGAAGCCCACCGGCGTGGCGGTGTTCGCCGGTGCGCTCTGGGTGATGGAGGAACGACGCCTCACCCGTAGTTCCCTCGACGGCTCCAATCGCACGGTGGTCGTTGCCGACATGGCATCCAACGGGCGTTCCCAGGGAACCCTCACGGTGGACGGCGATCGGCTCCTGTTCGACACGTCGGGGACGAAGCGGCTGCCCCCTGGTCCCGGCGGTTCACCCGACGAGATCTCGGGTGCCCTGTGGGCTGTCGACGCCGAGGGTGTCGTCACCAACGTGGCGTGGGGTTTCAAGCATGCATATGCCCATGTGATCGGGGCCGACGGCAGGCTGTGGACGACCGAGATCTCCGATGGCACCTTCGACGGTGCGCCGGCGAGCGACGAGTTGGTCGCGGTGCGGGAGGGTACCGATCATGGGTGGCCCGTCTGTGTGGGTGACAATCGAGCGGTCGAGGCCGCGGGTGTCACCGATCCGTGTGCCGGTGTGCCCCGGTCGCAAGCACTGTTCGGGCCGGGTGCCACACCGACGGGCCTGGCGGTCTCGCCGTGGGACCCATCTCGATTGTTCGTTGCGCTCTGGGTCGACGCAACGATCGTCGAGGTCGACATCGATGCGGTCGCGCCGGTCGCGCCGGTCGTGGTCACCGCCGAGCTCGATCGGCCTCAGCATCTTGTGGTCGACGGTGTGCGACTGTTGGCGACCGACCATGGAGCCGGCACCATCGTGGCGATCGAGCAGCGCTAGTCGCCAGGCTGCAGCAGATCCCAGGCGTTGCCGTACCGGTCCTCGAACACGGCGACGATGCCGTACGGCTCGTGACGTGGCTCTTCGTGAAAGTGCACGCCGGCTGCTCGCATTCGGGCGTGATCGCGCGCAAAGTCGTCGGTGTGGAGAACGAACCCGACACGACCACCGAGTTGATTGCCGAGTGCGGCGTGCTGTGCGGGTGTGGTCGGCTCAGCCAGCACGATGCCGGTCTCCGATGCCGGTGAGGGCCGAACGATGACCCAGCGCTTGCCGTCCTGCGGGGTGTCGTCGACGAGTTCGAACCCGAGGTCGTCCACGAAGTGCTCGATGCCGTCGTCGTAGGACGGCACGATGATCGTGACGAGGCCGAGCCGCCGATGGTTCATCGGTCGACGTCGCTTCGGACCTCGGTGGAATGTTCGCCGGGACGGGGAGGTCGGAGCCGGGCCGTGTTGATCACCTCGCCGTCGAGTCGGATCGGATTGCGAACCGCCCGGTAGTCGTCGGGGCCGTCGATACGAGGATCCATCCCCATCTCCTCGGCCCAGGCGAGTGCTTCGGGAAGCGAATTGACCGGTCCGCAGGCGACCTGCGCGGCCTGGAGGCGGTCGACCCAGCTCGATCGAGTGTCGGTGAGGAAGATCGGTTCGAGGATCGCGTTGAGTTCTTCCACATTGCGTCGCCGGAGGGTGTTGGTGACGAACCGGGGATCGTCGATCAGGTCGGGTCGGCCGATTTCTCGACAGAGGTTGGCGTAGAGCTTGTCGTTGGCGGCGGCCACGATCATGTCTCCGTCGGCACAGCGGTAGCTCTCGTACGGCGCAATGGAGTGGTGCTTGTTGCCGCCCCGTCCCGGATCCTGACCTCCCATCAGAACCCCGGTCTGATGGTTGAGCAGGCCGGCCAGACCTGCGTCCATCAGCGACACTTCGACATGTCGGCCCGTGCCGGTCTGGTTCACGCCGTGGAGCGCCGCCAGCACGCCGACGGTCGCGTTGTAACCGGTCAGCATGTCGACGACGGGCACACCGGCCCGCAGGGGCCGTTCACCGACCTCGCCGGTCAGATGCATGATGCCGGATATGGCTTGCACGGCGAGGTCGAGACCGGGGAGGTGGGCTGCCTTGCTCGTGGACCCGAACGCGGTGACCGACGCGGTGATGATCGACGGCTTGTCGGCAGCAAGGGATTGCCGGTCGAGCCCGATCTTCGCCATGAAACCTGGCCGGAAGTTGTCGAGCACGACATCACCGGTGAGGGCGAGTCGGCGAGCGAAGGCGATGTCGTCGTCGTTCTTGAGATCGAGCGTGATCGACCGCTTGTTGCGGTTGAGCGACATGAAGTAGGTCGCCTCGAGGTCCTCGGGTTCCCCGTCGGTGGCGTAGTTCTTCCAGGGCGGGCCCCACGCTCGAGTGTCGTCCCCGCCGTCGGGCCGTTCCACCTTGATCACGTCGGCGCCGAGATCGGCCAGGAGTTGCCCGATGAGCGGCCCGGCGAGCACACGCGAGAAGTCGATGACGCGAATGCCGTCGAGCGGAAGCTGCGATGTCATGGCTCGCAGTCTGGCAGCCAACCTCCCGCTGCACCCAGTGACGCCGACCGTAGCATGGCGGGGTGAACGCGCCGACCAGCAACTCCGGGACCGACTTCGTCCGAGAGCTGCTCAAGCAGGACAGCATCGATGGCCCATACGGAGGCCGGGTGCAGACGCGCTTCCCACCGGAGCCGAATGGCTACCTCCACATCGGTCATGCAAAGTCGATCTGTCTGAACTTCGGTGCGGCCGACGAGTTCGGGGGCACCACGATGCTCCGCTTCGACGACACCAACCCCGAAACCGAGGACGAGCATTTCGTCGACGCCATCCAGGCCGACGTCCGCTGGCTCGGCTTCGAGCCCGAAGAGGTGCGCTACGCCTCCGACTACTTCGAGCAGCTCCATGCCTGGGCGGTGCAGTTGATCGAGGCCGGGCTCGCCTATGTGGATGATCAGGACGCCGAAACGATCTCCCAGAACCGAGGTGGCTTCACCACTCCGGGCGTCGAGTCGCCGTGGCGTCAGCGCAGTGTCGAGGAGAATCTCGATCTGTTCGCCCGCATGACCGCAGGTGAGTTCGCCGAGGGCTCGAGGGTGCTGCGAGCCAAGATCGACATGCGTCACGAGAACATGCAGATGCGTGACCCCGTGATGTACCGCATTCGTGATCAGCATCACTTCCGCACCGGTGATCGCTGGAAGGTGTATCCCACCTACGATTGGGCCCACGGCCAGTCCGATGCGATCGAGGGCGTCACCCACTCGATCTGCACCCTCGAGTTCGACAGCCATCGCCCGCTGTACGACTGGTACCTCGAGCAACTCGGTCAGGGCCCCGACCGGCCCCGCCAGACCGAGTTCGCCCGGCTCAACCTCACCCACACCGTGCTGAGCAAACGGAAACTGCTGCAACTCGTGCACGAGGGCCATGTCGACGGGTGGGACGACCCCCGGATGCCCACGTTGCAGGGGCTGCGTCGTCGCGGCTACCCGCCCGAGGCGATCCGCGCGTTCGCAGGCCACATCGGTGTGGCAAAGGTCAATGGTGTGCACGAGATCGAATTGCTCGAGTCGTTCGTTCGAACACATCACAACACCCATGCGCTTCGCCGAATGGTGGTGCTCGATCCGATCGAGGTCGTCATCACCAATTGGCCCGAAGGGCTCGACGACACCCGAGAGGCGATCAACAATCCGGAAGACGAAGCCGCCGGGACCCGAGCGGTGCCGTTCTCGGGACGACTGTTCATCGAGCGAGACGATTTCATGCTCGACCCGCCGAACAAGTTCTTCCGCCTTGCGCCAGGACGAGAAGTGCGACTGCGGGCCGGCTATTTCATCACCTGCAACGACGTCGAAACCGGTCCCGACGGCGAGGTGATCCGAGTGCTGTGCACCTATGACCCCGAGACAGCAGGGGGTCAAGCTCCAGACGGCCGAAAGGTCAAAGCCACCATCCACTGGGTCTCGGCCGATCACGCCGTTGATCTCGACGTTGCGCTGTACGGACGACTGTTCACCGACCCCCATCCCGGCTCTGACGGCACCGACCCGCTCGCATCGCTCAATCCCGACTCGCGCGAGATGAGGGGGGCGAAGGCCGAACCGGCCATCGTCGACATCGCGCCGGGAGACGTCGTCCAGTTCGAACGGCTCGGTTACTTCGCCCGAGACCTCGACGGTGGCGATCTGTTCCACCGAACGGTTGGACTGCGTGACGAGTGGGCCAACATCCAGAAGCGACAGCAGCAGAGCTGAGCGATGACCGGTCGACGTGTGATCTCGGTGCCAGACCTGGTTGCGGCGATCGACGAGCATGAAGCGGTCGGCTTTCGTCTCACCACGATTTCACCGGCCGACGATCCCCGCCGGGCCGACATGGACGGCCCCGAGGCGATCCGGCTGGAGCGGGCTGCCGATGCGCCGCCCACCACGGGTCGAGCCGGGATGGTGTACCGCGATCTGATCCCGAGCCGTCTCGGTGGGGCGGTCATCGCGTCGCACATCTCGATTCCCGAGGGTGGGCCCGTTCCCGACTATGTCCATCACCACGACATCCGGTTCCAGATGATCTTCTGCCACGCCGGCTGGGTGAAGGTCGTCTACGAAGATCAGGGCGATCCGTTCGTGATGGGGCCGGGGGATTGTGTGATCCAGCCACCCGGCATCCGGCACCGAGTGCTCGAGTCCGGTGATGGGCTGGAGGTGGTCGAGATCGGGGCGCCTGCCGAACACGACACGCATCGCGACCACGAGCTCGAACTTCCCAATGGGGTCGGCGACCCTGATCGCGCATGGCAGGGCCAACGCTTCGTTCGACACGAATACGCCGACGACCGATGGACCGACTCGCCCGACCCTGGCTGGGAGCTGCAGCATTTCGGTGTGGAGGATGCCACCGGCGGCGTGGCCGCCGTCAGACTCGCTCGAACGGCCGGCGCAGCGCCGCCATTGCGAACCCACGACTTCGAGTTGTTCTTCGGTTTCGTGCGTTCCGGCGAACTCGACTACATCGGACCGTCGGGCGTCACCACCGTGGGGCCGGGTGAAGCAGTGGTGGTCCCGGCCGGCGAGGAGTTCGCCCTCGGTGCCAGGACCCCGACCGAGATGCTGATCGCAACCCTTCCAGCCTCGGAATCCCAGCGATCGGGTCGGGCAGACCGGGCCTGCTGACGAGGGATGCTGGCCATGCGTCAGTTGCGCCAGACCCGGTGCGTGCCTGCGCCGGGATCATCGACGACCCGAGTGTGCTCGTCGAACCGCATCGTCGGACGCGTCGCTGCGTCGTAGCGGGGCCATGCACCGATGCCCTCATGGCCAGGATCGCCGGTACGGACGTAGTTGATCCATGCTCGGTGGAGGTGGTCGCTCAATGCTTCGGGAGGCTCGATGCCGAAGGCGACGTCCCAGCCGAGCATGGTCTGCCACACGAACGGGATTTCGAGGGCATGCATTGCGCCGAACATGCCTCCGAGACCCTGCGCCTTCCAGCCGAATCGATAGACGTGAACCGGTGTACCTGCAGCGGAGGCAGCGTCGGCGACGTCGAGTGAGCACGTCCAGAAGCGCAGGTCACCCATCCACTGCACGGCGATCTGGTGAGGGGTGAAATCGGGGTACTCGAGCTGGTAGGCGGCGATCACCTCATCGGCCCGGTCACCGACTCGCTGCGCCGCCATCGCCCGAAGCCCGTCGAGGGTCATGGCCCGGTCGAGATGAAGGGCGAACATGGTGCCTTCGTCATCGTTGGTGCCGATCATGATCGGCACACCGCGCTCGCCTGCTGCCTGGGCGGCATCCCGAGTGACGGTGATGCCGTCGATCGCCGGCCGGAATCCTCGACCGGCGTTGTCGGGGAGCGCCGGTGGATCGGTTTGCTCCAGTGCGCGCGTTCCGGCTGTGAGGAGTGCGTCTTGGGCGGAGAGGATCTCGTCGGCTGTCAGCGCCAGCAGATCGTCGATCGAGGTGGCACCGACATGCTCGGCGAGGTTGCGTGCGACGGTCTCGTGGGGTGGTCCGAACGCTGCTGGTGCACTCTGACTGATGACCCGGTGGAACAATCCGTCCGCCGACGGGGATGCAAGGATCGCGAGCACCGAACCGGCTCCCGCCGACTCGCCGCAGATCGTGACCTGATCGGGATCGCCACCGAAGGACTCGATGTTGTCGCGGACCCACCGCAGGGCCGCGATCTGGTCCTGGATGCCGAGGTTGTGCGATCCGGCTCGATCCCGGTCCAGCCACGCGAGGTCGATGAACCCGAGCAGACCCATGCGGTAGTTGACGGTGACGACGACCATGTCGCCGTTGCGGCACAGCTGTGTGCCGTCGTTCGAGGCACCTCGCCCGTTCTGGTAGCTCCCACCATGGACCCAGAAGAACACCGGCCGCTTGGCGTCGTCGCAGGCCGGTGTGTAGACGTTGAGATTCAGGCAGTCCTCACCGATCGCGTAGGTCTGCGCAGGGAGGGGACCGCCCGGTTTGCGGAGGACCTGCACCGCCGCCGTGGCGGGCCGAACACATTCGACGATGCCGTCCCACGGTTCCCGTGGTTGCGGTGGCCGCCAGCGACGGTCGCCGATCGGTGCAGCTGCGAACGGGACGCCCAGAAATGCCTCGATGGGGGCTCGGTCCTCGACGCCGTCGGGGCCCCGGGTGATGTATCTCCCGCCGATCCGGCCGGCGGTCGTGGATGCGAGGGGACCCTCAGGCACCGGTGGCGACCTTGAAGTGCGAGATCTGAATGTCTTCCACACCATGATCGGCGAAGTTGTCTTGGGCCCGACCGGCGATGTACTCGGTCCACCCGAAGTCGCGGTAGACGGGAGTGGCGCCGGCGGCGTCGAGCACTGATGCGAGCGGGGCGAGTCGAGCGTCACGGGGTGGGTTGGAGAAGTAGGGAATCGAATAGCGGCTCTGCTGGGTCATGGGGACGACTCGGTGAACAGCCGCCTTGTACTGGTCGTTGGTCCAGACCTGCATGGCGTCACCGAGGTTGACGACGATGGCACCGTCGAGGGGCGGCACGTCGATCCAACCATGAGTCGTCGAGTCGGCTTGCAGGCCGCCAACCCCGTCTTGCAGCAGGAGGGTGAGAACCCCGGGGTCGGTGTGGTAGCCGAGTGCGGTCGGCCCGAGTTCGGCCAGCCCGCTGCGCTCTGGCGCAGGCACGACATCGTCCACCGGGTAGTGGTTGAGCCGAACGGTCGACGACGTGCGGGCGTTGACGAAACCGAGTTGTTCGGCGCTCTCGCCGTCGTCGAGTCCGAGCGCGCTGCGCACGATGCCGAGCGTGGCGGTGGCAAGTTCGGAGAAGGTGTCGAAGAACGCAGAGAGTGTGGATGTGAACTCGTCGCTGCGCGCCCATGCGCTGCCGGGCCACCGGTTCTTGGCGATGCGGGCGTCGAGGTCGGGATCGATGTAGTCGAAGACCTCTTTGTTGTCGCGCTTGCGCTTGGTCAACTCTCGATCCCAGTACCCGAGCGCATTGTCGGCATTGCGTCGAATCGGACCCTTGACGTCTTCACCCTCGGCGAAGAATGCGGCGGTGATTTCCCACATGTCGGCGATCAAGGCATCTGCCCCGTGTCCCACGAGCAGGAAGAATCCGTGGTCACGACAGGCTGTGTCGACCGCAACGAGTTCGGTGGTCGACGGGTTCGACAGGTCGACGGTGGGGACGAGTGACCGAGCGTCGAGGATCTGGCTCATCGTGTGAGCGTAGGGCAGGGTCGGGGTTTGCTCCGAATGTCCGATCGCCCCGCTCCGTCGGAGACGGGTGCCGCGCTGGCCCGCACCGTGGTGCCCGACACTGCCCATGACGACCTGGTCGGTGATGGTCGCGGCCCGGGCGTTCGGGCATTGGTCCGGGAAGGGATACGGTGAGTGGCCTGAAGGACGGTGTCGAGCCTGGCGGCGATCGCTGGAGGGACGGGCGATGAGCAGCGAGGAGATGGTCTACGACTATGTGATCGTGGGCGGTGGCTCGGCGGGTTGTGCACTCGCCAATCGCCTGAGCGCCGATCCGAACACCCAGGTGTTGGTGCTGGAGGCCGGGCGACCCGACTACCGCTGGGATGTCTACATCCACATGCCGGCGGCGCTGATGTTCGCCATCGGCAACCGGTTCTACGACTGGAAGTACGAATCAGAACCCGAGCCCGGAATGAGCGGCCGGCGGGTGTATCACGCTCGGGGCAAGGTGCTCGGTGGCTCCTCGAGCATCAACGGCATGATCTTCCAACGGGGCAACCCGATGGACTACGACAAGTGGGCCGCCGTTCCCGGCATGGAGTCATGGAGCTACGAGCACTGCCTGCCGTATTTCAAGCGCATGGAGACCTGCATCGGTGCCGGTCCAGCGCTCGACGCGTACCCGGGCGCCGACCTGCGAGGCAACGATGGGCCGCTCGCAATGGAGCGAGGTCCGGCCGAGACCCCGTTGTTCGAGGCATGGCTGCAGGCGGGGGTGGAAGCGGGGTACGGCCGCACCGACGATGTGAACGGGTACCGCCAAGAGGGCTTTGCGGCGTTCGACAAGAATGTTCACCGGGCCCGTCGACTGTCTGCCGCTCGGGCCTACCTGCATCCCGTCCTGAAGCAGCGCCCGAACCTCACGCTCAGGACTCGTGCTCAGGCCGACAAGATCCTCTTCGAGGGCAATCGGGCGGTCGGGATTCAGTACCGCCAGGGTCGGTTCGGCATCGGCATGCGTCGCGCCAGGACGCACCGGGTGAAGGCGAGAGAAATCATCTCGTGTGGCGGTGCGTTCAACTCGCCGCAACTGCTGCAGCTGTCTGGTGTGGGTGATCGCCAGCACTTGGAGGGGCTCGGGATCGATGTCGTCTCTGCGCTGCCTGGTGTCGGCGAGAACATGCAGGACCACCTCGAGGTGTACATCCAGTACGCCTGCAAGGAGCCGGTCTCGGTCCAGCCCCATCTGAAGCTCTGGAAGCGGCCCTTCATCGGCCTCGCCTGGCTGTTTCGGAGAGGCCCGGCATCGTCGAACCATTTCGAAGCGGGAGCGTTCGTGCGCTCGAACGACGATGAGGCGTACCCGAATCTCATGTTCCATTTCCTGCCGATTGCGATTCGTTACGACGGCTCGGCTCCGGAGGGTGGACACGGGTATCAGGTGCACGTGGGGCCGATGTACTCCGACGCGCTCGGCACGGTGAAGATCACGTCCACCGATCCGACCGTGAAACCGGCGGTCCAGTTCAACTACCTCACCACCGAGCAGGATCTGCGCGAGTGGCCGGAGGCGGTGCGCACTGCTCGCAAGATTCTCAACCAGCCAGCCTTCGAACGCTTCAACGGTGGGGAGATCTCACCCGGTCCCTCCGTCGAGACCGATCAGGAGATCATGGAGTGGGTGGCGAAGGATGCCGAGACGGCGCTGCACCCCTCGTGCACCTGCAAGATGGGGCCTGCCTCTGATCCGATGGCGGTCGTGGATCCGACCACGATGCGTGTCCACGGGACAGAAGGCCTTCGGGTGGTCGACGCCTCGGTCATGCCGGTCGTGTCGAATGGCAACATCTACGCCCCCACGATGATGATTGCCGAAAAGGCTGCCGACATGATCCTGGGAAACGAGCCATTGCCACCCGATACCACGCCGGTTTTTCGACGCTGACGGCGCACACGCTTTCGATCAGTCGCAGTCGGCGCATGTGCCGACGAGGTCGAGGCGGTGGGCCTCGACGGTGAAGCCTGCCTGTTCGGCGACATCGTGGAGCGCTTCGTCGAGGCCGGCTTCGGCCTGATCGTCGAGCGAAAAGTCGACGACGTCACCGCACGAGGAGCAGATCAGATGGTGGTGATGGTGGGTGAACTGCTCGGCGAGCTCGAATCGGGCGAAGTCGTCGTTGGTGACGATGCGGGTGACGACCCCTGCCTCTTCGAGCACGACAAGGTTGCGGTACACGCTCGATTGGGCAAGACCGTCGCTTGCATCGAGGATCTGCGGGATGGTGACGGGTTGGCCCTCCGCTCGCAGCGTTGCCACGAGGGCGCGACGGCCTTTCGTGTAGCGCTGGTCGTCACGGCGCAGAAGGGCGTTGATCTCGTCGTCGAGTTCGTCGGTGGCCATCGGTCTAGTGCTCATGATGGTGGTGCGGGTCGTCGAGGATCAAGCGGTCGCCGATGCGGATGAAGCGCCCTCCGAAGGCATGGACGAGATGGTCTTCGGTCAAGACGTCGTCGGGTGCTCCGACGGCGATGGCGTGCTTGTCGACGAGCAGGACTTGATCGCAGATCCGGGCGTCGTCGAGATCATGGGTCGTGACGATGACGGTGTTCCCGGCGGTGACCTCGTCGCCGATGACGTCGAGGATGAGACCGCGGGAGGTGACGTCGAGGCCGGTGACGGGTTCGTCGAGCATCAAGAGGTCGGACTGCTGCGCAAGGCCCTGCGCAACCAGTGCGCGCTGGCGTTGGCCACCGGAAAGCTCGTGAAGTTGCCGGGGAGCGAGATGCTCGATGCCGAGACGCTGAAGTGATTCGGTGACGATGGCGCGGTCTGTGTGGCCGAATCGACCGAGGAGCCCGCGCGCGGCGTAACGGCCGAGGCCGACGGCGTCCTGCACCGTGATGGGAAGACTCGGATCGACCTCGGTCGATTGGAGCACGAAGGCGGGTGTCGATCCGCGGTAGTGAATCGAACCGGCTGCGACCGGGGTGAGTCCGGCGATCGCGTTGAGCAGGGTGGATTTTCCCGAGCCGTTCGGACCGATGACGGCCAGCGAACTCCCGGCTGGGACGTCGAGGTCGACGTCGGTCAGCGCCCGGGTGTCGCCGTAGCGGACCTCGAGTCCACGGATCTGAAGTGTGGCGTCCACGTGCTGGAGGGTAGCTGTTGAAAACAATTCTCATTCCGATTGGGAGTTGGGATCGCCCGCCGGTATCGTCGCTTCTGACAGTGATAGTCATTCTCATTTGGAGCTCTATGCGTCGTGTCCTCTCTGCCCTCGTGACCGTTGGTGTCATTGTCTCGACCGCGTCTGCGTGTAGTGAGCAAACCCCCGGGGCGGGTGACAGCAGCCAGCCGACCGTTGTCGTGACGACAAACATCCTCGGCGACGTGGTCACCAATCTGACGGGGGGTGTTGTCGACGTTGTGACGATCATGCCGGTCGGCGCCGATCCGCACGAGTTCCAGGCATCAGCCCGCCAGGCCGACGCCATACGGTCGGCCGATGCGTTGATCGTGAATGGAGCTGGCTTCGAAGAGGGCTTGCTCGACGTGATCGAGGGCGCCGAGGCCGACGGCGTTGCCGTGTTCGAGGCGATCAGGGCCGTGAGGTCGATCGAGTTCGACGACGACCATGACTCGGCGACGGAGCACGCGGACGAGGATCACGGCGATCATGAGGACGAGGATCACGGCGATCATGACGACGCCCACGGACACGATGGAACCGATCCTCACTTCTTCACCGATCCCGCTCGCATGGCTGTCGTCGTTCACGCCATCGCTGACTTCCTGATCGACGAAGTCGACGGAATCGACACCGTCGCCGTCGAGGCCGCAGCCGACACGTACGAACTGGAACTCGAAGCGCTCGACGCCGAGATCGCCGGCCTGCTGGCAGCGATCCCGTCACTGCGACGTGTGCTCGTCACCAACCATGAAGTCTTCGGCTACTTCGCAGAGCGGTATGGATTCGATGTCGTCGGGGCAATCATCCCGGGGGGCTCGACGACCGACGGGGCAAGCGCAGCTGCGCTGGCTGCGTTGGCCGAGACGATTCGCGACACCGGTGTGACGGTGATCTTCGCCGACGTCTCGTCGTCGACCGATCTTGCGCAGACCCTGGCGGACGAAGTCGGTGACATCGAGATCGTCGAGCTCTATTCCGAGTCGCTCGGCGGGGCGGGTTCCGACGGCGCAACCTACGTCGAGATGATTCGGGCAAACGCAGAGCGGATCGCTGCTGCTCTGGCATCCTGAGGTCGTGATCGACTTCTTCACCGAGGCGTTCGAGCCGACCTTCATGCAACGTGCGCTCCTCGGCGGACTGATCGCCGTCGTCGCAACATCGGTTGTCGGCACGTGGGTGGTGTTGCGGGGTCTGTCCTTCCTGGGCGACGCCCTGGCCCACGGCGTCATTCCCGGCATCGCGTTGGCGGTGCTCTGGGGCTTCAACCCCATCATCGGTGCCTTCGTGGCGGCGATCATCATGAGTGGGCTCGTGACCGCCGTTTCGGCGCGAACGATCGTGCGTGAGGACACAGCAATCGGTTTGCTGTTCGTCGGGATGTTGGCGCTCGGCATCGTGATCGTTTCACGGGCCCGAGCCTTCACGACCGAGGTCACCTCACTGCTGTTCGGTGATGTTCTCGGCGTCACGGCAGCCGACATCCGTACCCAGGTGGTGGCGACGGTCGTGGTCGTGGCTGTTTCGGTGGTGATGTACCGCCCGTTCCTTGCCCTGACCTTCAATCGTGCCAAAGCCGAGACCCTCGGGATGCGCCCGGGTGTCGCCCAATCCGTGCTGCTCGCCCTGGTCGCACTCAGCATCGTGGCCAGCTTTCAGGCGGTCGGCACGCTGCTCGTGTTCGGCCTGTTGGTCGGTCCGCCCGCCACTGCCATGCTGCTGGTGAAGCGGGTGCCCACGATCATGTTCACGGCGATCGGCTTCGGATCCCTTGCCGTGGTGCTCGGACTCGCCATCAGCTTCCACCACGACACGGCCGGCGGCGCAACGATGGCGGCGCTGTCGGTACTGCAGTTCTTCGTCGTGTTGGTCGTGCAGGAGATCCGAACATCGATACGCCGCTCAGCACCCGTCGCTGTCGGCTAGTCGGGCAGCCCCTCCAGCACCCGGACTGCGTTCATCGACGTGCTCGACCGGAACGATCAGCGCGTGACCTGCCGATCGGGAGCGATCTTGAGAATGACCCGCTCCGACTGGATGTCGGGCTGGTAGTCACCGCCGGTGTATTTCCGGGACAACGCGTTGATGCTGTCGAGCGCAGCGGGCCCGGTGATCGTCTCGACAACGCGTCCGCGGATCTCGACGAACGAGTACGCATTCTCGGCGTCCCAGATGGCGACCGTCACCCGGGGATCGGCTTCGACATTTTTGAATTTGCGGCGATGAACCTCGGTGTTGATGAGGATGTGGTTCTCGTCGCAGCCCACCCACATGATGTGGGTCTGGGGCTGGCCGTCGGGCATCAGGGTGGTCAAGGCGGCGAAATTGGCACCTTCGGCAAGCGTCCGGACCTGTTCGTGGAGCATTGCCTCATCGTGCCACGTCCGAGTCGTTCGGGTCGGCGACCGCCGTCGCTCAACACGAACCGGTCGGTGGCCCCCAGTCGGTCGGAATCCCGACGATGTCGAGGAGGCGGTGATCACTGCCGTCCGCTCGCATGATCGCAAGTGCGGTCCCGGCCTGCTGGTAGGCGATCCACTCGCCGTCCGGCGACCACACCGGGTGCTCGCCGCCATTCATCCCAACGGTGAGCTGCGTCTTCGCGCCGCCGTCGGCAGCCATCACGAAGATCTGCTTGCGTTCGTTGATCCGGCTGGCCCAAGCGATGCGGTCACCATCGGGGGACCAGCGCGGACCGGTGTCACCGACGGTGTTGTCGGTGAGTTGTCGTTCAGTCCCGTCGGCCAGATCGAGCACGACGATGTCGGTGTCGCCTCCTCGGTCACCGGCGAACACCACGACGTCGCCGCTCGGAGACCAGTCGGGGCTTGCCCCGTCGACATCGGTGTCGAGTGACGACACCGCGGATGCGTCCAGTGTCAGCAGCTGGAGCGCTTGCGCGCCGGTGGAGTCGTCTCGCAGTGACACCGCAAGGCGACGGCAGTCGGGGGCCCAGGTCGCCGTGTCGCCGGCGCCAACCGTCGCAACGACCGACGACGTAGTGCCGTCGGGGTCACCCACCACGAGCGCCACGGTGCCATCGGCGGATCGCTGGATCCAGAGCAGACGCTGTCCGTCAGGCGCCCAGCGGCCTGCTGCGGCTCCGTCCGGCCCGGGAACGAGGGCGGACGGCTCGGTGCCGTCGAGCTCGTACGACACCAGTGACGGTGGACCACTCAGCGGGCCCTGCTGCACGATCAGGGCACCGGTCGGCGCTGCGGGCGGAGTGTCACCAGGACCGCACCCCGCCAGCAGCAAGGCGAGGACTGCGAGGCATGCACCGAGACAGCCTCGCACCAAAGCGAAGGACAGACTCTCGAGCCTGTGTGGCGCTTCGGTCGGTTGACACGTCGGGCTACTCGACACCATGGGTCCTCTATCGGGCTTCAGTGACCAACGTAGACCTCGTCCGACCCCTCGGAGAGGGAAACTCGACACGATGACGCTCTGGTTTCACCCGTTCGTGCTGTCGAAGAGCTGGCATCTGTCACAGGTGCGGGGTACACCGGGATGAAATGGAAAAACGAACCCCCGAGGGACCACCGTCGCTGACGCCGTCGAAGATCACGGCCTGGCTGGACTGCCCGCACTACCTCAACCTGAAGCACCAGCGGTCACCGAGTGGTGATCGTTCCGGTGGCCAACACAAAGGCGGGACGTTTGCGCAGCTGTTGCTCGAAAAGGGTCTCTCGCACGAGGCAGCGATCGAGGCGGCGTACGTCGACGAAGGATTCGTCGTACACCGCGTCGCAAGCAAGGCGTCGGGCCAAGCCTTCGCCGATTGGGCGCTCGACGTTGCCGACACCTTGGGACTCGAGGTCGATGTCGTGTTCCAGATGCCGCTGATCTTCGACGGAATCCGCGGTGTTGCTGATTTTCTCGAGCGACGGGTCGACCCGGAGACCGGTGACACCGTGTGGGAACCCGTCGACGCCAAGCTCGCGCGCAATGCAGCCAAGCCGGGCCATGTTCTGCAGCTCTGCTTCTACGCGGAAGCGCTTGCCGACAAGACTGGTTCCGTGCCCGAGAAGCTGGCAGTTGCGCTCGGCTCGGGTCGGTACGACGAAGTGGCGTACGAACGTGTCCGTCCCTACTGGGCCCGCCTGCGCACCCAACTCGCAGCGGCGATGGATGCCGGTCCCTCGGCCGAGTCCCGTCCGGAACCGTGTGATCACTGTGCGTTCTGTGAATTCGATTCCACGTGTGAGGCGGTGTGGCGCGCCGAGGACTCCCTCGTCTACGTCGCAGGGATTCGCAAAACCGACCGCCAGTCCCTGACCGATGCAGGTGTCGAGACGCTCGCAGGCTTGGCGGAGCAGAGCACTCCCGTCGAGGGGTTGCGGCCCGAACGACTCGCAACGATTCGAACGCAGGCCCGGCTGCAGGTCGAGGCCCGCAAGAATCCTGGCGAGATGCCGCCGTTCGAAGTGTTCGATCTCCTCGACGGCGAGATCCACGGGCTCGAGACGCTTCCGGAACCCGACAACGGCGACATCTTCCTCGACTTCGAGGGGCACCCCTTCTGGCGTGCCGACAGAGGACTGTTCTTCCTGTTTGGTTGGGTTGCCCGTGACGAACACGGCGAATGGCAGTTCAACGCATTGTGGGCCCACGACGAGGTCCAAGAGGCGGACCGGGTCCGTGAGCTCGTGGCGTACATCCGCGACCGGCGTGCCGCCCATCCAGGAATGCACGTCTACCACTACAACCACACGGAGCGTTCGGCGCTCGAATCGATGGCGAGCGAAGATCCTCTTGTCGAACGCATGTTGAAGACGCTCGTCGACGAGCAGGTGTTCGTCGATCTGATGCAGGTCGTGCGCAACAGTCTGCAGGCCGGGGTCGAGTCGTACAGCCTCAAGCACCTCGAGGTACTGACCGGTTTTCGACGCAACCACGAGATCGACAAAGGGGCAGGGGCGGTCGTCGCCTACGAGCAGTGGATGGACGACGCCGACCAGCGGCACCTGGCCGCCATCGCCGACTACAACGACGATGACGTGCGGGCGACATTGGCTCTCCGTGAGTGGCTCGTCACGCTGCGTACCGAACGCATGGTGTGGCGAACCCTCGAACCGGTCGAGTCCGAGGAGGATGACGAGATCGAGCAACTGATCGCTCGGCTCGTTTCGCGGCCCGCCGAATCCGGTGGACCTGTGCTCGCCACCCTGCTCGGCTACTGGAGCCGGGAACGTCGCGCCCACATCGCCCCGATCATCGCCAGCCTCGAGGACAGCCCTGCGGCTCGGCTCGGCGAGGAGGCGACGATCTCTGGACTCCACGACCATCGAGTGTTCGAACGCTTCGGGAAGAAAGGCAAGCCGCTCAAGTGGCCGGGTCTGCGCATGCGCTTTCCCGAACAGACGATCGGGCGAGAACTTCTGGCCGATGGTGCCGAAACACTCGTGTTTCTTGCCGACAACGGTCGGCTCGGCTATCTCAAGCTGCTGCGCCTCGACCTCGACGACAACATCATCGAGGTCGAATGGAGTGGAACGGCACAGGAACTCGGCACGTTGCCGAGCGCCGTTGCCGAAGAAACGTGGGTACGCGTCGGCTCGAAGTGGGATGCGCTCCTCGACCTGGCTCATCGGGTCGATGATCCGGCGACCCATGGCAATCCGAACCCGGTCTCGATCCAACTCCTCACCCGTGCTGCGCCTCGCTTCGACGGCGGTCGAACTCCGGCGTTGACCGATGCCGTCGACGAACTCGCCGGATTGGTCTGCGATCTCGACCGGAGCGTGCTCGGAGTGCAGGGTCCACCCGGAGCCGGGAAAACGTACCGTGGAGCACACATGGCCAAGGCCCTGATCAAGGCGGGCAAGCGGGTGGGGATCATGGCGATGAGTCATGCTGCGATCGACAACTTCTTGGCCGAAATCTCCGTGGTTTGCGACGCCGATCCCGATGCCGACCTGCGAGCACTTCGTCTGCGCAACCTCCCCGAGACGGGCGCTCTCTCGGGGGTCACCTACACGAAGGCCGGTGCAGCGATCGCCAAGCCCGACCACAACCTGGTGGCCGGCACGGCGTGGACTTTCACGTCCAAGCACATGGCTGAAGCCCCCGTCGACGTCTTGTTGATCGACGAGGCAGGGCAACTTGCGCTTGCCGATGCGGTCGTGGCCTCGACCAACGCACGAAATGTCGTTCTGCTCGGCGACCCGCAGCAGCTTCCGCAGGTCGCCAATGCCGCACATCCCCACCCGAGTGGTTCGAGTGCACTCGGCCATCTTCTCGGTGATGAGGTGACCATTCCCCCTGACCTCGGTGTGTTCATCGAACAGACATGGCGGATGCACCCGGATGTGTGTCGGTTCATTTCCGACCGCATCTACCAGGGGCGCCTTGGCAGCCACCCCCACTGTGCCGATCGCTCGACCGAGGCCGGCACCGGTCTGCGGTGGATTCGGGCGATTCACGAGGACCGGTCGACCGACGCTCCGGAGGAAGCGGCGCTCATCGCGCAGCAGATCCGGCAGCTTCTGACCCAACAGTGGACCGACAAGGACGGTACGGCCCAGCCGATCACCGCCGATGACATTCTCGTCGTGGCACCGTACAACGACCAGGTCGACCTGCTCGAGAAGACGTTCGCAGCCGACCCTGCACTACGGGGTGTACGGGCAGGGACAGTCGACCGCTTTCAGGGCCAACAGGCTCCGATCGTGTTCTTCTCGATGACGAGCTCGACGGCTGACGACATGCCCCGCGGGATTGATTTCCTTTTCTCGCAGAATCGGTTCAATGTTGCGGTCAGCCGTGCCCAGTGCCTCGCCTACCTGGTCTGCACCGAGCCTCTGCTCGACACGCGGGCCAAGACTGTCGACGACATGGTGCGCGTTGCGAACATCTGTGCCTTCGTCGAAGGTGCGGTCCCAGTCGAAGTCAGCGTCGAGAGCGGAGAATCGTCATGAGAATCCTGCACACCAGCGACTGGCACCTCGGCCGAAGCTTCGGCCCGGTGTCGCTGCACGACGATCAGGTGGCGTTCTGCGACCTGTTCGTCGGTCTCGTGGATGAGCACGAAGCCGATCTGGTCGTCATCGCCGGTGACGTCTTCGATCGCGCAATCGCGCCGACCGAATCGATCGAGCTGTTCCGGACAACGTTGCGGCAGCTCCGCGACCTCGACGTGAAGGTGGCGGTGATCTCGGGAAACCATGACGGTGCCGATCGACTGTCGCCGTACGACGACCTGCTCGACGGTTCTGGCGTGTACGTCCGAGGTGGGTACGAGGGCGTCGGCCGGGTCATCGCCCTCGAGTTCGACGACGGCCCCCTCGACCTCGTGCTGCTGCCCTTCCTCGACCCGGTGGCAGCACCAGACGACGACCCCGATCGCAGCGCCGACGAAAAGCTCGCCCGTAGTGTGCGTCGGACCCACCACGATGTCCTGGCCGCAGCGATCGAGCAGGCCCGTTCCGAACGGCGAGCACCGCGCGCGGTTGCTGTTGCCCACGCCTTCGTGATCGGCGGTGACCGACCCGAAGACCAGCCCGAGGAGTCGGATTCCGAGCGCGTCCTCGAGGTCGGTGGGCATGGAGCGGTCAACCTGTCTGTGTTCGACGAGTTTTCGTACACGGCGTTGGGGCACTTGCACCGACCCCAACACGTCGGACGAGAAGCGATCCGGTACTCCGGAACACCGATCCCGTACTCGTTCTCCGAAGATCACCAGAAGTCGGTGACCATCGTCGACATGGATGCAACTGGTGCTGTCGAGATCGACACGATCGATCTCGAGGTTGGTCGCAAGGTCTATTCGATGACAGGCACCATGGACGAGCTTCTCGACGTCACCAGTCACCCTCAGGCCGTGGACCGGTTCGTTCGGGCAACGATCACCGATCCTGGCCTCGTCCTCG
>Ga0255776_10001684_pt1 | contig 25135 bp, 27 predicted proteins | sample 071ome_19_FD_179974 | JGI IMG/M metagenome (GOLD analysis project Ga0255776, IMG submission 179974) | Coastal salt marsh microbial communities from the Groves Creek Marsh, Skidaway Island, Georgia - 071413AT metaG (version 2) | ecosystem: Environmental > Aquatic > Marine > Intertidal zone >... | reverse complement strand
CCACGCACCTGACGCGGAATTGTGGCTGATCGGTGATGGCCCACTAGAGGCGGATTTGCGCGCCTTGGTGGCCGATCTTGGTCTTGTGTCCCGCGTCCATTTCTTGGGGTGGCAAGGGGATATTCTGCCTTTTGTGCAGGCCTGCGATATCTTGGCCATGCCGAGCCGTGATGAGGCTTTGGGCAATGTCATCCTCGAGGCATGGGCGGCAGGGCTGCCCGTGGTCGCCACGCGCAGTCAGGGGCCGCTCTGGTATGGGGTGGACGGCGAGAATATGGATTTGGTTGATATTGATGATGCGCCTGCGATGGGGGCTGCGATTGCACGGCTGGGGGCAGATCCTGCGCGGCGCGCGCGATTGGCACAAGCGGGTGCTGCAACCCTTGCAGCACGCTTTTCCAAAGAGGCAGTGATTGCGCAATATGTAACCCTTTTTCAAAATCTGGCCGAAGAAAAGGCGCAGCGATGACCGGGCGCCGCGTGATCCATATGCATTTTGGCACCGATGGCGGGGCGGAGCGGTTCTTTGTTAATCTGTGTCAGGCTTTGGCTGAAGCGGGGGTTGAGCAGCGTTTTGTGATCCGCCCCAATCGGGCTTGGGCCGAGGATATTCGCCCGCTTGGCACGATTTATGAAACCAATTTTCGGCTTCTCAGCCCTCAATCCCTTTGGCTGCGGTGGCGCTTGCGCCAGATGCGCGCGGCGTGGCGGCCAGATGCGACATTTGCATGGATGTCGCGCGCCTCGAAACTCTTGCCCCAATCGGGTGGGGGCGTGCGGATCACGCGCTTGGGGGATTATCCGCGCCATTTGAAAAACTTCGCACGCAATGATGTGATCGTTGCCAATACGCCCGGTATTGCGCAGGCCTGCCGCGATTTGGGTTGGCAGCGTCCCCTTGGGGTGATTTCCAATTTCGTGCGCGAGGTGACACCGCGTGCTATTGCGCGCACCATCTATGGCACGCCTGACGATGCATTTTTGATTGTCGGGTCGGGGCGTTTCATTCATCGCAAGGGGTTTGACACGCTGATCCGTGCCTTCGCACAGGTGGAGGGCGCGTATTTATGGCTCGCGGGTGAGGGCGAAAAACGCCCCGCGCTTGAGGCGCTTGCCCGTGATCTTGGGGTGATAGATCGTGTTCGCTTTTTGGGTTGGGTCGAGGAGCCGATGCATCTTGTGGCCAGCGCAGATGCCTATGTCATGCCTTCACGCCATGAACCGCTTGGGAATGTCATTCTCGAGGCATGGCGCAGTACCACCCCTGTTGTCGCCACGCGCAGCGAGGGGCCATCATGGTTTTGTGAGGATGGCAAGGATGCGCTGCTTGTTGATATTGACGATGTTGATGCAATGGCACATGCGCTCTTGCGATTGCGGGCCGAGCCAGACTTGGCCGCGCAATTGGTGACAGCGGGCCAAGCGCAATTATCCGAGAAATTCACCAAATCCCGCGTTGTGGCGCAATATTTGGCGCTGATTGACGGGGATTTGTCTGCAATGGATTTTGGCCGATGAAGGTGTTGATCATCAATATGGCAACGGCCAAGGATCGTATGGCCTTTATGGCCGCGCAGATGGATCATTTCGGTCTGGACTGGGCGCGGATTGAGGCGATCACCCCCAACACGTTAACCCCGCCTGCCGATGATCCTGTGTGGCATCGGTGGCAGCGCCCCTTGCGGGTGACAGAAATGGCGCTTTGCGCTTCGCATATGGCCGCATGGCGCGCTGTGATTGCGGCGGATGTCCCGCATTTGATTTTAGAGGATGACGCGACCTTGGCCGCGGATTTGCCCGCCTTCCTCGCGGATGTTGCGGGGTTGACCGATGTCGATCACATCTCGCTTGAGACGCGCGGTCGCAAAAAGGTTTTGGGCCGTGTCTTGCATTCAGCGGCCCCGATGCTGCGCCTGTGGCAGGATCGAACGGGTTCTGCGGCCTATATCGCCTATCCTCAGGGTGCAACGCTGATGCTTGATCACGCGCTGCGTGCGGGTGGGCCATCGGATGCAATTATCTCCTCCACATATGGGATGCGTAGTTATCAGGCTGTGCCTGCTTTGGCGGTGCAATTGGATATTTGTGCGCAATATGGGGTGCCGCAGGCGCTTGAAACCCGATCTTTGATTGATGCCGTTGAAAAGCCGCGCTTGCCCGTGTCGGGCATGGCGGCGCTTGGGTTTCGGACACGGCGGATTTGGGGGCAGATCGTCATGGGATGGCGTCAGTTGCGGCATCGGGGCACAAGGCTGCATGTCGCGCCTGCGCGCGATTGGCCGAAGATCACGCTATGAGGGCGTTACGGGCCTATATTGATATTCCACCGATATGGCTGTTCCTTGCCGCAGCGGCGGCGTGGATCTTGGCGCGGGAATTGCCGCTGATCATGACCTTTGGCCCCCTGTTTCGTGTGGGTGGGATTCTGACCATCGCTGTGGGGTTCGCCGTGATTTTATGGGCGGCTTGGTTTTTTTATCGGGCCAAAACACCGATTGAACCGCGCCATACCCCAAAGGCTTTGATCACATCTGGCCCGTTCAAATATAGCCGCAACCCGATCTATTTAGGCATGGTGTTGATTTTAATCGGGTGGGTATTGGTTTTGGGTGCGCTATCGCCTGTCTTGATCCCCTATCTCTATTTTTGGATGGTGGATCAACGTTTTGCTGCCCCTGAGGAGGATGGGCTACGCCACGCGTTCGGCGTTGAGGGCCTGCGCTATATTCAAACTACGCCGCGTTGGATTTAACCCTTCTTTGGTTTCCTTCGATAACAATCGCGGCCATAGTTGTGGCATGGGTGGAATATTACTGTGGCTCGCAAAGGCTTGATTGGCGCAGTCGCGAAAAGCGGCCTATGTGAAAGGGGACAGTGCAAGAGGGATGATGATGACAGGCTCGCTGCTGCAAATGGTTCTAGGTCGGATGGTCATTGGCCTGCGCCCCATGGTGCAGGCGCTCTGTTTTGCGGTTTTGGCAGTTATGGCCCTGTCCCCCAAAATGGCCGAGGCGCAATTATCCGCAACAGGCCCTGTTGTTGTGGAGTTGTTTACCTCGCAAGGCTGTTCCTCTTGCCCGCCTGCGGATGCGTTGCTCAATGAATTGGCCACGCGGGGCGATGTTTTGCCCTTGGGTCTGCATGTGGATTATTGGGATTATATCGGTTGGCCCGACACATTCGCCCAACCTCAATTCTCGCGCCGCCAAGAGGCCTATGTGCGCGCCGCAGGGGGGCGGCGGGTTTATACGCCGCATATGGTCGTGGGGGGGCATGATCATCTGGTGGGGGCGCAGCCGATGGAATTGGCCGATTTGATCCGCGCCCATGCCGCGCAGGGCTATCCTGTTGCGGTCGAACTTATTCGCAGTGCAGACGGCTATCGCCTGACGGCGCAAACCACGCAGACTGCGCCTATGGTGGTGCAGGTGATCCGCTATACCCCGCGTGCTGAAGTGGATATCACCCGTGGCGAGAATGCGGGGCGTGATGCCCATTACAGCAATGTGGTGCGGGGTTTGGAAATCTTGGGTGATTGGGATGGCCGCGCCCCGTTTGTGCGCACGATCACGGCAGAGGCAGAGATGGATTTGGCCGTGGTGGTGCAGGCCCGCCTTGGCGCTGGTGCGCTTGGCCCTGTGATGGGGGCTGCACGGGCGCCTCAATAAACAGGGCGCTATAAATCGCGGCGCAGCGCTTCTTCTTCTTCGGCATCAAGATCAAAATAACGCAATTGGCGTTCGGGCTTCCAGCGGCGATGCACCCACAGCCATTGTTCGGGTGTTTCGCGGATGCGCCGCGATATTGCATCTGAAATGGCCTGCGTCATGGCCTCGGCTGTGTCATGCGGGATGGGCGCATCGACCAGAATGTCGAAATCCAAGCCATTTTCACAGCGGCGCGCAAAAATTGGCACAACCAGCGCATCATGGCGCAACGCCATTTCCGCCCCCGTCAGGGCTGTTGGGGCAGGTTTGCCTAAGAAATCAACGCGCACCCCATCTGCGAAATATTGATCCAACAAGATGGCGCATTGCCCACCCCCCTTGATATGGCGTAGGAATTGCGCCACGCCCCGCCGCCCGCGGGGAAAGGCGGGGCCGCCGAATGCGCGCATCGTATTTTCGTAATGGGCATTCACATAGCCATTGTTCATGGGGCGATAGAGCCCGCCCATGTGATAGCCGCGTTGGTTCATAGCGCTGCGAAAGGCTTGGTAATTGCCGAAATGGCCTGAGACAAACAGGATCGGGCGACCCGCCTGTCGCGCGGCCTCGGCTGCCTGCCATCCTGCGCCATGGGGCTGCCAGTGCTTTGCACGGGCAATCAGGTCGGGTGCACAATATTGCTCAATCACCGAACGGCCCAGATTATCTAAACTGGCATCGGCAATATCTGCGCGCCGTTTCTCAGACAGATCGGGCCAGATATAGGTCAGATGCGCCATCGCGCGGCGGCGAAACCCCGCAAGCGGCCCCAGAACGCGCCGCGTCAGCCATCCAATCAAGGCCACACGCTGCGCATAGGGCAGGGCACGTGCAGCCGCCAGAACCGCTTGGAATAGGGCGTTTACGACCCAATCAACAGGGGTGCGGCGATCTCGGTCATAGGCGGCCATGGCGGCTGAATCTTTCCCTCAGCCATCCGCGCGGGCGGATGCCACATGGTCAATCTGCGGGCCGAGATGGGGCATGGGATAGCCCGCAGTGGCAATCGCGTCCAAAATGTCATCCCGCGCCATGGTGCCTGCAAGGGCAAAGGCCGACAAAACCGCCGAACGCGTGCCAGAGGCGCAATAGGCCAAAATCTTGCCGCTGCTGCCCTCAATCGCATCGGCCTGTTCGTCAATCATGTCCATGCTTAACCCCGCAGCCCCCATTGGATTATAGACAAATTCCAAACCCGCCGCTTCGGCCGCGGCCTCAAATGCCGCTGCTTGCAGGGGTTCGGGGTTCTCAGCATCGGGGCGGTTGCAGATGAGCGCAGTGAACCCTTCTGCTTTGAGGGGGGCCAAATCCTCGGGCGCGACTTGCGGCGAGACAAAGATTTTGTCGGTGATTTGGCGCAGTTCCATTTCAGGACATCCTCTGTTGTGGTCGGTTTCTGATTGCACAGACCGTTTCACCCAATCTAGGCAGGCTTGGGGCTGAGGGCAATTGTAGAAGTTGACATTCATTGAAGCGGCGGCTGGTCCCCGGTAGCTCAAAAAAGCGCGTGTCTTAGGTGAGAAAAATTCCGATCACCACAGACATCAGCCCCAGAGCTGAAAGCAACAGCGCGCCCATGTTGATCACCACGATCCGCTGCAATTTTACGCGCAACTCAGCCTCGGGCCGGCCTGCGCGTTTGGCGGCTATGGCCGCGAAAATGCAATAGGCCAAAAGGCTAAGGCCGATCAATGTCAGCCCAGTTCCGATCCAAACAAGCCATTCCATCGCGCATATTCCCTTGGGCTTAAAATTCACTGCCCGCGGGCTAACGCGATTGCGAACTTCGCGCAATCCTTTTGCGCCAAACTCGCTTGCGAAAGCCAATGACGGGCGCTAGGTCATGGGCTGTAGAATTTTGCTGATCCGCCCGAAGGAGACATGTGTCATGGATGACCAAATTACCCAAAGCCCCGCTGCCCCCTCTTCCTCGGATGCGACGTATCGGGTCACCGCAGATGAGCTGCGTGCCTTTATCGAGCGGTTTGAGCGTCTCGAGGCTGAGAAAAAGGACATTGCCGATCAACAAAAAGAGGTAATGGCCGAGGCCAAAGGACGCGGTTATGACACCAAAGTCATTCGTAAGCTGATCACATTGCGCAAGCGCGAACCTGACGATATCGCCGAGGAAGAAGCTGTGCTTGAAATGTATAAAGAGGCGCTGGGGATGCGTTGAAGCGCAAACATCCGTGTCCCGCTGATCTGCGTGATTTCAAGCATCCTAAAGTCGCTAGAGAATGCGCGCGTTTCATCGAAAATTTTTCAATCCAGCCTCTTGCGTCTGCCGCCGTAAAGTCCTATGTCGCCCCGCAGTGCCCCTATAGCTCAGCTGGTAGAGCATCTGATTTGTAATCAGAGGGTCCGCGGTTCGAGTCCGTGTGGGGGCACCATTAAATCAATCACTTACATGATTTATTTAACAAATTCCTTGTCTTGGGGTGCCATATGGGTGCCAAAAGTTTAGGGGTTACTTGGCTTAATTCGTGGCATTGATAAGCTAGGGCAGGGGACGGGGACCCCCGATATCAGACCGTGCGCCTCGGACCTCGGAGTTTAATGCCGGGGTGGTGGTTTCAGTGGTGTGGAGTTCGACTAGGAAAAACTCGATGCTGAGAGGAGGCCATGGAATGGTAGGGCACCGACGTTCTATTATCGCAGCTTCTTATGCCGCTCTGAGTTTTCCCAAAAAACTCACGAGGCGCCAAGACCCCGACCAATTTTACGGGCCGTTTGTAGCGTTTTTCTAGAGATTTCAGCTTCGACCTTGTGGGTAGTTTTCGTCACGCTGATCGCAGCGATGACGGCGCCGGACATGTCACGGACTGGGGCCGCAACGCTGCAAAGGCCGCTCTCAAACTGCCCCTCATGTACGACTGTTTCAAATTGACGGTCACGTTTTCGATTTTCAAAAACGGTGGCAATTTCGGCAGGCGGTCGCCCTTCCATGAGCCGCCGTATTTCTCGTTCCGTCTTGTACAAAAACAACAGACGACCCATTGCTGTCTGGGATGCTTGCAGCCTGCTACCCACATGAACAAGAGATGATAATCCATCGGTGGCCGGATAGCGCAACAGATAAAGTACATGGCGTCCATCGAGCACCGCGAGGTGCGTCGACCAGTCAAGGTCATCGCGAAGGGTTTCCAAAGGCTTTTGTGCAACTTCCAGCAATTCTCGGCTGGCCAGCAATCCGTAGTTCAGTCTTAGGACCTGCGGCCCTAAGCAGTATCGCGACTTACCCGACACCTCCAACAGGTAACCTTCGGAAACGAGCGTATGAACAGTTCGAAATGCAGCCGAGCGCGTCACGCCAAGGGACCGAGCTATGTCAGCGAGACTTTGTTCGGAGCGTTGTGCTGTGAAGCTGCGTAGCACTGCCAGCCCCCGTACGAGCCCTGGAACATTATAAGGGTCGCTATCACTCATCTTAGTCTCGCGTTTTGTATATAAAACGGATTCTTGCCATGAAACATGCGCGAGCGCAACGGTAGTCCAAAGGTTAGCAAAGGAACGAAAAATGAATATCGAAAGCAAGATCGGGCAGACATTGGAAGAACGTCTTGCCGCTCATACCGGCCGCTTCACAGATAAATCGTTCGACTGGAAAGCTTTCCCGTCGAACGTGGGGTTTGACGAATTAGAACGGGCGCAGATGCGCTATATTGGGGCGGGTGGATCGCCCAAAGTCGGTGATACCTCGACGCTGAAACCTGATAATTTCACGCTCAGCCTGATCTATAAGGAGCCGGGTCGCTATGCAGCCTGCCATAGCCACGAGATTGAGGAAAGTTTTCTGATCATCGATGGCGCGCTGATCGTGGGCTGGGAAAAGGATGGCGACGTAGTCGAGGTCAATCTTGGCCCCAAAGACATGATCCTTAATGCGCGCGAAATCGGTCACGGGTTCCGGGTGGACGGTGTTGAACCTGTGATGATGTCGATTTCGGTTGATGTAGGCAAGCCGCTGCCCCCCGTCTATCATTACCATCCGAAAGAGCACCCTTCGGAGCTGGCACGTAGCTTTGGTGCGCAACCTGGAAAGACGCTCAAGTTCGACCGAAGTGGCGACCATCCGCTGCAAAAGATCATGGCGGATTACGTCGTGCGTCATGCCGAATTGCCGACTATCTGGGACGATGCAGGCTTTACACGGAAGATTTATGTAGGCGACGCGCCAGGCGCGATCACACATGACACTTGCCGCAAGGAAATGTGGGGCTTGCCTGTAGGCGCAAGACTAGCGCCGTTCACTCGAAACGTCGAGGACGCCTATCTGTGCCTTGAAGGTGCCGTCGAGGTCGTCTGGGTAGATGATAATGGTGACGAGGCCATTGTTGAACTGGGGCCGCGCGATTTAGTTAAGACCCCGGCTGGGCAGGCACATTACTTGCGTAATCCCGGTGCTGGGGCGGCAACTGTCTGGACTGTAATCGGGTGTTCGGGCTACGATGGTGCAACCTATTCCAAGGGGTGAGGGCTTTACGTGACAGGAAATAAGAATGATAAACCTGACGCATTCAAAGCTGTCATGGCCGCTGCACGGGCGGACTTAGGAGGTCCGGACCTTGCGCATCAAAGCCGCGGAAGAGATTTGTCGCCGGCCGAGGAAGCGTTGGCTGATGCCCTAATGGAAATCTATACTGCCGGCGCGTCGGGGGGCGAGGCCGTTGCGGCGGCGCTTGCAAAAAAAGGTGTGCGCTCACCGAGTTCGGGCAGCACCGACTGGACTGCAGAGATCCTGGCGCAAGAACTTGCCGCGCTGAATGCTGATCTGGACAGGGCGTATGCGGAAAACGGCTTTGGCGGCTGAGGTCAGTAGTGGAGATAGGAGTGTGCAAAGATGATGACGGCAGAGATGAAGGCTCGCATCGAGGAGCGTGTGAACGAAGGGCTCAAGAACCGATGGTATCCTGTCGCTAAATCTGTCGAAATTCGATCAGATCGTCCCTATGGCGCTTTGGTCCTCGGCAACAAGATGGTTATGTGGCGCGATGACACGGGGGGCATTCGCTGTATCGAGGATTTTTGCCCCCATCGCGGCGCACCGCTGAGCTATGGCGAAGTACATAACGGCAATATCGGCTGCCGGTATCACGGTGTTATTGTCGATGGCACGGGCACCATACAGCAGGTTCCCGCAATGCCGGATTGTCCGATGGAAGGCCGAAAGGCGCTTCGATCCTATCATACACAAGAGGCGAACGATGCCGTGTTTGTCTATGTGTCAGACAATGAAGATGACACGCCTCCAGATCTACCCTTGCCAACCGAGCTGAGCGATCCGTCCTGGACAGGTTTTTTGTGCACCGCCGAATGGGGCGTGAATTACCGTTATGCGCTCGATAACCTCGCCGATCCGATGCACGGCTGTTATCTGCATGCAGAAAGTTTCACACTGGCGTTTGGGTCGAAACAAGATTTGCTGGAATTGGATAACCGCGCCGACGGGTTTCGGGTCAGCCGCGTCGGACAGGTGGGCGAAAACTTCGACTGGACCGAATTTGCATTGGCCGATGGCGGTATGTTCTGTTTCCTAGACATCCCCTATCCACCGGCCGCTGGTCCCGGCGGGCACATGCGTATTCTGGGTTATGTTACGCCAATCGGTCCACGCAGGTGCAAGGTGTTTTTTTGGCGGATGCGTCAAGTTCAGGGATTTGATCGCGATAGCTGGCGTTTTCTTTACCGTGCGCGGCTTGAGGCGCGGCACTGGAATGTACTGGAGCAGGACCGCGTAATGCTTGAAGGTATGCCGGATGGCGCGCGTAACCGCGAGATGCTTTATCAGCATGACATCGGTGTGGCCCATCTACGCCGCGCACTGCATCGTGCCGCGAAAGAGCAGGTCGCGGCTGAGGATGCCGCTGACGTGGCCGCTGAATGACCCTGACTGGACGGCGCATCCTAATTACCGGCGCGGCCCGCGGGCTGGGCGAAACTCTGGCTTGGCATCTTGCTGAGGCGGGCGCGGAGTTAATCCTCGCCGATATTCTTGAAGAGGAAGGCCGCGCAGTGGCCAAGGCGCTGGATTCTCGGTTTGCCCCTGTCGATCTGCGCGACCCTGTCAGCATTGCGGCCTTCGCCGACACTGTGGAGGGGCCGCTTCATGGACTCGTTAACAACGGGGCCATTGCCACAGGGATTGGTGGGATTGGGTTCGAGGATGTCGAGATTGACACTTTTGACCGGGTGATGGAGGTCAACGTGCGCGGTACATGGCTGATGATCCGAGCAATGGCCCCGCATCTCAGACAAGCCGGAAGCGGACGGATTGTGAACGTGGCCTCGGATACAGCACTTTGGGGCGCACCGAACCTGATTTCCTACACGGCATCCAAGGGCGCAGTTATTTCTATGACACGGTCCTTGGCGCGCGAACTTGGGCCAGACGGGATCGGCATCACTGCGATCGCGCCAGGGATCCTGACCACCGAAAGCACTAATTACGTGCCACGCGAACGTCACGCGCATTACGAGACATACCGCGCCGTGCCTGGCCCGCAACCGGCCGAGGATATTACTGGGACTGTGGCGTTTTTGCTTAGTGAGGCGGCGCTGACGCTGACCGGACAAGTGTTGCCAGTTAACCGGGGCTTTGTGTTCACGTGACCCCTGAGTCTCTGATTGCCGATCTTCAGAAACCGTGGCGACATGGAGAACATATAGACGCGAGGGGGATAGTTCTGGATCAACCGCTGATCCTTGACGGGATGGTCCTGCGGGGTGTCGATCTCTCAGGTGCGCAAATGAGGGCGGGCCTCAGCGCCAGGGGCGCACAGTTCTGCGGTCTCGCGTGGATGAGGGGGGTCTGGGTTGATGGAGACCTTGATTTAACGGGCGCGAAATTTCAAATCGATTTTCGGGCTGAGGATGTGGTAGCTGACAGGCTGCTTCTTAACGAAGTCGAAGTGCGCGGAGTTCTGGCGCTGGCCCGTTTACGGGCACGTACGGTGTCGATGACGAACGCGCTGATCATGGCGAACCTTACGTTGGAGCGTGCCGAAGTGACCAAGGGTGTCGACCTATCTGGGAGCGAGATCATGGGTGGATATTGGGCCGATGGCGCGCGTCTCGGCGCGGTTGTAACCGATGGCTGCGATCTTCATGGACGGCAGCACAACTGGGAGGCCACGGTAGCCTGAATCGTCATGCCTGGTGGGTCGGGATCAGCGAGGAATCCTGTAGCGCCATTTGCCGGTCGACGAGTTGATGCAGCATTTGCGCCTTATGCTTTGAGGCTGCCTTATCCGCCCAAAGGTTCGACAATTCGTACGGATCAGTGCTGAGGTCGTAAAGTTCACCAAGATCTGATCCTTCGAAAACGGTCAATCGCCAGCTTTCATGAACAAGCGTGCGGCTCGCCACGGGCCCTCCGGGATCGGCAAAGGACAGGCCCGCATCTTCGATCAGCACCGGCAGGTTATTCACGTTCTCGGCCAGAAGATCGCGGCCCTGCATGCCAATGGGTTGCTGGATGCCTGCCTGCGCCAGTAGTGTTGGAGCGAAATCGATGGCGCTGCCTTGTAGGTCGCTGACCTGACCTCCGGCGGCCTTTGGCGCCGCCCAGATAAACGGCACGCGTATCAGTCCATGACTGTGCACCCCGTGTTTCAGGATCGTGCCATGATCGCCCATGTAGTCCCCGTGGTCGGACATAAAAATCACGTGGGTTGTGTCGGCCTTGCCGCTCTGTTCCAGCACCGCCAGAATGCGTCCTACCCAATCGTCGATCATTGTGATTGCGCCGTAATTCAACGCAATCATACGACGGAGTATGTTGGCATCGGGATGGAAGGGCCAGTAGGCATCGGGTTTTTCTGCCCCCAAATCGTAGACGCGCTGAAGTTGCCTTGGCAGATCGTTCCGTTCGCGAGTTGGATGGTCGAAGCTGACCGGCAATATAACATCCGCTGGGTCGTACATATCGAAATAGCGCCCCGGTGGCGTGAACGGGTGATGTGGATCAGGAAAGGACGCAACCAGCAGAAATGGCCGCTCATCAGGTGCGCCTAGAAAGGCACATGCCTCTTCACCGACATAAGCTGTGGGATAAAGCTCTTCCGGCAGACTCGTGCGCCAGACCTGCGGGGTTCCGACACTGTCGCTGTTCAGTGCATTTTCGCGTCCGCGCGGATCAGGTGCACTGCCCAGACGGTCGGCAAGCCAGCCCGTGTAATGCCCTTCGACCTGATCACCATGGCCAATGCACAAAGAAAGGTCGTCAAAGCCGTAGTACGGGCGCGGGATTTCTTTGTCGGGGGTCTCGATCCAGCTGGCTCGGATCTCGTGTTCGTAATCTGGACCCGTGCGCTGATCCCTCCTGGACATATTAAAGGGTGATGCAGGGGGCGTCCCATGCCCCTTCAGTGGCGGACTTGGAGATTTGATCGGTGAGACGTTCTGAAAATGCGCTTTGCCCACCAGCCCGGTACGATACCCTTCAGCTCGCAGGACATCCGCGTATGTCGTGCTGTTCAGCGACAGCGGAATGCCGTTCTTACGGCAGCCATTCACCGTGGTGAGCTGCCCGGTTGCCAGCGCCGCTCGGTTCGGCTGACAGATCGGATTGGAAACATAGAAGCGGTCAAATCGCTTGCCACGCGCAGCAAGCATGTCCAGATTGGGCGTGTTAACAATCGGGTTGCCGTAGCAACGCAGATGATCCGCCCTTTGCTGGTCGGTCATGATGACCAGAAAGTTAGGACGGGGGGCTGTCATAACCGGGTCTCCGCCGCACGATCAAGAGCATCCAGTTTGCTGTAAAACCCATCGACCGCCGATTGCGCAGTGGCGCGCAGCCGGTTGTTGCGCGCCGCCATGTCATCGCCTGGGGTCTCTTGCGCACCTGCCTCGCCAACCGCGCGCGAGACGTCCTGCACGAATTTGCAAACATCGTATCGTGCCTCGCCAAACAGAGTGAGTGCTGTGTCTACGTCAGGCGCCACTTCGAGAGCCCGGGCTAGAACAACCGCATCCTGCATGGCCATAGCCCCACCCTGGCCCATAAATGGCGTGCCCGCATGGGCCGCATCTCCTATCAGAAGTACGCGACCACGATGCCACGGAAGCGGCATAACGATCTCTTCAACAGCGGTATAAAGCGTTTCGCTTTCCGGCCCCAGCTCATCAAGAAAGGCACGCGCGGGGCCGTCGAACTCGGCGAAGCGTGCCCGCATCATCTCAGGCCAGTCGGCGGTTGGGTAGAAAGCATCGGCGGGTTCCGCCACTGTCCCAAAGGTATAAAGCCGGTCGTCGCTAATTGGCATGATGCCGAACCGCTTGGCAGGACCCATCATCATGATTTTGTACCTTAGATCGTCTGGCCGTGGGTGCACGGAGCGCCAGACGCCAAACCCAGTATAGCGCGGCTCCACATCTATCCCCATCATCTTGCGTGTGGTCGAACGCAGTCCATCGGCTGCAATCACCAAATCGTAGCGCCTCGTGGTGCCATCGGAAAACGTGACGCCGACCCCATTGTCTCGATTATCAAGCGCGCTGACCGTCGTTCCCAGTTTCAGCGGCACACCCAGTTCGTTCACAGAGTCAGCCATCACCCGGTGCATTTCGGCGCGTTTTATCCCAAGGATGGCGGGGATGCTCCCGGCGGCGGCAGAGGGATAGGTGGTCGTCGTAATGTCTGCTCCGGTGTGATCGTAGTAGGCGTTCTTGCCATCGGGGACGACAAAACCCGCGGCTATGATATCAGGCAGAATACCAAGCGTTTCCATGCTCTGCAGACCGTTTGCATAAACGAATATGCCGGAGCTTTGAAACCGCCATTCGGCCTGCTTTTCGACAATCTCCACCGAGTGGCCAAGGTTTGACAGAGCAATCGCTGCGCAACAGCCTGAGATGCCGCCGCCGATGACAAGCACTTGATGGTTGGGCATAGTCCCTCCTAATTGAACATCGCGCTGACCGGTCCAGTGACCAGCCATGGGCAGAAGAAAAGAATTAGAATAGCCAGAAGATCGAGCAGGATGAACGGAATCGCAGCGCGGTAGATGTCGTTCATAGTGGTGCCTGCCGGGGCAACCGCCTTCATTACGAATAGTGCGGCTCCGAATGGGGGGGATGTCGCGCCCGTCTCGATTGCTACAAGGAACAATGCAGCAAACCAGATCGGATCAAAGCCAAGTTGGATTACAACGGGGACAAAGATCGGAAGCGTGATCAGCATAATGGGCAGCGGTCCCATGAACATGCCCAGAAATACCACCAGCATAACCATCATAAACACAATCGTGGAGGGAGAGACGTCCAGCGACAGAACCGCATCGACCATATCGTAAGACGCGCCGGTAAAGGCCAGAAGCTGAGAAAAAGTAACGGCGCCAGAGACGATCAGGAGCACCATGACTGAAATATTGGAGCTGGCAAGAATAGTCCTACCAAAGACCTGCGGGGTCAGGCGACGCTTGAAAAGCGCAAGAAGGAGCGTAGCGAACGCGCCCGTTGCCGCGGCTTCGCTGGGTGTGGCGATGCCAAGGAAAATGACCCCAACGACAGAAAAAACTACCAATGAAAGCGGCGCGATATTGATCAGCGTCGAATTCAGTTTGTCGGACAATGGCACCGGCTTGACCTCAAAAGTGGGCGCGAGCTCGGGGCTGATCGCGCAACGTCCGACGATGTAGATGACGTAAAGCAGCGCCATCAGAAGGCCCGGCACGATAATCCCGATAAGGATCTGGCCGATGGATATTTCGGCGATTACCCCGAGCACAACCGCCAACGACGAGGGCGGGATCATAATCGCCAGACCAGAAGAGCCAAGTATTGGCCCAAGCGACATCGGTTTTTTGTAGCCGCGTTTTTCCATTTCTGGCGTCAGCGACGATCCAAGCAGCGCGATGGAGCCCATTGAATTACCTGTGAGCGTTGAAAACAGCACCCCACCGCCCACCGCCATCAGGGCAAGCCGCCCGCGCAACTTGCCGAACCATTTGTCGAGCGTATCCATCAAGTCAGTCGCGATGCGCGACTGGAACATGGCCTCACCCATGATCATGAAAAGCGCGATTGGGATCAGTGTAAAGCTGCTAATACTGTCGACAGTATTGATAATAAGCTGTTCGATCCCTGCCGTGCCGCCCATCAGGATATAGGCTCCCACAAGGTTCACCGCGAAGAAAGCGAATGCCACGGGAAGCCCAGCCAGCATCAGCAGAAACAGCGGCCCGAGGATTACTAGCAGGGTGACGTACCACTCCATGATCACGACCCCTTGGATCTTAGATTGCGAAGAACAACGTCCAGAAACTGCACCGCCATTAGTCCGGTACCCAAAGGCATCGCTGACGTGATCCACCAGCTCAGTGGTCGCATCACCGTCACTTCGCGGGTGCCAAGGTCAAACTGGTTCACCACGACCTGCATACCGATAATTGTTAGGATTATGCACACGATCAGACCGATCGCTCCGTTGAACAGGTTTGATATCCTCTTGCGCTCACCGGTGAGGTCGCTTGTCAAAAGGTCCATCACTACATGGCGGTTCAATTCCAGCAGGTAGGGAGCGCCGAGAAAGGTGATAAAGATGAGCGCGTATTCGCTGGCCTCGATCACCCAAAGCTGTGACGAGGCGCCGAGCGCCCGCCCAATGACCTCCATACAAACGATTGTTGCGATTCCAAAAAGAAGCGCCGCGCCAATGATCGCACAGATCAAATTGATGCGACTGAAAACCGTCCGCACCAGATTAAGGGTAAGCGTCATTGGGGATCCTTGTGTTTATCATATCGGTACCGGGGCAGACCCCGGTACCGATAAAAAGGCGACCATTACCGATCGAGCATCGCACGCAATTCAGCGGCGATTTCCTCGCCGGCATTTGCCGCAGTCATAGCCCAAGCCGCATCCATCGCGGTACTTTCATAAGCCGCCGCATCATCGCCAGTCAGCTCGAGGAAAGTCCAGCCTTTGTCGCGCATCTGCGCCTGACTCTCGGCGATTGGCTCTGCCCAGATCGAATCCATTCGCGGCGCGAAATCGTCACGCAGGAACGATACCAGTTCGCCTTGTACGCCCTCAGGGATCTCTGCCCATGTTTCAGGGTTCATAAGGACAGGGAAACCGGCTCGGTAGACGCCTGGAGCGATAACCGTTTTGACCAGATCACCGAACTGTTCGGCCTGACCAAGGGGGCCCTGCATAAAGCCGTCAATCGCGCCACGTTCCATAGCGGTGAATATCTCGCCCATCGGCAGCACGATTGGCTCGGCTCCCAGCGCCTGGACCAGCGGCAACAGCGTCGGGAAAACGCGAATGCGCTTGCCTCTGAGATCGTCGAGGCTACTGACCTCTTCGCCCATATAAATGAAGAAGTTCAGCTCAGTCGCAGGGATCTCTCCCAAATATATAAGGCCCCTTTCAGCATGAATTTCGGTCATGCGTTCGTGGTAATCTGTAGCCGCGATTTCTTCATAGTTCTTGAACGAGAGGTTCATGGTACCCGACGTTGGCACCAGACCCTCGTAGTAGCTGGGGCTGGTATATGTCATGTCTATTGCCCCATTGCGCACGCCCTCAGCCTGCTGGAAGGGCGGCATTACCTCGGGGCCGCCGCGCCAGTTGATCTCCACTTGGCCCGCGAATCTTTCGTTCACTTCCTCGACAAAGCTGCTGAACGGGCCGTTGATGTAAACCGGTTTTGGCGCCAGCGTGACGGCATTGATCTCAACGGCATCCGCAAAGGCTGGTCCAGCCATCAGTGCGACGGCAAGAACCGTGCTTTTGAATAGATGTTTCATATTACCTCCCTGTTTTAGTGTCTTAGTTGAGCGGTGTGTTCCAGGCATTATAACCATAAACCCAATCCGCATTTGAACCTTTTTTGAGCCATTCGTTGGCAAGCGAGCTTTCCTGAATCCGGGCAGTGCGCGGTTTGCGCTCGTTTTCGTAGCGGGCTAAAGCATTTGGGATATCTGCCGGCTCAGTGCTATTGAGCGAGCGTGCCAGAACAGCTGCATCTTCGATTGCCATGCATGCACCCTGCGCCATGAATGGCGCCATCGGGTGAGCGGCATCGCCCAGCAGAGTCACTCGGTCCTTCGCCCATTGGGGCATTGGATCGCGTACATGTAAGGCTGATCGCGTCACCTCGTTAACGAAGCCCAGAATCCGTTGGGCGTCAGGGTGAAAGTTGGCATATTCAGTGCGTAGGTCATCCACATTGCCAGGCAGGGTCCAGCCTTCTTCTGACCACTCAGACTGCGGCAAGGTCGAGAATACAAAGATCTCCCGTCCGCCGGTCAGTGGGAATACGACGATCTGCTTTTCTGGAACTTCTCCCCACCACTTGGTGAAGGCGTCGAGATCTGGAAGATCGCGGGCAGCTTCGGCTGAGAACACGCCGCGATATGACACCATCCCGGTATAAGTTGGGCTGTCATCGCCCCACAGTGCGTTGCGTACCACAGAATGGATGCCGTCAGCGCCGATCACCAGATCGAAAGATTCGCACAAACTGTCCTCAAATTGAAGGGTTGCAGACGCATCGCCGGTCTCGACGCCGGAAACAGATCGCCCGAGTTGCACCACGTCTTTAGGCAAGCTATTTCTGAGCGCGTCTAGCAAGTCGGCCCTATGGATTGTTAGTTGGGGCGCGCCATACTTTTCTTCGGCGGCCGAACTCATCGGCAGCCGTGAGGTTTCTTCACCCGTTATCCCGTCCCGGCTAATCCGGAACGCAGGGCGTGCTGCTGTTTCTCTCAGCAACTCGCCCACTCCCAGTCGGTCAAGAACAAAGACTGCGTTGGGTGTCAGATTGATGTCAGCGCCGACGCGATTGAAGGAGCGAGTCTTTTCGAAAACTGTCACGTCATTGCCAAACTGGTTTAGGGCAATGGCTGCGGACAAGCCGCCGATACCACCTCCGCAAACCGCGATCTTCAAGCCCGGCACGGTCATTTCCTCTCTTGCCAACTGTTCTATAATGAACATTATGTTCAAAGGATAGGCGCGCCCGATTTTTCGGTCAACTATTTTGTCCAGACGAGGATAAACCATTGGAATGAAAGCCCAACGATGAAGACAGACGTTCAGGAAAAATCTCCGAGCAAAGAGTATTCGGTCCCACCGGTCGAACGGGCGATCAGACTTCTGCGATATGTAGGCGATGGGAACACCTGCCGAAATCTGAGCACTGCCTCCCGTGACATCGGAATTAATCGCACAACGCTTATTCGCTTGATTCATACACTTCTTGACCAGCGGATGATTGAGGATATTGGCGACGGCGCGGGCTATCGTCTTGGTGTTGGGCTGGTGACGCTGGGGGCGCAGGCGATTGCCGGGCGGGATCTTGTGCGGACTTGTCAGTCTGTTCTTGAGCACCTCTGTCAGGAAACGGCTATGTCCGCGCATATCGGCATTTTGGACGGCACCGACATAGTCTACCTCAGCCGAGTTGCACCCAATTCGCATCTTGTCAGTAACGTGCACGCGGGTGCGCGATTGCCAGCGCATGCCTCTTCAATCGGGAGGGCGATCCTTGCTGAGATGGACGCCGCGAGCATTACCGCGCTCCTGGCAGGGGTGACACTGGACGCCGTGACCCCCAAGACACCCACAACAGTCGAGGCGGTCATCTCGCAGGCCGCCAACGACAAGGCCAAAGGATATGCTTGGAGCGTTGGCAATTTTGAAGTAGGGATCGGGTCGTGCGGGGCGGCGGTTTTCAATCACACTGGCGCTGTTGCGGCGGCACTTAATGTGTCCGGACCGGACACCCAGTTTACTGATCCCGAGAGCGGCTCGCGAATCCGCGACGCAGTGTGCAGGGCCGCTTTGGAGGCCTCGGTGCTTCTGGGAGCGCCAAAGAGGGGATGATATCAATCATTGGTGGGCCATCTGGCCCAGGGATGCGGCGCGCCGCTCAGATCTGTGTAGAAGGATTTCTGGCGCTGGTACGCGCGTATACCTTGCCGCCCCTTTTCGCGTCCCATCCCGCTGCTGCCATCCCCGCCAAACGGTGTTGAGATTGAGAATTGCTTGTAAGTGTTGATCCAGACGGTGCCCGCGCGGATCGCCCGTCCAACGCGCTGCGCTTTGGGGTAATTTTGGGTCCAAATCCCGCATGCAAGGCCATAGTCGTTGTCGTTGGCCAGACCTATAACCTCCGCCTCATTTTCGAACGGAAGAACTACCAGAACTGGGCCAAAAATTTCTTCGCGACAGATGCGGGCGTCGTTGCCAAGGCCTGCGATTATGGTCGGCGACAGATACGCACCGCTTTGGAGCTCAGGCAAATCAGGTTGCACGCCGCCAGCAAGTATCTCACCACCTTCAGCCACACCGGCGGCGATGTAATCCTCGACCATGGCGCGATGATCAGAATGGATCAGCGAGGAAACCTGCGTTTGCGGATCGAACGGGTGGCCCATGCGCAGTCGTCGAGTAGCCTCGACCAGTCTCGCGACAAAGCGGTGGTAGATCGACCGCTGCACAAACAGGCGTGAGCCTGCAATACAGCTTTGGCCTGAGGACGAGAAGATGCCGAACAAAATACCCGCGATGGCGACATCTTCGTCACAATCATCAAAAACAACGGTTGGAGATTTTCCCCCCAATTCCAATGAAATAGGCATAAGTTTGTCCACAGCCGCGCGCGCGATTCGCCTTCCAGTTTCGGTGCCACCCGTAAATGACACCCTGGCGATATCGGGATGTGCGATAAGTCGGTTGCCTACCTCGCGCCCTGATCCCGGTAGGACAGAAAAGAGCCCGGCTGGCAACCCTGCCTTCTCGATGATGCGCGCCAGTTCCAGACTTACCAATGGCGACCAGCTTGCCGGTTTCAGTACTACGGCATTTCCCGCAGCGAGTGCAGGCGCAACCTTCTGCGCGTCCGACGCGATCGGCGAATTCCACGGGGTAATTGCTGCGACGACACCCAACGGCTCGTGCATTGACATTGTCTGATAGGCGCCGCGCGGGACAGTCAAACTTTCGTCAGATGTTTCCAGAACTGCCCCGAAATAGCGGAACGTGCCTGCTGCGGATGCAGCCAGTGCGCGTGTCTCGCTCAGCGTCTTGGACGTATCACGGCTTTGAACCCAAGCGATTCGGTCAATATTTCGTTCGATTCCGTCTGATATGCGGTAAAGATAGCGTGCCCGTTCATGAGGTTTGAGGCCTTGCCACGCTGGATCAGCTTGCGCCGCACTTGCCCGCGCGATGGCCTCTTCTGCGTCATCTACGGACGCGCCGGTCAGGGTCGTATTCTCGACGCCCTCCGCGGCGAAAATCGACGTGATTTCAGCCCCGCGCCCTTTGCGCCACTCACCCGCAACGAAGATTTGGTCGTCTCGAAATTTCTGATCCATTGGATAGGCTGTCCTCAGATGACAATGGCCGACCATCGGTTCTGGACCGCACGCGCGATGCTCAGAGCGGTGGTTTGCGAGGTTTTCGGATTGCGAGGCGACGGTTTGCCTACAAGGCGTAGCGTCGCCTCTACCGCGTTTGAAATGACGCGAAATTCGTGCACGTTCTCGGTCATTTTTGGATCGGCTATTAACGTCGCGCCGGTGTGGTCCATGCCAAGTCCGGCAAGCGCAAGGGTCGCCGCCACATTGGCGTTCTTGGGATAGGATGTTGCGGCCTCGCGCGCCGTACCTTTGAAGATGATCGTAGGGGCATCAAGAGCACTAAGGTCGTGCGTGTCTTCCGCTGGTGTTCCGGCCCAGGCGAGAGGCGGTTTGCGGCCCGTGTAGTCCACTGATACTAATCCGGACAGTCGCGCGACACTCAGCACATCAAGCCCGCCGATGGCCCCGGATGGGATGATAACCTGACCAGCGTTGTTTTCAGCGGCGTTCTTCAACCGGTCAAAAAGTGCTGCATCGGCCAATGCGCCCACGGATGCGATTACTAAATCGGCCCCGGTATTCAGCACCGCCTCACCGTAGTCCTCCACCGCTCCATGCCCCGCGCATTCGGCGACAACGTTGGGCACGGGGTCAAGCCATTTGTCGAGATCACTGGTGATGAGGGCGTCATCAGGTAGACCCTTGGAGCCCAAAACCTCCCGCGCGGTGCTTTCGCGACCGGAGCGCACTAGGATCGCCAACCTTGGTGCCGGGTCTTCTGCGCAGAGAATGGTGACGAGGTCCTGCGCGATCGCGCCAAAGCCAATGATGCCGACGCGAGGGATCATTTCGACTGGCCCGCGGCCCCGGCGGGCGGTCCAGCAAAGGCCTCGGCAAAGGGGCCAATAGATGTCATATTGACTTCGACCATGACTGGGCCATTGCTGTCCAGCGTGTCATCGAATGTGTCAGCGAAATTCTCGATGGCGATGACTTGCTGATAGGCCATCCCGATGGATTTGCAGAGTAGTCCGAAATCGGGGGTCTTAAGCTTTGAGTAATGGCGGCGCCCGCCATATTGTGCGTCCTGAATGTTCTGAATGACGCCGTAGGCGGCATCATTCATCAGGACAAATGTGATCGGTAGGTCTTCGTCAACGGCGGTGATCAGTTCGGCCAGACCCAGCTGTGCCCCGCCGTCGCCCAGCAAGGCGATAGTGCGCGCATCGGGTGAGCCTGCAGCAGCCCCTATGGCCATGGCAATTCCTTGTCCGATCCCGCCTCCCAGCGCGTGAATACCCAGATGCGGTGCGGCAATCTGGACGTAACGGTTGCCAAAGGTTGAGTTCGAGATTGTGACGTCGCGCACCCACGGGTGCCTACCAGCAGGAACGCGCGCTAGCAGGTGATCCGCCACAATTTGATAAGGGCCCAGCCGTCCACGCAGCGCGCCTTCGGATTTCGCACGGGCTATCGCAATTTCGTGATGAAAGTTTGGATCGGTGTCGAGCTTGTCCGGCAACCGGTCTAGCAAACCCTGAAGCGCCAAAGTCGCGTCGGCACAGATAAATCCGTCTACCGGGTAATTGCGCCCGGCTTGTGTGGGTTCTGCGTCGATCTGGAACAACGGTTTCGGCAAGGCCAACTTGTTATTTTTGGTCTCATTGCCGCGCAGGCGCGAACCCACGACGATCATCAGATCGCTTGAAGCGTAGATGTCCGCAGCTTCGGGCGTCATATTGAAGGCCCCAAGAGTGCCAGGATGATCTTCGGCAACCGTCGCCCGACCCTGAGTCGAGGTCACGATGCCAAACCCCAACCCGGCCAAAGCCGTGGCCTGCGCCGATGCGCCGCGTGCGCCGCCCCCCAGCCACAACATCGGGCGTTTAGCGGCTCGCACGCGGTCCGCGATATCATCAAGGCTGGTGTTGTCCGGCAGGGCCACAGCCGGTTGGGGAGGTGACAGCCGGCGCCCGCCTACAGATGCGGCTCGCTGAACATCAACCGGAATTTCGAGGCTGACCGGCCCAGACGGCGGCGTGACAGCAGCCCGTAAGGCTGCCTCAAGCGCGCCCATCGCCCCCTTCTCGTCCCAGACACGAAAAACCAACTTTGAGACGCCACGCAGCATTTCGGGCTGTTTTGGAACATCGTGTATAGCAGCCCGGTCGCGGTCCATGTATTCGCGATCCACCTGCGTTGTGATGTGTAGCACACGGCTTCCAGCGGTAAGCGCTTCTGCCTGTGCGCCTGCTGCGTTTCCAGCGGCCGTTCCGGTCGATGTCAGCGCCACGCCGATCTGCCCTGAGACGCGTGAGAACGCATCGGCCATGTTCATCGCACCTGCCTCGCCACGTGCCGGGATAAACCGGATGCGCCCCTGTTCTGCCAATGAGTCTAGGATCGGCATATTGTGTATTGAGATCACACCGAAGACCATTGTGACGCCTGCGTCTGCAAGACCTTCCGCGATCTGATGGCCCACTGTCTGTGTCATGAGGTTTCCTTCCTTCAAATCGCGCATGTCAAGCAAACCGGGACACACCGCCGGATATCTCCAGCTGCGCACCGGTGATGTAGCTGGCCGCCGGAGAGGCGAGGAACACCAGCGCACGTGCAGCTTCCTCGGCCCGACCAAGCCGACCTAGCGGAATGTTCTTTTTACGAGCGAGATCGGTATACCAGCCATCGCGGCTTTGTGATTGATCGGCGCGCGCTGCAAAGCGTTTCTGCCATTGATTGCTGTCCACCAAACCAAGGAGGATGGAATTGACCCGGATGTCGGGGGCTAGTTCCGTCGCTAGTGATTTCAGAAGGTTTTGTACGCCTGCGCGCGCCGCTGAGGTGCATACCATATGTGGTTCAGGCTGATAGGCTAGCAGGGAATTGACCGCTACAATCGCGCCGCCGCGTTCGCGCAGATGCGGTTCGAACGCCCTAATCGGGTGAAGCTGGCTAAAGAACTTCAGCTCCAGTTCGTCGCGCCATTCGGTGTCGGAGGTATCCGCATAGGTCGACACACGCCCTTGCCCGGCATTGGTGACCAGCGCATCGCAGCCACCGAAGCGAGCAACGGTCTCATCCGCAAACGTTCCGACATCTTCTGCGGTAAGTACTGAGAGCGCCCTAGCAAAGACCCGCGTCGTACCAAACTCATCCGCAAGGGCGGCGCGCGCGGCTTCTAACCGGTCTACACCGCGTGCGCAAAAGGCCACGTTCGCCCCATCCTCCAGAAAGGCGCGAACCGTTGCCAGCCCGATCCCTGACGATCCGCCGGTTACAACGGCTGTCTTTCCCGTAAGTCCAAGATCCATCGTTCAGCCCTGCACCGGGAAACCGGGGTCGGGCCGGCCCGCCATGACAGTGCGCTGCGCAGGCGTAGGTGGGCCGGCGGTCATCCATTGGTCCATCGCCTCGGGATCAGTGCGCGACCAGACCTTCGGTTCGTGGGTAGCCTCGTCGATTTGCTGCACCTCTGCAGTGAATTCGATCACGAAACCTGACGGAGATACGAAATATGCGAATGGGTTGTTTCCCGGCCCGTGCCTTCCCGGACCCCAACTGGGTAACTGGCCATTCTGTTTCATCCGGCCAATTCCACGCATGAAATCGTCAATACCTTGCATCTCGAAGGCGACGTGGTTCACCGCCGGATACTTGTTACGCACCAGCGCCATCGAATGATGGTCGGTGCCGCAGCGCAAGAACACCATCTGATCAGCAGAATAATCGCTGGCTCGGAAACCCAGGACGCCCTCGTACCACGCCTGCACGCCCTCCATGTCGGCTGTGTTCAACACGACGTGGCTGATCTTGCGCGGATAGGAATAAACGTCGTCGGGTGTGCGCATGTCCAGATCGGCCGTCACGCGCAATCTGCGATTGTCGGGGTCGAGAATTTCGAACCCGTAGCCCCCAAACGGGCCGTCGATAGGTGCCGGCGAACCTAAAACGGTGCCGCCTCGAGCGACCACCTGATCATGAAAGGCATCAACTGTCGCGCGATCCGGCTGGCTGAAATGGATGTATTCGATGCCGTAAACGTCGTCGTCCCTCAGGCCGTAAATGAATGGCTCCGCGCCGGTCCCCCGCAGATAGACAATGCCATCTTCCTTGTGGGCGACACTCAGACCCCATTGGTCTGTGTAGAATCCCGCCGTCTCAGTGATGCCTGGCGCGCGCATAACGATGCTACGCAGCTGTCCCATTCTTAGTTCATTGGTCATGAAGGTCTCCTTCGGCGTAACGTAAGGTCTCTGGTTGGAGGCCCCGGGTCAGTGTCATTACAGCATCAGTGAACTCGGGTTGTGCCTGAACGTAAACGGCGTGCCCCGCCTTCGGTATGACGATACAGCGCGGCGCCTTGCCGTGGGCGCTAGCCCATGCAGACATCGCTGCTTCAGTCTGTGCCATCGGCGTGATCTGATCTTCGGCTCCTATGATAAACCCAGGTTGAATGGACACCCCCGCAACGGATGCTGCAAGATCACCGGTCGAAAGCATATGTACGGCCTGTGCATAGCCATCAGGGTTAATCCGCGCCATTTCCTCGCGCACGCGCGCAACGTTTGACGGGTTCTGTTCGGGCTGGAATATCAGACGCGGCGCACGCGCCTCGGCAAAATCCGCAGGCCCCAGACGACTCAGTTGATCAAGTCGCTGGCGGGCGTTGTCTGCCAAAGTGTCTTCCTTAGACCTCCCGTGCCCCTGGGCTGAGGAGGCGAGCGTCAGCGTCGCCACACGCTCTGGCGCAAATTGCGTGAAGGCCACGGCGATCAAAGTGCCCAATGAGTGCCCAACGAGATGAACAGACCGTACACCTAAATTATCGAGAAATCGCCCCAGGGCCTCAGCATAGTCCAGCGTCGAAGGTCGTGCCATTTCCAAAGGATTTGACAGCAGGTAGCCTGGAGCATCCCATGCGAGCAGACGTGGTCCTGGTGGAAAACCTTTTAAAAGGGGGACGAATGAGTCCGAATTAGATCCAATGCCATGCAGGATGACCAGCGTCTCACCAACTCCCGGGCGTTCCAAATAGGAAATACCTCCCGTAGTCTGGCGAAGGAGTTGTCCAGTCGTCGAAACGGATGGGTTATGGCGTAGCACTCAACA
>Ga0255776_10001682_pt1 | contig 25148 bp, 18 predicted proteins | sample 071ome_19_FD_179974 | JGI IMG/M metagenome (GOLD analysis project Ga0255776, IMG submission 179974) | Coastal salt marsh microbial communities from the Groves Creek Marsh, Skidaway Island, Georgia - 071413AT metaG (version 2) | ecosystem: Environmental > Aquatic > Marine > Intertidal zone >... | reverse complement strand
CGCGTCGACGGCGAATCGGAATCGGAATCGGAATTGGAATTGGAATCGGTCGGCGACGCGAGCGTCGGCGGGGGAAGGGGAAGGAGGCGAAGCGGGAGGCGAAGCGGGAGGAAGGCCGACGGCGGTGGCGTTGACGCGATCGGTGATCGAGAGGACGGTGAGAGACGCGCCGCTGTGTTTAGCGCTCACCGTCGTCGCCGGGATTTGGGCGCAAGCGCTGAATCTCGGAGGGACTTTCGCGTTGGCGCTGTTTCAGTTGCACGTCGTCCCCGTCGTCGCGGCGCTGTTTTCTTTGAGCGTGGCGCTGTGGAAGTTTTCGTGCGCGTACTTTGTGCGAACGTCCGTGTTGAGGGCCGCCGAGGACGGGGCGGGGGTTGACGCGTTTGATTACAAGGCGAACCTGTCGCGGGCGTCGCCGAGAAGGGCGTGGGCGTCGCTCAAGGAGAGTCGCGACAAGTTTAAGGCGCTGCTCGCCCTCGACGCTCGACGCGTCTTGTCTATCGCTTGGAACTCTCTCATCACGGTTCCGATTCCGTACCTCGGGCTCATTCGACTTTTAGACTTTGCGGTGGCGGGGCCGGCGCTCGTGCTCGAGAACAAGACGAGCGCCGAGGCTATGAAACGCTCTCAGGAGCTCATGTACGGATACCGCGTGCTCTTGATGAAGACGGCATTCTTGTGCTCCACCGTCGCAGCCGCGCTCCTCGTCGGCGTGATCGGTCTCTTCATGCTCGCTGTTCCAACCCTGCCGAGCGTTTTGTTACCGCCAGTCACACCGGGCGTGCCCACGACTGTCGGAGAGGTGGCGTCGGGTTTCATCAGTGGGAGCGCCTTTGATCGCGTGTGGGTCGTCGGCTCACCCTTGGAGCGCACCGCGACGATCGCGCTTCTCCTTTGCGGCTTGGTTTTGAGTTTTCTCTTCACTCTCGGGTTCAGAGAACTCGTGCACTTGTTTTACACGGAGACAAAGGCGCGATACGTCCCGCAGCCCCCGCCCGATCCAACCGAGAAGAAGCCGCTGTTTTCGAGGTTACGGTTCTGGAAGAAGGACAAGCCGTAGGTAGACGGACGACGCGAGCAAAATGAATGTTCAATCGTCTTACATTTTATATCTAGTAGATTTCATGTAGTTTTATTCCAAGCTCAAGATGGCTCGAAAGAATCCTAAAACCATGTACACCACAAAGAGCATCGCGAGCATCTGGTACTCGGCGAGCGGACGCAGGTTCACGGTGAGACCTTTTCGACGGCAGATGCCGATGGTCATGCCCTCCATGACAGCGACGACAGGAATTAAGTATTCCGTCACTACATTCTTGCGTTCGATACCTCTCGCGCTCGCCCAAGATTGCTCCACCACGGATCGCACGTCTGACAAAGTAATCTTGCGCGAGGCGTCGGTGGCGACGCCGTCGAGGCCAAGTTTGCCATTCAGAAAGACGGATAGGGGCACCAAGAGACGGACTAGGATGGAAATTTCGTTAGCTCCGATTGGTCGGTGCATCCAATCGCCCTTGTACATTTCCTTGGCGCTCTTACGCACAGAGGCCCACCCCGGTCGACTTTCGCCTGCGTTGACATCGACAAACTTGGAAGCAGTTGGACTCTTCAGGTAAGGAGTGTCTCGGAACCGTTCCAGTCGGAAGACGATGAAACTTGCCTCTCTGAACGGCGGAACGCTCTTTCTAAGTGGGTGCGAGTTCGGGACTTGGGTTGCGTCTCGTTCTAATCGATGAATGAGAGCTATCGCCACCTGAGCGAGACCGTCAGTTTCAGAAGTAAACATGCGCAAATGCTTTGAGACTGCCTTTGCCTTGTCCAGTTCACTGACTCTGTTCGCAGCCAATCGAGCGGCAGCACCGTGCCACTTACTGAGCGGCGTGTGAAGCGATCCTGGCGTGCCAGGCAAGCTATCCGCCCCGAGGACAACCGGGTCGACTTCAGGTTCCCATTCCTGGAGTTGAGACCGAATCAGAGGGTAGTACGACTCAGCATTAGCTGTCGTCTCTTCTCTAGCCTGCATTGTCTTCAACGTCCCCTTGAAAGGGTCCAAAACGAAGTCTGCGTAACCTTCTTCGACAGACTGGAGAAGTTTCAAGAGAGCAGGCGCGGCGGCAAGAGGCTTCAGCACGATGAGCAACACTGCTGCGGTTCCCTCCGCATCGAGGGGTACTCTCTTGCAGCATAGCTCGAGGAAGTGCTTCATCAACTCGTGGTAAAATGGAACACTCTTTAGCACATGTCGAACATGTGAAAATCTTCCAGGCGTGTCTACCACCTTGTCATCGAACTTCAACTCCTTACCAGCGGGTAAGAGAGGCTTGTCGTACTGCACTATCGAACTACTTGAGCTGCTGGAACCGAGTGGAGATTTCAGTGGCGAGGTCAGCTGCGTTGTGAGCATGCGCGCAGGCGAGCTACTTCTCTTCGATGAACTACTCTTGATCTGACTTTCTGGATACTTTGCGCACCACGGCGCGAAGTAGGCGACCCAAAGTGTGACGATCGGTTCCAAGTTGGATGAACTCTCTGTTGGCCACTGAGTGAAGGCATCGCGCAGGAAGCAGTAGAGTGGCTTCTGAACCGATTCTCGAGCCCGCTCGATAAACTTCATCGACTCAGAACTTTCAGTTTGTTTGTCTGGGAGATCCGCAAAAAGGTAAGTGATCAAAAGTGTGACGGCATTCACGTGATCCACCGCCGGCGGATTGTAGGCGTATCTACGCGTCTCTTGACGCGACTCAATGCTGCGGGGTGGACTCATCCCAGCCTGTCGCATGGCTGCTTCAACTACACGCCCCATCGCGGGCGTACGTCTAAATGGGGATCCCGAGCGAGATGTGTCGCTCGGGTGAGCTCCAGTATCCTCTACAGGCATCCAAAATTCTGCCAAAATGCTCACAAAAAGTTCCCCGTGGGCAACATTTCCATTGTCACTCTTGCTCCAGTCTCTTCCCTGAGTAGGCGACCTAGGCAAGAAGTATCGAAGATGTGAAAGTAGAAGTTCTCGATATGGGTGCACTTTCGCCGGCGCCGGGCGGCTCAACGGCGATCCAGCCCACTGCGATCCGAGGAACGCAGAGCTCCCACCGGCACCACCGAAGCTGCTCATGCCCTTGTACGAGGAGGACCTCGTCGAGTAGCTAGAACTCGTCGAAGTGGCGCGTCGCGAACCAGGCCGCATTGCAAAGTAAGCCGTCCAAAACATGAAGTAATTATAAAGCCCGAGATGAACTTGATATCTACCTGTGCTGTCCCTTTTGACGCAACCTGTGTACGGAGGCGACCTGTTCAGAGACATTGCGCCAGACTCTGTTTGTAACATCCTCTGCGTGCGCTCCGGCAATCGTTCGAGCGGAAAGGCAAACTGTACTAACTTGTCCGAATCTGCCGCAAGCATTGCTCGCATGAATGCTCCATCTGGAGACAAGAATTCGAGCAGCGCTCTTGTATCCCTCTCGCTGCCGTTGAATGCCCCATTCATCCAACCCGAGCTCGTCGACCCATCGAATGAGAATATCTGCCAAAGTATCGGTTGGAAGCAAGTACTAAAGAATTCTCTCAAATTTTCCCTGTTTCGCTTCAACACGTGCTCGATGACATCGATGGCCCTGACCGCATCTGAAAGAGTGCTCGATCCTCTGCGAGACTCGAGCACTCGAGCGAGCTCTTCGCAGGAGGTAACGCCCGACAACGTAAGCTCGAGCTTGGATGCGCTCGGACGGGTACTCGGAGATGCCGATATCACCCGCGAGTTGTCTACAAGGCTCTCCCGTGGTGCCTCCCGAGGTGACATGAACGCAGCACTGCTGCGTCCCCCTCCCGAACGTTCGGGCGTCCTCATGACGTCGCGAGCGAAACTTCCGAGCCACCGCGCTCGAATGCGCGTGGAACAACGCCGTTAGTAACCGGATTCCGTTTCCACTTCTCTGCACCCCCTCGTGCGTCGATCACTGCGGAGTCGAGCTGTGAAGGGCTAGTGCTCTCTTGTGGCGTATTGGGAACCAATTCAGAGCCCAACAGGAGCAACCAATAATGAGAAGTTCACGTTTAGAAACATGATGAGTCGACGCGAGGATTGAGCGAGCTTTGTTTTTATTTTTACAAATTGTATGTCCAAACGCGTAGAGCTGGATCACGGGATTGCAAGCAAGAGCAGAGTGAGTAGTGCAGCCAGGAACTGCACATGTAACCACTTTGCGCCTGGGCTTTGACAATCGCCACACACACCCGCGCTGTAGCAAGCGTCGAAGCCACCATAGGAATCTCCGCCGTGGAAACTGCACCAGCCGCTTGAATAAAGGGTGAGACCAGCCCGAGCGCAGCTACCTGCATCCTGATATCGATTGCACTCGCAATATGGTACACTGGATAGCTCTTCTTTATACGTGCACGTACCATTACCCGAGCAGATGTTTCCGGCAGCGTCACGCTTACAGACCAAGACACAGCGTGGACCATAAAATCCGTCTTCACAGACGCATTTCGCACTGATGGGATCGCAGCTACCATGACCAGCACATTCAAGTCCTTCAATGAGCTCGTCAATGCCAGAGGCAGCAAGTAAGAGCTCGTCATCTTCCGTAGCTACAGGACACACGTTTTCGCACGTGTCGCCCCCTGCACCCGCTTGACATAAACATGAGCCATCTGCGAGACATTCACCTCTACCAGAGCATTGCACTCCGTTCACATCATCCTTGCAAGAAGACTCGGTGATAGCAAATATACCGCCGCCTCCTATCACTGCACGAGCGGTTCTTGTAAACGATTTGACGTAACTGAGATCCGAAATCATCGGTGAGTCCATGATATCTAGTCTTCCTGTCATTGAAACTTGCGCTTTACTGCAGTCACACTTGGCAACTTGGTTCGGCCATGAGCCACTAGTGACACACTTGCCAACGTTCTGTGCTACAAAGTTGTTGGATATTGTGCCGGCAGTATACACGCACGTTCCAATCCCGCCGCAATTACATGGGCACGCGGGCTCACTCGAATTATTCGGCACGCAGACTCCCGTGTCGGCACCATCGTAGTCTGCACAGCCACCACAGCCACATGCTCCGAGTTGACCTTCAGCGTTGTTTCCCCTAAACCGAGTCAAACGTGTCAGCAACACTCCCATGGCTTGAACAGAAACACCACTTACCAAATGAAAACCTTGTAGTCAGAGGTACGCGCCAAAGATACATCACCGCCAGCGGAAATCTGTAAAGCAACGCGTTCACGTCAGTCGATGGTCCTTGTTAACACAGCGGTGCGAGTTCAATAAATAATTTAATTTATTGCGACCGAATTAAATAAACGCACCTCGACGAACGTGGTGTCGGTGCCGTTCTCAACCTTGATTTTCCTACGCAGTACAATGTCAATGTTATTGATGAAATATTCGTTTAATGACACCGCGAAACTCTCAATAAATACGCACCCAGTCATTGTTGTTTGCACCGCAGAACTTCCGCTACCCGTCGTCACGACGTAGTCAAATTTCTTGATGCGCGTTGGCTCGTCAATCATCTCTGGCTCCTCGTCGTTTCTCGTGGTATAAAAGGCATAAGGTTCGTTCACACGCGAGGCGTAACCAAGCCCGAGTTGGCCGTGGTAGTTGTTCCCCCAGGCGAATATTTCACCAGTCTCCAGCAACATTAATGTGTGACCGTTTCCTGCTTCTATTTGCTTCACGGCCGGGGTATTCGTCTTGCTACTTTCCACGACGGTGCCAGATGCAACCTCTATTCGATGCGCCTCGACGGGCGTTGGAAGTTCGTGACGGTTGTAGTACAAACCGGTAGTTTGATCAAACTGTGAAATAATTAATTTAATTTAATTCAGGTCATGTCTGCTGATTCCGTCTCTCACCTTGTTAGGAGTGAACATCAGCGTGTTATTTTGGTACGCTGACGTAGACGCGTTGTAGTAGACCTGCTTAACACCTGTGCTAGTTTGAGGGCACGCCGTTAAGCACCCTAAAAGTGGCTCACCTAGCTGTCCGTGGAAATTATCTCCCCATGCATAAAGCTCATTGTTCTGTGTGACAGCCACGGTGTGTCCGGCGTTCGAAGTATGACTATTGCCCGACACTATTCCTCCGCCTGCCGCTATTAATTTGATGGATGGTAAATCGGTCCCACTGACCGTTCGCTGGACCTTGGTCGGCTGAAAAAATAATTGATCAATTAATTTATTCTTCGTTGGAGAACAGTTCACTCACCGTGTGCACATCGTTGAGACATGGATCGCCACCGGGTCCCCCGGGACTAGCACACCCACCCAAGCCTAGTTACGTGAAAATTTAGTCAGTCAAAACGTAGTCGTGTGAAAAGTGGACATTTTGCGTACCGAGTTCCCCTTGACTGTTCGCGCCCCAGGTGTACACCACTCCGCCGGCAGTGAGTCCAACACTGTGTGCACCTGCTGCCGCTATGGATGTGAAGCTTTCGGGTGTGCTGACTAGTGTGGGCGATGATTTTGCCCCTAAGTCACTACTTCCAGTCCCAAGTGCTCCTCTAGCGTTGCATCCGAAGGCGTACAGCCTACCATCACGAGCAAGAGCGAGTGTGTGCTCTGTGCCTATCGCGACTTGTGCCACCGGAATGCCTTCAAGGATTTGCACGGGCCTCGAACGATCGGTGAAATCCCCCGTTCCGAGTTGTCCACAAAGATTACCACCCCAGGCGTAGGCCACGCCGGTTTGCGTGATCGCCACCGCGTGGTTATGCCCGGCAACGACGGTGTCGAGCACATCTGCATTTTACCAAATGTAAGTCTTTTCAGAGGAACCGTATGAGCAGTGTAACGTACCATCCAGGTCCCACCCGAGCTCTGCGATCTCTCCTATTCCACACGTATACGATCCGAGTTGCTTTTGAGATCACTCGTCGGTCAGTCTCGTTGTCTCGCAAAGGAAAAGTAGCACTGAAGCGCCGCGAGCGTATTCAGCCTGGGTTCCCAGCGCACGTACCGTCCCTCTTCCGAGCTCGCCGTACTTGTTCTCTCCCCAGGAGAGCAGCTTTCTAAACTGTAGATTTTGACCCTACGCTCGTCGCCCGCGTTCAAACGCTCCGTCAGTCGAAAAATCGCCGCCGTCGACTCCCAAAGTCTGTCATCGTCTCGGTAGTTGCCGTTGCCAAGAAAAAACGCGTCACGCCTTTGAGGCGCTCCTTTCAAGCCCGCATCATGCCGTCTCCTTCGCCGACGCACCTCCACCACGGCAACGCAAGCGATGTACAACCACATCACCGTCGCTTGAATCGATAATCGCGCCCTAGTCCCCTTTCCCCGTCCCGCCATCCATCGCCGTTTCCTCGCAGAACAGGAACCGACGCCCGCGGCTCTCTCGGCATACAACGGCATCATCGTCCGTCTCCAGACGCTCGACTTTTCTCGATTTCGCGGCAAATTTCAGAGAAATGCGGAGAAGAGGAGACTGCACGACGCGTTTTCACCGTCCTCGTCTCCTCGTCTCCTCCCGTCGCTCTCTCGCGAGCCCCGTCTCGGGTGAAATCCGTTAAAACCGCCCATCGTCACTTTCTTCGCGTCAGACGCGACGCGAAGAGGCCTCCTCTTTTTTCCCCGCATGGTTGGTACATACACACTTCTAAAACATCTACCGTATAATACTTTAAAATATCCCATGTCACTCCAGACATGTAATTAATAAGAATTCGAGGGTTCACCACCCCGACCTCGGACCCTCCGTGAAATCCTCGCTGTCGCCATTCGTTTCGTTTCGTTTCGTTTCGTCGACGCCCGCGCCCGCGCCCTGTTGCCGCACCCACCGACTGGCTGACTGACTGACTCTGCACACCTCGGTCGGTGGCGTCGGAGGACTCGGACGACTCGCGTCGGCGGGTGGGTGTGATTCCATTCGCGAAGACGAAGAGGGAGGACGCGATCCGGACGGGGCGACGACGACGACGACGACGTGATGGAGCGAGCGACGGCGCGGTTGGCGAGTTTGCAAAAGCACACAGAGAGAGTGCGAAACATATGCGTGCTGGCCCACGTAGATCACGGAAAGACGACGCTGAGCGACGCGCTGATATCGCACAATGGGTTCATTTCGCAGCGCCAGGCGGGCGCGCTGCGGTTCATGGACTTTTTGGAGGATGAACAGAGACGCGGGATAACGATGAAGAGCGCCGGCATCAATTTGCTGTACACGCCGCGAACGCCGGTGCGGGGAAGCTCAGAGCCGATACTGATGACGCTCATCGACTCTCCCGGACACGTAGACTTTTGTTCAGAAGTGTCCACGGCGGCGAGGCTTTCGGATGGGTGTTTGGTGGTCGTGGACGTGGTGGAGGGTGTGTGCGTGCAGACGCACGCGGTGTTGAGACAAGCGTGGGAGGAACGCCTCAAGCCATGTTTGGTCTTCAACAAACTGGATAGACTCATACTGGAGCTCGGATACGAACCTCGGGATGCGTACGAAAGAATGAGAATGCTGTTGCACGAGGTGAATGGACTCATGAGCGCTTTCGAGAGCGAAAAGTTTATATCTCAGGCTGATACATTTTTGAGTTCGTTTGATGCTCACGAAGGCGCTGGCGTCCACGAAGTCGATGAGAAAGAGGTTGGAGCGGACTATTTAGATGATGTGAATTTAGACGGCGACGTCGAGGATGCTTTCTCGATTGCGAGCGGTAATGTAGCTTTTGGTAGCGCCATCGATGGTTGGGCTTTCAGACCAGAAGCGTTTGCGGACCTGTACGCCGAAAAGCTCGGGTGCTCGGCGGCGGCGCTTTGCAAGGCGTTTTCTGGAGATTGGTACTACCATCCCAAGATGAAACGAATCGTAAGCCGCAAGGTTGCCGGGGATAAACTCAAACCTCTGTTCGTGCAGTGTATTTTAGATCCAATCTGGAAGCTGTACAAGACTGCAGACATGGAGAAGAATGGCGAGTGGGTGGAAAAGGACTTGGCGACGCTCGCTGCCTCACTCAAAGTGGAAGTGCCTGAAAAGGATCTGCGCAGTTCTGATCGCCGCATGGCATTGCAGAGCGTCATGCGCGCGTGGATGCCAATGTCTCCGGCGTTGTTGGAGATGGTTGCCCACTGTGTGCCCAGTCCAGTGCAGGCTGCGCCTCATCGTATCAATCGAGTCCTTCCTGTGCCGGTGTTACGCGGGACTCGCCCGCCGGGCGTAGACGAGGCTCGCAAGGCTGTCATGGAAGCTAGTCCCTCCGATAGCGCTCCAAAGATAATTTTCGTCAGCAAAATGATGGCTGTGCCGAAAAGTCACGTCCAAGGTGCGATGAATGAGCCTGGAGATGTCAAGTTTATCGCGTTTGCGCGCATTTACTCCGGAACGATTCGAAAGGGCGATAAGGTGTACGTGCTGAGTTCGACACACGACCCGAGTCATTTCGATGCTGAAAAGATCGAAGAAGTCGAGCTTAAAGAGCTTTACCTAATGATGGGCCAAGGAATGTTCACTGTGGATGAGGTACCGGCGGGCAACTTGCTTGCGATTGGCGGACTCGAGACTTCCATCTTGAAGAGTGCCACGCTATCATCCACTTGCGAATGCCCACCGTTCGGGGAAATGATGTTTCAAGCGTCTGCGATCGTTAAGGTGGCTGTTGAACCTGAAAATGTCGGCGATATGGACAGTTTATTGAAAGGTTTACGCTTACTAAACCGTGCAGATGCATTCGTGGAGGTGAGCGTGATGGAGACGGGCGAACATGTCATTGCGGCGGCGGGTGAAGTACATCTCGAGCGATGCATAGCAGACCTCAAAGAGAGGTTTGCAAAAGTCCCCATTCGCGTGTCACCGCCTATTATTTCATTTCGGGAAGCCATCACGAGTAATGCGAGCGCTGGATCCACGACAGCAAATGGACGACTAACCATCACCTGCACCGCCAAACCGATGCCCAACTTTATTGTCCGCGCCGTCGACGATTCTTCAGAGAGTTTGAAGGTGCTCCTTCTCGGCAATGATGATCAAAACGAAGAGAATGCACAGATCGCGGCAGAGTTCGTCGAGAAAGTCGCATCAATTCGAGATTCAGTCACGTACGATGAGCAGGGACCTGACGATATCATCAAAAAGACTCTTCAAACGGCGTGGGCATTTGGACCAAAGCGCATTGGATCGAATATTTTACACGTTGGTACGTACACGGTTGACGTTGACGATGAAGAAAAAGAGTTCGGGCGCGCCAACGCCGGTATAATGCTCGGACTCAGGAAGTCTTACGAGCCAGATCCACCGGATGTTGAACTTCCAGTCGACTTTGATCTCAACGCGATACAAGGAAGTGTCATGACTGGTTTTCAAATGGCCACCGATCGAGGACCTTTATGTGACGAACCATTGACTGGGGTACAAATCACGTTGAATCTTTCCGTCAATGAGGTTGAAAACCCAGAGGTTACCGATGATCAATATGGTCCGCTTTCTGGTCAAATCATCAACACTGTTCGCGACGCGATCCGTCAAGCCGTGCTCAAGGCTGGTACGAGACTCGTCGAAGCCATGTACTTGGCGGTGATCACGACGACATCCGAAGCGCTTAGCGGTACTTATGCTGTTTTAGGGAAGAGACGCTCGCAGATCTTGTCCGAAACGATTCGAGAGGGGACGGGAGTGTTTATCATTCACGCTTACTTGCCGGTGGCGTCAGCGTTTGGCTTCGTCGATCAACTCCGCGCCCAAACTTCTGGAGCGTCCACAGCCCAGCTTGTATTTAGTCATTGGAAACAAATCGACATTGACCCGTTCTTCACGCCAACCACCGAGGAAGAAAGGGAAGAATTCGGGGAGGATGGCGACGTCGGGCCGAATATTGCGCGACAACTTATGGACTCTGTTCGCAGAAGAAAAGGTTTAAAGGTGAGCATTATTTTATTAAATCTCTGCATTTCACACTTGACTGACCACATATTTCTTTCGTTTCACCTAGGTCGAAGAGAAGATTGTCCAGGTCGCCACCAAGCAGCGGACGCTTGCGAGAAAGGCTTGATGCGTCGTCGCTAGAAGAAGTTATCTTTGGGATTTGCTTTTGCTTCGCGCATAGCCTTGACAAAGCTAATCTTAGCTTGTGTCACAGACATTCCTTTGCATGCGTTCCAAGCATCCCATTTGGCGCGTCCACCGTAGTCGATAGATCCGTCTTCGCGCCAGACTGGTGCAGGATCTTTCACCTCACCCTCGCTGAGATATTGCGACGCACCGTAGCAAGTGTACCACGGCTCGGGTCGAATGGCTTGTCCTCCTGGACGCTTGACGTATTTCCACTTGAGTGATTCATAGTCTTTGTATTCTTCATACTCAGTTAGCATAGTAGCAATCTCTTCTTCTGATAAATCTTCATCAATCTCGTCCTCGTCCTGCGGTGGAAAGTAGTTGAGCGTCAGCGCAAAAGCAATTGAGCATTTGTTGTTGGTCTCGACTCACCTGATCTTCATTCGGGGGCTTCAATCGTTTCGATTTGAATTTTTGCTTAAAGACAGAAAATGCTGACGTCTTGTACACGTTGAAAAAGGCGACGAGATCCACGCGCTGTGCGATGGGCTTATCTGCAGCAACGTTCGTCTTGACAAAGCCATACTCAACAGCCCACGAACGGACATCATCCAGAGTCAGATTCACCTTGGAACCTTTACCAGAATCTTCAAAAGTCACCGTCATTGTTGTTCTAGCTCGAGTCAGTCAAATGCTTGTCGCTCGAGGTGGGGAATAGTGGCGCACTGCTCGCGCCGATTGTCTTCCTAGGAGCTGAAGGGTCACTCACTTTGGGGAGACGAAGAGACACTCGTTTGAAATGCACGTGTGTATGCCGAGTTATAATTACAGAACTAGGTCATCGATAGCCAACGTTTCTATTCAGAAGTGCACAACAAATCAGCCGACAGTTGTATCTACCAAAGATTGAGCGAGATTGTCCACCGCAGCGTCCGCAACCTTATCCTTTGGCGACTTTGATTTCTTGCCGCTCGGCTTGTCCTTCTTCTCCTTCTTCTCCTTCTTTTCTTTGCCGTTTTCGGCGCCGGCGTCGCCCTTTTTCTTCTCCTTTTTCTTACTCTTCTTACTCTTTGACTTTTTATCACCCGGTCCCGTTGGGGCAAAGGCGTTGAATGCCGCGTCATCCTTGGAATACGGGTCGTACCTCGGATAAGCGTCAACCGAAGGGAGATCCTCGCCGCGGTCGAGCGGCTTCAACGGATCGTACGCACCAAGTTGACCATGGAGCGCGCTTGAAGCATTCTTCGGATTGTAGTGCTTACCAATGACGTCGCCGTTCGTTTCTTCTTCCTCTTCCTCGTCGCTATCACTCTCACCCTTGATTGACGGCCTCTCAGCCTTACCCATGGCATGGTTTGCGAGACGAGTTTCGAGTGCCGTCATGGTCGCTGACGGAGGACCAGCCAAAGCCTTAGGACCCTTGCTTTTCTTCGGTTCAGCGGCTTGCGTTTCACCCTCGAGATAATACTGGCCCATCTTCTCCTTGTGCTTGGCCAACATCTCGCGGCTCTCACGTTCCTCACGGGCGATTTGCTCCTTGGTCTTCTTTGCGCCGAAAATCTCGGTGACAGCGCCAAGCTCCTTGTTAGCCTTGTCCTTTTTCTTGCTCTTCTTGCTCTTCTTACCCTTTCTACTCGCGTACTCGTCGTCGTCCTCTTCATCACTGCTGACGAGGAGGTAATCCCACTCTGCACTCATTGGTTCTTCTGCAGTGAATGAGTCTGGGATGTCGATCTTCTTCTGCGCCTTGATGGACACCGGTTGAATTTCTTCGCTCATCACGGTCGCGAAGGCTTCGATGATCACGATACCCGAGCCAGCTTCCTTCTCTTCGGATGAGGCGACAATTCTGAGCATCTGCTGGAGTTGGCAGCTGCGCTCGCGCACTTCAAGATTGAAGCTCGTGGTGAATGGCTCGATGGAGCGAGTCACCTTTTCACGAAGCTCGATCAAGTCTTCGGACTCTGGTACGAGCTTACCAGGAACCGGGGCCGAAGAATCAGTCTCTTTGGCTTCGTCCGCCAATTCGATTAGCGGTTCGTTAGACGGGAGAGCCCCGACAGCGCCAGTCGGACGAATGCCTTGAGAGTACGCCAAAACGGCGCTGGCGTACACCTTGAAGATCGCTTGAAGGTAGACGGATTGGACGTCGCCCGGAAGCTGCTTGACTTGTGGATGAAGCATGGCGTCAAGAATCTCTTCGTGATCGACAATGTGGTGAGCGTATTCACCAACCACCCAGGCGACCGCCTTGAGAGCGGCGGGCACCGTCTTGTTAACGTTGGACTGCTCCAACAAAGAAGTGTCGAGCAACAGCGGCGCCAGGATCCCAACAGCCGCCTCACGAATGACTTCAACGCGCAAGCAAACGTCGATGATCTGCTCGGCGATGAGCGCTCCGTGCGCAGAGCACGGGACTCGAATGAGGTCGGCCAGTACGGAGAGATACCAGACAAAGTCCGTCACTAAAGCGTATCTGTCGTTCATGCAAATGTGGATAACGCTCTGCACGAGCTCGTCTCTGAAACGCTGATCCGCCTTGCCCATGGAGTTCATCAAGTGAGCGGTCGTATCGATGAGGGTTCGCTTCGTGACGAGACCGCAGACTATCTTCAATGCGCAGTATTGAATGTTCGAGTCTTCGTGATCCAAGCACTCGAAGATGTTACCCTTGTGCTCTGCGACGATGCGTGGATGAGAATCAAGCAAGTAAGTGAGCGCATGAAGCGCCAAAAACTTAATGTTCGGGTCGTGATCTTCCAACATATCCTTCAACTTGTCCACCGCTTGACGAACAACCTTCTCTTGAGACGTCATACCGACGACAACAGTGCGAATGCACTCGTACATGAGAGACTTCGCATTGGTCGTCTCGAGAATTTCTGAAATGGGTCCAGCGAGCTTCTTCGCCAAGCGCGGCTCGAGCGGCGTCAGAGCACCGAAAACCTTCACAAGCTTGATCGTCATCCAGTTTGAGGAAGAAGAAGTGAGAAGCTTGTAAAATTTCGGAGCCAAAGGTAGATACGTCTTCGGGTTGTGCATGGCGAGTTCAGACAAAACGGTGACAGCGGCTTGAACGACAGACTGGTCGTCGTCGTCGAGACACTCCGTGAGTCGGGCGAAAGACGGTCTCAAGGCTTCCGGGTAGCGCAAGAAGCATTTGTACAAGCACAGGCACGCTCGTCTACGCAAATCAGGCTTGTGATTGTTCAACAGGGAGTAGACATCGGCGACGAGCGTCTGAGACAACTCGGGAGTCACAATGTTCCCAAGGCACGAGATTGCCAACGCCGCTTCAGCCGGGTTTGGTGAAGCCAAATCCTTCTTCAAAAGGTTCGGGATCAGCAACACAACATCAGTATCGTCCCCAAAAGACTGACACGCAGCCAAATAACCGACTCTCTTGTACTTGACATTCGTCGTGCTCATCAACTCGACGACGTGGAACGACGCCCAGTGCATCGAGTACCCGAGCGAGTGCAAGTACGTCGCCTTTTCAATCGCCACCGCCTTGGTGCGAATATCGCTCGACACAACCTCCGCTCTGATGTCCGTCAGGCATTTGTTGATGAAATCCTTTTGCGAATCCTTGTGCGCGCGAATTCCCGTGATCATGTCTCTGAGAGATTTTTGGAACAAGCGGATCGACGTCGCCTTTGTCTTATCCCGCGACCCCATGCTCGAGGCGCTAGACATCATCTCGACCGCTCGTCCTCACCTAATTCGTTTCCTTTTCCGTTTCGCCGAGTTTGAGCGCGACGAATCGAGTCTTTCCCGTCGCTCGCACACCACTCAATCACTCAAATCGAACGCTCGCTCAACACCAACCAGTGCGAGTGAGATCGACACGGAGTGAGACACACGCACTGAGACGACGTCCCCTCCGCGCGTTTCGGGTGCCTCGACACCAAAGACCCACAGAGCTATCGACGCTGGACGAAAGCCGTCGGGTCGCGCGCGCGGATCCGTCGCGTCACCGTGTCGAGTCGCACAAGATTCTCGACGCAAGCAAGCAAGCATTCACCAATTGAAAGCATCGAGTCGAAAATTTCGGTATGGACTAGGGTTTAAGCATACCCTCACTCATTTTAAGGTTGATGAACCGTCGAGTACAATGATTTTATCTCTCGAGTTTCATAGAAGTGTCTACATGGGTTTCAAAACGCTTACAAAGCGAAAATAACGATTGGATTGGATTGGATCGGATGGGATCGGACTCGACGTGACGCACCCATTCGAACCGACGCCGGCGACGACGACGCGAGGACGCGACGCCCCGATGCGAACGATGATGGTTTGTGACGCCGCGGTCGGTATCTCGCGGCGAAACGCGACGACGGCGACGGCGGCGGCGACGGCGGCGGCGCGCGTCGCACCCGGCGGATTTCGGAATCGACCCACGCATCGTCACGGCGTCACCGGGAGCGTTTCATCGACACGACGACGACGGGCTCGACGCGGGGATACCGTCGAAGCCGGGGCGTCCGGAGCGGCTCCGGCGACGGAGGCATCGCTGGTGTTCGGGAGAGGCGACGCGGCGGCGAACGCGTTCGACGCCGCGTCGGTGGGGAACCCCGTGGTCAAGTATTTCGCGGGCGACGACGAAGCGAGGTGGATGATGTGGTACTCGGGCGCGGACGCCGAAGGCGCGGAGTGCGTTGGATTGGCGACGTCGACGGATGGGATCGAGTGGAGTCGCGGAAACACGTTCACGGAGACGTATAGAAACGATGTGAACGGACAGAGCGTGGACGTGGGGAAGGTTTTGTGGGCCAACACGGAGGACTGGTGGACGTTTGACACGCGAGGCGTGCGCGTGGGCGACGTGCAGCTCATCTCGAGCGATTCCATCTCTGGTGGTTCCGTGTATTGGATGTTTTACCACGGGAGTAATTTTGAAGAGGTGAATGGGGTGGAGGGTGCGCGCACTCGACCGGGTCTGTGCCTGTCTCAGGATGGTAGAAACTGGGCGCGAGTCGAGGGCGAGCACCACAGCGGCGCGCTCTTCGACGTAGGCCAAGCCGGGGAGTGGGACGAGGTTGATGTGCGAGATCCAAAGGTTTTACTAGCCGGTCCGAACGACATCAGAGTCTATTATGCATCGATCGATGCGAAAACCGGCGCGAGTTCGATCGGTCTCGCGCGTACTCGCGACGGTTTCGTCTACGCCAAGCGCCCCGGTCCCATCTTTGGTCCCGGTCCGAGCGGTTCCTTTGACGACGCCGGGGTCGCCTCGCCCTGCGTCGTTCGCCTCGGTCGCGCCGAGTTCATCATGTTTTACGAAGCCTACTCTTCCGCTTCGCCCGGAATCGCTTCCATCGCCGTCGCAACCTCCAAGGATGGCATCGAGTGGACGCGTCCATCCGCTCCCGTCCTCGGTCCCGGCGTTTCCGGAGCCTGGGACGAGGGCGGCGTCGGCAAGCCTTACGCCGTTCCCATGGCTGGTGATCGCGTTCGTCTCTACTACGAAGGTCGCAATCTCGGGTCCTCCACCGGTGCCGGCGTCGGTGTCGCTCTCAGCAGTGATTCCGACCGTTTCGTTTTCAACAGGAGAACGCGTCAGCAGTGAACGCGCTCGCGCTCGCGGTTTTATTAGAAATTTTTATTCGTTTCATTTCAATCAACCTTCATTGTTATCCACGCTTTACAACCTTGTCCATGCGTGCGACGACGACGACGACGACGACGACGCCTCACCGCGCGCGCATCCACTCTTCTCGCGGTCGGACGCGTCGTTGTCGCGCCACCGCCGCGAGAGGGACGACGAACAAGACACCCATCGTCATCTTGCCCGGGCTTGGAAATGAGAGCGGTGATTACGACGAGTTGGTGTCGCTCTTGCGGGATCGAGGACACGTCGTCGGCGTCGCGGACGTGAAACGATACGATTGGTTGCGTAACGCCGCCGGAGCGGTGAAACGAGAGTACTGGGCGGGGAATTTAAAGCCGAGACCGACGGTTGATTGGTACTTGGAACGGGTGGCGACGGCGGTGCGAGGCGTCGTCGGCTCGGGCGAAGGAGAGAAGGTGACGCTCGTGGCGCACAGCGCCGGTGGATGGTTGGCGAGGGTGTACATTGATGATTTTGATGGTGATCGCGACGTCGGGGCACTCGTGACGTTGGGGAGTCCGATGAAACCGACGCCGAAAGGGGTGGCGGGGGTGGTGGACCAGACGCGCGGCATCCTGGACTTTGTCGAGGCGAATTGTAGAAAGACGAGCGAATTGGCGCCAATCAAGGTGACTTGCGTGGCTGGGACGTACAAGAGAGGAAGTGATTCCGTGAGCGATGGTGTTCAGGAGTTCATCTGCGGTCTCGGGTACAAGCAGGTGTGTGGGGACGCCAACGTAGACGGCGACGGTATCACGCCCATCGACGCCGCGCTCATGGAGGGCGCTCGTCACATCGTTCTCGACGGTGTGTATCACACCCCGCTCGGCGCCGACTCGGAGAAACGAAAATGGTATGGCTCACCCGAGATTTTAGACGCGTGGGCGAGCGTCGCCCTCGAGTAATTCGTTAGATTCATCGTCGTCGTCGCGACGGTATCAATATTTACACTTCTAGCTACTCTTATACTACCCCAGCAAAAGAATCCGCGGGGGTGCCACACACACACAAAAAAGCCGCGGAACCCAGAACTAGCCGTCGTTCCTTCTCACCCGCGATCGGCCGCGAACGCCCCACCGGGTCCCCTCTTTTTAGCCGCCGGCTCGCCCTGGTCCCCGTCCGCCACCCAGCCGGCTCGCTCTGGGTTCTGCCCATTCGTCGCGTCCCCGAACCGTCGTTTCGAACCCTCTCTTCCATCCTGCGTTCAAAAGAAACACACAAAAACCCACTCGTCAGTCTTCACAAACTTTGTTCGTTCAATCGATACCGTCGATACCGTCGTCGTCGTCGCTGGTCTTCAAACAAAATTTCAAACAAGATTCCACGCACCGTCACTCTCCACGCCTCACCGAGCACCCGCTCCGATTCCACGCGTTGTCCTCCGACGTATATCTTAAACGTCATTATTCGTGCACCTCTTCCCCTCTCGCGTCCGTCCGTCCGTTCGTCCGTTCGGCGTCGCTGTCCGGCGGGCCGGGAGTGCGGTCAGAGCGCCGGCGCAGCCGCCCGAGTCGCGGACCGAAACACACTCCATGTATGCGTATACAGTATTAGACGTCATAAAAGTGAATGGACTAATGGCGCTTCACGTATGTGTGTGTGTTTATGTGTGTGATGTGTGTGTATACAGTATGAATATCGTCGTTTGTTGCGACGCACCCGACGTGGTTTCGGCTGCGCGCGCGGATTGGCGAGAGACGACGACGACGACGACGACGACGACGTCATGGGGGTCGGCGCGCTCCTGCGAAGAGTACTGGGAGGACCGACGGTGAAAACGACGAAGACGACGACGACGAGTGGTGGTGGTGGTGGTGGTGGGTCGTTGGGACGACGACGTAGACGTAAAGTTGACGATGAGGATGATGATGTCGATGCAGACTATGACGACGACGAGGACGACGAGGACGACGAATCGATGATAGAAAACGAGGACGACGAGGACGACGAGGATGATGACGAGGACGACGAGGACGACGACGAAGTTTCGGCTGAGGATGGGAAGGGTGGACGCGGGCGGGAACGTAATCGGCGAGACGATGCTTTGGCCAAGCGGGGGAGTAAGAGGGTGAAAAAGGGAACGACGGAGGGCGAATCCAGGGGAGGGTTTCGAGTAAATCAGAATGTTATTGATTTAGCGCCGACGAGTGAGAAGGGTGACGACGACGACGACGACGCCGGTGAGTTGGATAGACGGGGAGGAGGACGTCAGTCTAGACGTAAACCGACACAGAATTTGCGGCAGATGTTTGGAACGACGACTACGACATCGACATCGATGAAGACGGGGAGGGATATTGAAGGTGCAAACGCGCAGCGTGCGAAAAAGTCACCCGGGGGTGGAAACAGACGAGTGGCAAAAGTGGATATCGTCGATTTTGAGATGGCCATCGAGCTCAGTTTAGACGTAGATACTCTGACGGAGATTGAACGAAGCTTTTTGCCTGAAACAGAAGAGCACACGGATGCGGATTTCATCGCTATTAGAAACGCTCTCATTGTCAAGTGGCGATCAAAGCCTCGCGAGTATCTCTCGGCGGCGGCGGCGACGACGCTCTTCAAGAACAAATTCTTCACGCTCGCTCGTTGCGTGCACAAATACCTCACCACGTTTGGATACATAAACTTTGGGGTGATGAAATCGGGCAAGTTTGAAGCAGAGTTGACGGAGGGAGATAAGATGTCTGTGGTTGTCGTCGGCGCTGGCATCGCTGGAGTCACAGCCGCGCGACATTTGCAAGCTCTCGGACACAAGGTTGTCGTTATTGAATCGAGGGAACGAAGCGGTGGACGTATCAGAACTCAAGAATTCGAAAATACTTCTGCATCCTCAGCCAGCGGACGAAACGCCGTGGCTGATCTCGGGGGAAGTATTTTGAGCGGCAAGTCTGGAAACCCGCTTTGTGTCGTCGCGAAGCAACTCGGAATCAAGACGCAAACGATTCAATCAGAGTGCCCTCTGTTTGACAAGGAAGGAGAACTCATTGATGAAACGATCGACGCGCAAGTTGAAAAGGACTTCAACGAGATCCTCGCGCAAATGTCACGCTACAGAGATTCCCTCACCGTGGACGCCGCCGCGAAGAAGTCGTTTGGCCAGGAGCTCTCCCGTCGCATCAACTCGGTGCTTCGCGATGGCGTCCCAGTTGGGAGTTTGATGTCCAAGACGCAAACGTTCGATTGGCACGTCGCCAACTTGGAATTCGCAAATGCGGCGAGAGCTGACGACTTGTCGCTCCGATACTGGGATCAGGATGACCCGTACGACTTCACCGGCGAACACGTCGTCATTCCGGGTGGAAACTCTCGCTTTGTTGAGGCTTTAGCCAAGGATGTTAAAATTTGGTACCAGCACCGAGTCACCGGGATCACAGATGCTTCGACCTTCGGTTCGACGGGGGTTATCGTGCACTGCGGTGACGCCATCGATATTTGTGCGGATTGCTGCATCGTCACCGTTCCTCTCGGTGTCTTGAAGAAGGATGTGATTTCTTTTGTGCCAGCGCTTCCACCTCGCAAGATGCAAGCCATACGCAACATCAACTTTGGCCTTTTGAACAAGGTTGTTCTCGTGTTTGAACACCGCTTTTGGGACGAAAACATCGACACCTTTGGCTTTTTACAAAACGTATCTAAGGATAGGGGCAAATTTTTCCTCGTGTACTCGTACACGAAGCACGCAGATGGCAACGTCTTGCTTGCGTTGTGTTCAGGAGACTCAGCTATCGAGGTTGAAAATTCCAAGGTGGGCGATGTCGTGGACGATTTGATGGAATCTCTGCGCTCGGCTTTCGAGAAAAATGGAGTGGTGATCCCAGATCCATTGGCAGCGCACGTCACGGCTTGGGGAAAAGACGAGAACACGTACGGATCGTATAGCAGCTGCTCGACGACTACGAGCACGGTGGATTACGAGGAAATGTCAAAGCCGGTGAACAACGTACATTTTGCTGGTGAAGCGACGAACGCGATGTATCCAGCCACCATTCACGGAGCCTTCTTATCGGGTTTACGTGAAGCTGGTCGAATCGCGATGAAGAGCGCCGCCACGGACACTAATAAGAAAATGATTGAAATCAACGTCGCCATTAACAGCTTTGAAGCGGACGATTCCGACGGCGCGTAGGGCAGGCGGGACGATGATAACTGTAGTAGAAGCCCGCATAGTATTTGTAGTCTAATTCAATTGCATACACTAATAAAGAATGAATCACATCGCACTTGGTGGTACAGGCTTGTTACGTGCGGTACAACAGTTGTCAAAAAAATGTTCTATTCAGGGATTGGCGTCGGCGATCATTTCGTTTCTTTGGTGGGCGCGCGCCGCTTTGCCGCGGACTCATCCTTCTCGTTCGATGACGACGCCCTTCTCTTCTGCTGCTTTGGACGCTGAGGATTGTCGTACGCGCTGTCCGTTTTATCAGAATCCATTTCGTCGTCGGTCATCGTCGTCGTCGTCTTTTTCTTTTTGCGAGCGGATTTCATCTCGGCGCGCGTAAACTTTGACGCCTCGGCACGAGTAGATAAATCACTCAAGTATTCGTCGACTCCCGGTAGATTGTGAGTACTACGCCAGCGGGTCATAATCTCTTCCTTGTTACGAGCCGTCATCGGGGCGCGATGCACGTTGTGCATGGCGCGCTTTGGATTCATCGCGACGCCTCGAATCCACTCGAGAAAGCTTCGAATGGTCCTCAGATCCTTATTCTTTTGGGCTCGTCCCTCGGAAGCACCGTCTTCTCCTCCTCCACGAGATGGAACCGCCACCGAAGCTTTCGTCGCACCTCGCGGACCTCGCTTCGCCCACGCTTCGCGCGGCGCGGGCTTTTCCGCGCCGTCGACGTCGACTCTGCCGTGCTTGTTGAAATCCGTCTGCCAGACGTTGTAGTAAAAATTGACAATGTCTCGCATCGATTTCCCCGGAATTTTCGTTAGAAGTGGGAACAAATCGTCAGAAAAACGAGAGACGTGTTCACCAAAGAGACGAATCTCGTCCTCGTCCCAACCTCTCGCGCCTTGCTCGGCGCCGATAGCGCACAGACCCAAAAGAGCATCATCCGCGCCGTCATCTCTGAGACGCTCCACGAGCGCCGCGCGCGACGCCGCAATCTCCTCATTCGTAAACACGGGCTTTGGTTGTTCCTGCTCCTCCTCCACCGCTTGCTCCTTCTCCTGCGGAGGAACGTGCGTGTTATCGCACGTTCCGGGAGACGAGATGAGCAAGTGTCGCCGCGGACTTTTCGACTCGTCGTCAAAAGTTCGCGTCGTCGTCGTCGTCGGCGGCGGCGGCCACAGACGAGCACCGAGGTAAAACTTTTCTCTATCACTCATTTTCCCTCGTTTGAACGAATCCAGAACGCCTTCCGGCACGCGAGCTTGGTGATCGACGCCGACTCTGATGATACCCGATCGGCTCATGGTGCTCCCGGATCCCGTCCAACCCCTCGGTCTCTTTTCATCCTCCAAGCTCTCGTGATGATACGGCGCGTGCTCGAGCAACGCCAACAAATCACTGATCGCGCTCGACGTTTCCTCGAGCCCGCTCCCGTACCCGCTTCCGCTATCGCTCGCGTACCCGCGTCTCAAAGCCAAGTCCGCGGACGAGGTTCCATCCTTGGAGCCGCCGGCGCCGCCGGCGCCGTCGTTGTTATTTCTATCGTTCCTCGTCGCCAACGCCACGAGCGAGTTCACCCGACGCATCCCACGACGCGATCCATCCACGTAATCATTACTCGTCGCGTCATCATCCTCCCCGCCGCCGTTCACACCGCCCTCGCTCCTCCCCCTTCCTATTCCTCGCCCCGGCGCTCGTCTCGGCCGACGCGGTTGCATTCGCACCCGCGCCGTTCGCACCCTAAACTTCAACAACCTCGCCCGGTGCACCAACCCTTCCCCGTGGGCGTACCTCACCGGTTCATCCGCTCGTCCCCGCTCCACCGCGACGCCGCGCACCCACTTCACGACGCTCTCGCACGTCTCCCGTCGCTTCCTCGCCTCCTCCTCCTCCTCCTCCTCCCTCGCCCGCGCCTTCGCCTTCGCATCGTCGTCCCCCGTCGCCGCCGTCATCGCGACGTCCAAGTCGGGCGACGACGACGATCGACGACGCGTCCCATCGCCCGACGTCGACGGTCGCAGCGGCGACGACGCCGTTCCAACCATCCGCACGTCCGTCCGAGCGCCTCTCCGTCTGAAGCGAAGAAAAACGAAACGGCTCTTCTGGTCATGTATGGGTATGTATGGGTCCCTTTATACGACTCGGACATCTGGATGTGTTCCTATGTAAGGGACACACAACACGGTCTAGGGCGACACGGTGACACGGCGACACGGCGACACGACGACCTTTCCCGAGGGCCGGGGTCGAGGCGCGCGCGCGACGGAAAGCGTCCCCGATCTCGCCGTGCTCGGACGCGCGCGTCGAGCGTTTGAAAACGCGCAGTGCAGTCTGTACCGCACCGCGACGAGACGACGGTCATCGCGAATACCGACATGCATGCGACGCGCGAGCGGTCGGGGCACCATTGGAATTACGCCGCAAACCGACGTCATGCGGCGCCGATGAGAAGCGCGCGGCGTCGTTCGCGTCGACATTTGCTCTCGACGACAAAGTCGCCGCCGGTGGCTACCGTAACGTGCGTCCACGCATAGAAGACGCCCCGGAACGGGCGGAAAATACAGTGCCGTCGGAGCCGGTCGAGCGCGAGCGGCGCATGCCTTCACCGTCGTACGCGACGGACGGTGTGAACGACGACACCAATGATCCATGGGTGGACGTCATCAAGTGCGAACACGACGACGACGACAAAGCGACTCAGCCAAATGCGCAATGCATACCGATCGTCGATTTGGACTTTGACGAAATGGAATAGGCGGACGAGGAGGACGTCGAGGAGGTTCAAAAGCAGCGAGCCCAACCATGGCGAAGCGCGAAGCGGGAAAAATCTAGTAACGTAGGCGGATGCATTCGATTCATTTCAAGTTGACAACTAATCTCTAGTATTGCGTGGATGTAGGACTACGTCGACGGGCGGGGGCGAACAAGATGTAAAACGAACTGCAAGACAGGGAAAAGAAGGGGAAGAGGCCGTGGTGAAAAGTCTGATTGCATCGACGAGTGTAACGCGGGAGCAGAAAGGAAAAAATGCATCATTGTATTACTCCTGTGTGTTTTCTTCATCGTTTCATCGTACGTTTCTGTTCTTCATCGCGATCAATTCCGTTGCCTCTTAAATCTCTTATCGTCTCGCATCGGGCACTGTGCCAAGTACTGCAACGCGTCCTGAGTCGCCTTATCGCGTGCCGATGCCGCGAGGCGCTTCTGCCGATCGCCTCCGTAGTCTATGGAGAAACTGTGCCACCAGGCTCCGACTGCAACTCGTGCCACAACGGCGTCCTCACGCTTCCAACCAGCCAGCGCGGCCACATCCGGTTTTCGCGGCAGCTCGCCGTGGCATTTCTCGCGAACGTACTTCGCTAAAATGCATACTCTCCGCGAGTCGCCCTTCACGTCACAATTACCATGGTCTCGCATCGGGCACTGTGCCAAGTACTGCAACGCCTTCTTGGTCGCCTCATCGGGTGCCGATTCCTCGACGCGCTGCTTCCGCTCACCTCCGTTTCTGCGGGAGAAAGTGTACCACCATTGATAGACTTTAACTTGTGCCACAACGGCGTCCTCATGTGCCCAACCAGCCAGCTCGACCACATCTTCATCCCGCGGCAGCAGGCCGTGGCATTTCTCGCGAACGTACTTCGCTAAAATGCATACTCTCCGCGAGTCGCCCTTCACGTCACAATGACCGTGTGCTGGCTTCTCGCGAGTCAGCAGAGCGGCCACCAAAGCGGCCTCTTCATGACCCAAGGCCGCGACTGCTTCCAGACGCGTCGGGAAGCCGGGACGACGACAGCCATGTATCAAATCGCTTATCCACCCGCGTGCGTGGATGAGTGCGGCCTCCTCTCCCGGCCCGTTCCACCCGGGCAACGTGTATGTGACATGCCATTTGGGTAATTGTCCGCCGCAGTCGTTGTCCATGAATTTCAAGAGCAAATCGATGTGTTTCGCATCCCACCCCGCCTGCTCGGCAGCGCGCTCGCTCCGCCGCTCGCTCCGCGTCATCCGAGGTATGCCTGCGTTTGACGAATGGCGATTATGGCAAACTCTGCAGATCACGTCGTCCGCAGTAACTACGCGCTGGAACTCACCTTCGCACTCGCGTTCACTGATGATGGGATACCTGAAGTGGCTGGGGTCCGGACGAAGCGCCACCTTCATTCGCTGGCCGACCCAGATGTGACTAAACTTTGTGTATCCGCTTTTCTCCATGCCACACACGGCGCACACGGCGCTCCGTTGCTGCGGCGCACTGTTCCTTCGGGGCGCACGGGTCATGTTTGCGCCGCGCGACGTCGTGCATTGACGCCGCGCGAGAAACGCACGAGAAAACGTTCCGTCACACGTCACATGTCTCGTCATCTTCGAGACACAAAAACGAACAGCACTGACGGTTCATGACCCGTATTTCTGTGAGGGACTCGGACGTCATGTCTCGGGCGATA